>OCZT010003269.1_pt1 | contig 16613 bp, 12 predicted proteins | sample 1539031 | NCBI WGS metagenome assembly OCZT01 (sample SAMEA3539308, study PRJEB22396) | soil metagenome | biome: tundra; feature: field; material: soil | place: USA | collected 2010-05 | depth 0.15 m | reverse complement strand
CGCTCGTGCGCGCGAGATCGCACAGACGGCGCAGAGGATGATTGCCCGGAGAAAGGTTGCTTGATTCAACACCAAATAGGGAGAAAACATGCCATTACTTGAAATCAACCAAAGCCGTTACATCTGTGCTTCGATCCGGCTGGACGAGTCCACCGCCGAGCTGGTCGATCAGTACGCCGCCTTCGTCCACGCACCCGCTGACGATGTAGTGGACAAGGCGCTCAACTATGTCTTCTCGAAAGACCGCGACTTTCAGGACTTCTTGAAGACGCCCCAGGCGAAGCAAGTTGCCTCTACGCTGCGCGTCCGTAAAGGCCCGAATAAAGATATGAAAGCTGAAGCGGAGCAGCCTGCGAAGAAGCAGGCTACCGGGGTGGAGTCCACCGCTTCGGTGCGGGGTTTGAAGGCATGAATCCGCACTTCAATTTCGTGCCGGAGCAAGAACGGTGCTTCGCACCGGAAGAATTTGGACACTCCACCCCTGGGAGGGTACACGAACGTAAACGCCCGTATACAAACGTCAACACTCTTGCACTGAAGCACTTGCAGAATCGACCGTATACATCGTTTACGTTCGTTGACCCGACACAGACAGGAGGTTTTTACGATGAGAAACCCGATCCTATTCAAATCCACAACCGATGGCTCCAAACGCCCTCTTGCCCGGAACCGCATCCTGTCGGCGCGTTTCATGGACAGCGAATATACGGCCCTTGAGAATTTCGCATGGTCCAAAGGGATGACCCTCGCTGACTGGGTGCGCGGTGTGCTCTTGCACAGCCTTGAAGGCCCCGGCGAGGCGCAGATGGAAATGCACATCTTCACCGAACTCGTCGGCATTCAAATGCTGCTGATGAACACGCTCGAACCGCTTCTGCGCGGCGACAAGTTCGCGCCGGAACAGCTCACCATCTTGTTTCGGCAAGTCCAAACCACCAAGGCCGCGAAGGCGCAGGAACTCCTCGCCAAGCGCAGCCAGAACAGGGAGAAGTAGTCATGCCAACCGTCCAACGCTGGGGCCGCAATGAATCGCTGATCTGGCCGCCACGCACCTATCTCTACACACTCAGCGCGTTCTTCCTCTCGCTCGCAGCGACCGGACTCTTTGTCTATGTCCACTTCCAGTTCGGCTTTTCACCGCTCGAACGCTACTACCTGCCGTACTATCTCCGCAGCGAGATGCCAAGTCTCACGCATCATGCCAGCACCTATCAGTTACTCTATGTTTCAGACGGCAACTCGCGGGCGCGACCCGCGCTCGCCGCCGACGTGAGGTCAGGGCAGACCGCGCAACCCACGGGCGCGCCATTGCCGCTCGCGCTTTCCGCGCAGGCAAGGCAGCAGGGGTTCCGCTTGCTGTTCCGCGAGCAGCCGCGCAATTACCCGAACCAGACCTTTCACGCATGGCTCGCACAGTGGATCTATGACGACGTTCCTCTCGACCGGCTCTTCAATACACAACTCATGCTTGGTCTCGCGGCGTTCGTGTTGCAACTCCCGTTTTCCATCCGCAAGGACATCCAGCGGCGCAAACAACTGCGGTATGGAAGACGGCTGAAAGGGCCGATTCTTGTCAGTCCACGCCAGTTCACGAAAGCCGTTGCCGGTAATGGCATCGGCATTGCCACCAACGATTCCAAGCGTCCGTTGCGCATTCCCCGCGACGCCGAGAATAAACACTTTCTCATTGTCGGGGACACCGGGTCAGGCAAGTCGAGCATCATCCGCCAGATGCTTTATCAAGTAGATGCGCGCGGCGACAGCGCCATCGTCTACGATCCTGCCTGCGAGTTTGTAAAACAGTTTTACGATGAGCACCGGGGCGACATCGTGCTCAATCCACTCGACGCCCGGATGCCGTACTGGAACCCGTCGAAGGAACTTCGGCGCAAGGCCGAAGCTAAGGCCCTAGCCGTCTCGCTGTACCAACCCGAAGGCGTGACCAACCGCTTCTTTGTCGAAGCTCCGCAGAAAATCTTTGCACATCTGCTCACCTATCTGCCGACGCCGGTTGAACTCGTCCAGTGGATGTCCGATCCCGCCGAAATCGACCATCGCGTCAAGGGAACCGAGTATTGGATGCTGATTGATCCGAAAGCCCCGCAACAACGGACTGGTGTTCTCGGCTCTCTCAATATGAGCGCGGACAGCTTCCGGCTTCTGCCCAAGGAAGACGAAACAACCTCTATATGGACGGCGACGAAGTGGGCCGAGACGCGACGTGGTTGGATCTTCATCACCTCACGCCCAACCATGCGCGAAGCACTTCGCCCGCTCATCAGTCTGTGGATTGACACGCTCGTTCTGCGCCTCTTGAACGAACCCATGCCCGACCAGAAGCCGGTCTGGTTCGTCATCGACGAACTGGCCAGCCTGCAGCGATTACCGCAGCTTCATACCGCGATTACGGAGAATCGCAAATCGCAGAACCCAGTCATTCTGGGCTTCCAGGGGCGCAGCCAGATGGAGGCCCGCTACGGCGAAGACTCCGAAGCCATGCTGTCGCAACCGGCCACGAAGATTTTTCTCCGCACCACCGAGCCGCGGGCGGCGAAATGGGTCAGTGAGGCCATCGGCGAAATCGAAATCGAGCGGCTGCGCGAGACCCACTACGACGGTTCCCGCACCGGGCGCAATTTTGCGCTCGACCGGCAGACTGAACCGCTCGTTCTGCCTTCCGAGGTTTCGGGCCTCGACGATCTCCGCGGTTTTCTGAAATACGGCAATCATGTCGCCCGATTCTCGTTTCCCTTCGTAGCACTCGAAGAGAAGGGTCCCGGTTTTGCCGAGCGGAAGATGGACGACCTGATCGTGCCAAGTACCCCGCTCCCCGCCGAACCAGAAGAGATACAAGGCAATCTTCTAACGCCGGAATATGCCGTCCAACCTCCCGAGAACCAGATGGAGTAGACAGTCATGCTGACGATCTCAAAGCCGCTGTCCGCGGGCCAAGCGCAGACTTATCACCAGAAGGAATTCACTGCGAAGGAGCAGAACTATTGGTCGCAACGCGGCGTCATCACAGGCGAATGGCAAGGCCGCTTGGCCGCGCAGTTCGGCCTTGCCGGAGCCGTCTCCGCCGAGGACTTCGCGAAACTCAGCCAGGGCCAGCATCCACAGACCGACGAACAGCTTGTTCGGCAACGAGCGTCGTATGAATATCAGGATGCCGACGGCAAGACCGTCAAGACGATGGAGCATCGCGCCGGATGGGATGCCACTTTTTCCGCGCCCAAATCTGTCTCGCTCACCGCGCTGGTCGGCGGCGATGAGCGCGTCCGTGAAGCGCATCGCGAGAGCGTTCGCGTTGCCCTCGACCAGCTCGAACGCTACACGCAAGCTCGCATCGGCGGCAATCATCCGCCCGAGACCACCGGCAAATTTCTCGCAGCCAAGTTTGAGCACGACACAGCCCGCCCGGTCGATGGCTATGTCGCGCCACAGCTTCATACCCATACCGTTATCTTCAATGTGACCGAGCGCGACAACGGACAGTCCCGTGCCATTCAGCCGCACAGCTTTTTTGCTTCGCAGCAGTTCGCCACGGCCATCTATCAATCGGAGCTGACTTACAAGCTACGCCAACTCGGCTACGAAATCACGACCGGGCGGAGTGGTGCGCCCGAGATCAAGGGATACACACAGGAATACCTCGACGCATCCAGTCCCCGCAGCCAACAGATTCGTGATTACCTCGAACGCACGGGCCGCTCAGGGAAAGAGGCTGCCGAAATCGCCGCGCACTCGACCCGCGACCGGAAAGAAATCCATTCGCCAGCCGACGTAATGGCTGCGCACCGAAAGCTGGCGGCAGACTTTGGACACCAAGCCGAGGCCGTTGTCCGGGCAGCCCATGAGAGGTTTCAGCATCAAACAAAACCCGTGCACTCGGTTGACCAAGCGTTGAGATGATAGATTCGCCGGCCGAAATTCGCGACCTTCGGTCGGCCCGCATCGATTCCCCTCGCTGCAGCCGCGAACCCGGCGATGAACAGCGACTTGATCGTCGCCTCGATACCCCCAAGCGGACCAGAGTTCTCGATCTGAACGCGCGCGACAGGAACGTTGCGTGGGACTAGAGCCAGAGTTTTTTTTGCCAAATCCACATCTTCTTCGCTTATGAAGGCGAGCAAGCCTGTCTCATCGCCTTTCTTGTCGAGCCAATGATGTCGTCCGTGAGCAAAATTCCGGTAGTCCGTGATCTGTATCGGGCCAACAGCAGCCTCGCTAAATTTGGATTCGAGATCAAGAGCTCCGGCCTGAGTAGCCGCCGCCCCGTGAAGCACCACTAGATAAGGCCGCGCCCACAAATGACCACATGACTTCGCCAATTCTGCCGACCATTTTTCGATTCCAGACTTCGCTGCGAGCAATTGTTGTAACGTCAAATCACGCTGGACAGGGAGACCTAGCACCTCAGCATAAGCACGCCAAAGAAGAACGATGATAGCAAGGAGAGAGTTTGTGGCAACGAATCCGTCTTTGCCAGCAGGGGGAGCGAATTCCGCACAGTGGACAAAACGATAGTCGGCGCAAAGATCCGCAAGCGGAGATCCTTTAGCCAGGCAAATAACCCCTAGGGCTCGCGGTTCCTGTTTCAAGATGTGCTTTAATACACCGAGGACATCGGGATTCCTTCCGCCAGCGCTCAGGATCAGTGTCGCGCAGTTTCTAACGGCAGCCGTCCGTGCCGCTTGCAACGGCGTTGCTGGTAGTCCGAGCTGACCTGTGTATTCCTGATGTATCCAAGAGGCGAGTAGCGCCGCACTGTACGAGCCGCCAGACCCGATGCAGATCAGACCAGTGGTACAGCTCGCCTTGATCGCGCGCACAAGCTCCGCAATATCCTCACGCATTGCCCAAGAGAACGTTTCAGGCAAGAGTCCGAGTTCCGCAGAATATGGTTTTCCCAATTCTTATTCTCTTTTCGATGGAACCACCGATGATATTCTTAACGTGTGACCGCCGCAAAGCCTTAATGACCTGCGGTTTACAGGTGGCTGAAGTCTTGAGATTCACCCAAATCCCTTCAGCATTACAGTGTAACAAATAAAGCGAACAAAAGGAGAATATGCTGCGACAAGTCGACCTTCACCCGTGGTTTTTCCCAGTTGATACAGTGTAGCGTGGAGCAATCAAGTCGAGTAGCCTTAGATGGACGGATGGGTTTCACAGAGAGGCTGCCGACTGACTGTCGGTAAGTCGCCAATCCCATGCCTCCCCCGTTTGCCCCGAGGGTGCCCATTGTGTGCTGATTCCGATCAGTTTTAGTAGCCATACCTGACCACCTGACCAGTCTGTCTTTCCCGGTTCCAGTTGCCTGACTCTGCATGGAAAAAGCAACTTCTCGGTTGCGCTTGGCCGCGCGTCTCTTCTGCACTCCCACGGGCGAGGGTGACCACTCCGCTTCGCTCCGGGACGGCCCTTCGGGACAGCACGGCTGCGTGCCAAACAATAACACTGTTTGGCACTTGCCCTGCCCGCCTCTCGGTCCTTCCCCCTCGCCCTCTGTCGTTCATCGGAAAAACTCACCTCGCGCTCGCCCTGGGTTTATCGGCCTACCAACGTGGACAGCGCGTGCGCTTCACCACGGCAGCGGCCATGGTGCACGAGTTACTAGAAGCCAAGGACGAGAAACGGCTGCTGCGCTATCAGAAGCAGATGGCCAGTTACGAACTGCTGATCGTCGATGAACTGGGTTTTGTGCCGCTGTCCAAATCGGGCTCTGAGTTGCTGTTCGAGGTCTTCAGCCAACGCTACGAGCGCGGTTCCACACTGGTCACCAGCAATCTTCCGTTCCAGGAGTGAACCGAGGTTCTGGGCTCGGAACGGCTGACCGGCGCGCTGCTGGAACGGCTTGCTCACCACGTCCACATCTTGGAGATGAACGGCGAGAGCTACCGTCTGAAACAGAGCAAACGCAAGCGAGGCTCACCGCCGAACTCCTGATCCGGCCCCCACCCGCCTCGAACTCCCGCCCCCCGCGACGGCGAACCTGCCGCGGGGAGGAAGGCGTCTTCCGCTCCGGCGTAAACGCGCCGCCTTTCAGGCGGCGCAGACCTCCGCTCCAGACGCCCTCCTCCCCGACAATCCCCAATCTTCTACCAGTTGCTCTGGTCTACCTTTACTCCGCCTCTGTGGTCTGGTTTTACTCCGCCCTTGACAGGAGTCGTCTACGTATACGGTGCTTTCAACCGAAACGAGGATCAAGTCCTTCGGTCGGGCAGCATGGTGGAAGTTTCGCTTCTATTGGAGTCTGGTCAGCCCGTTCTCCGGCTTGATACGAAAGGCGATACTCAAACAAGTGAAGACCGAAGCAGAGTCAACCCTCATAGAGGCTTCTCAACAATCGCCGAGTACACGAATAGCAGCGTCCCAAGGGACCCGCCTTTTGAAAAGCGAAAAAACGTCGGAGGTAATGTGCGGTTAAGGTTAGGTTCGTTTGGAAATCCCTAGTCGTTTTGTGGGGGCTTCTCGTAGAATGGAAACATCAAGGAGATGGAGACTTATGTCCGGAGTCCACATAATTGCTGGAATTGCAGCCTTAAATCGGTTGGGGAACAAGGAAAACACGGATGTCTAACTCTAATGTCAACCCCTCTCGTGTCTGTAGGCACTGTTCCTTTGAACAGCATAAGGATTGCTGCTATAGCCTTGACTTTGACTGCCAGTGCAAAAACGAAGTCTGCACTGAAATCAGGAAGAAGTATCGGCAAAAGAGGAGGGCAATGATAGGCGCACTGGCGGTTGGTCAGAACGTTTACCTGTTAAGCGGGTGCTACCATTGCGAGGGCAAAGTGACTAAGGTCACGCCAGAGGGCGTGGACGTGGATGAACTGTTGCACTTCGACGTTAACGGACGCTCATACGTTACGGAGTTGCCGTCCTCATACGACAGCGCGGGCTGGGACGGCAATGGTACGTTTGAGTGCGGCCCTTGGTACATAGACGACATGCCATTCGCGGAGCGCACGGCTTGGTTTGAAGCGAAGCGCAAGGCTTGGCTTGAAGAAGAAGAGGCGCGGAAATTGCGGGATGGGGAAAATTCCTGACCGCTATTTGGGCAAATATTTGAACTTTACCTCTGACCATACTTCCATATCATTGAAGTAAGCGTGACTGATCTTCATGCCGCCCCTAAATGGGAAGGTTTTGAATTCGTTCGGAGCAACTAGCAGCTTATCATCCAGCCCGCGCAACGCGAAACTAGAAGTAGAATTCTCTAATGTTCCGTCTAAACCGAGGTAACCATAATGGTTAGAAATCTTGGTCAATCCCATGCCGTCGAGGTCTTCAAGATAGAGTGAAAACCCCCGTTCCCCGTTTGCGAGTAGTATTGGTTCCCCCGCTTTGTTATACATGGGGGACAAATAGATACGACCCCATTGATTCCAACTGGGCAGGCTTTCAACTTCTCGCCACTCTACAGCCGCCCCCCTCAGATTGGTGAAATTAAAAGGTCCGTTAATTTCAATCGCGGACTCAAACTGACCCCCGTTAAACATGCTTGCGACAGCGAGAGCAGCTTCCGAGAAATTAGTCATGTACCTCTGCGATCTCATTTCTGCGGTTTCGCCCGCGTTTGTGGGATTAGAGCAGCCGCTTACGCACACCTGCCCCCCCGGAAACCGACCCTCAGCCCGGTAGTTTACGTACACGGTAGCTTCTATTGAACCAGTCGCGACTGTAGCGGTGCTGTAGGGGTGCTCCGCTATGTAACTGGTGAAGTATGAGGATGTTCCGTTCGTGCTGCTCCACCATCCGCTAGAACCAAGCACGTCAGGACTCAGCATCGAGGGATCACTGCTCCAGCCCCAGCCTCCCCAGCCCCAGTCCCAATAACCACCATAACCCCCGTCATCGCCCCAACCCCAACTAAGCCAGACATCGCACGAATCGTCCGAGCAATCCCAGCCGTCTTGCAAGCCTGTGGGGTCGCTGTTCACCACTGGTGCATTGCTGGCATAAACGTAAGCGTTGCCGCCGACAACGGGATCGGGTGAAAGCCAGCGTCCCTGTACCGCGCTATAGGTGCGATTGGGCGTACCGTACAATCCCCCATACCCCGCACCGATGCCGCCCTGCGTAGCGTCATCTTGCCCCATGTCGCTGAAGCTGAAATCGTACATGCTGTTGCTACAAGTACCGCAACTGTCATCAAAGTCCTCACCGAACGGAGCGGTATTGACGCTCGTAGTGGCTGAATAGGGAGCCGTGCTTGGCGAAACAAGCGTAGTATTCCCCAAACCGTCAGTGTGCCGATAGTATTGAAGGGTACCCGCACTGCCGTAAATCGCCGTTGCCCCACCCGGAAGAGAGATGTAAGCCTCTTTCAGGGTCACATTGGCGGGACTCAGGTTAGCGGGACCATTTTGACCGAAGCTACAAACCGTGAGTAAAGCCACGGTCAGGAGTGAAAGTATCGACAATTTGAATTTCATTTCTGGTATCCTTTAGTTAGTGCTGTGGGTCGTAGCTACCTTCCCAGCAGGCGATTTTACGTACTGAAGATGTCCACTGGCGTTGGAGCTAGACTCTTCGACCAACTGATCGAGGGCATCGTAGGTGTAGGTCGTCACCACCCCCGTAGCTATATTCGTAAGGGTTGCGATTTTTCCGTTAACGGTCCACGTGTACGTGTTGATAGAATCCTTGAGCAACCGTCCGTCCGCGTCGTAAGCGTAAGCTGTGCCCGAATACTGGTTATTGCTTGCGACGTATGCGGGATTCCACTTTTGTCCCGTAAACCCTGTCGGAACGGTTTTTTTGACGTTTCCGTATTGGTCATACGTGAAAGTCTGACCCCACAAATTCGTGCTGCCGTTCGTACACTTAAAGGAAGCCACGCGGAGAAGCGGGTCCCAAGTGTAGGCGCACGACTGCGAAGGCGCGGTTGTGTTGAAAGGATTCGTTAATGCAAGCGTTTTCGGTGTGCCGTTAGTATTCCAAGTCCACGTACCGCTGGCTGTCGTACCGCCGATGATGGACGAATAACCAGAGAAATTTCCTTTGGTGTCAAGGCTGAAATTATCGGTATCTCCAGTCCCGAAGGTCACGACAGACGGGATGGTTCCTGCCGTGGAAGTGACGCCTGTCACAAGATTGGTTGAGGAGGGCCCGGTAACTTGGTTTGTCCACGCATAGCTAGGCGTGTATGTGAAAGACCCCGCTATACCCGGCACACCGCTTAACGTGTTGATTGAACCGTCAGGCCAATACGTCGCTGACGTGTGGAAATACCCACCCGAATTCGGCGTCGTTTGAAACACATCCGTCAATTCACCGCGAGGCGAGTAGCAGAAACCCTCGTCCGTAAGTTTAGCGGATGGGCTGCCCGTGTAGACTTCCGCCAATCTGCCCATTTGATTAGCCGGATTGGGACACGTAAACGTGGTCGAGGAATCGTACACAAAATATTTGGAGGGAGTTACTGAAGAATTAGGCCCGGAGTAGGTTTCAATCGTTTCTCGATCATGTGTGTCATACGTGGCGCAAATCACATTTCCGTTGGCGTCGTCAATTCGAACAGGATTGCCGGGAGACGCTGGGCACGTACCCAAAGCATCAGTGTCCCATGTATATTTAAGCTGTCCTGTTTCCGGTCGCGTAGTAGAGACGATACGCCCAAACCCATCGTAAGAGAAAGTAGTGGTGTGCGGCGTTGAGGACTGGGCATTCTTTACCATCCGCACGACTCGTCCTAGCGGATCGTAAGAAAACGTAGTTAAATACCCAGTTTTGGCGGTTTGCTGACCGCACGGGCCGCTGCCGGCAAGTGAAGTGACCTCACAAACCGACACTACGTTGCCTAGAGCATCCAGTTCGTAGTTATGTAAAGTGACTCCGGCCACAATAACAACCAAGATGTCTGATCCACTGTATGTGTATGTGACTGTTTGACCGTTTGTGGATGTATACTTGAGCGGACGACCTAGACCATCATACGTCAGCGCAGAAGTTGTCAATCCAGTGCCGACCGTACCCGCCGCAGACAAGAATGGAATACTTTCTCCGCTCAACGCTCCTACGGAATTGTATGCACTTTGCACCGTAGTAAATTGCGAACTTGAATAGGCTTCCTGATTCAGCAGAGGTCTGCCTAGTCCGTCGAATGTCTGCAAGGACTCATTTACGGAATTGCTGCTGTTGAACACCATTTTGGTGTCAATCGATTTCGTCCCGTAAGTGAACGCCACGGAATCCGTATAGGTGCCCGTGGTCATCGGAGATGAAAATTTCGTCAGGCGGTTCAGGGGATCGTTGTACGCGTACGTCCACAATTGATTGTTCGCGTCCGTGAGCGTCAGAACGTTTCCAGTAGTACAATCAATCGTAAACGACACACTTTGCGTCGAATCGTACATTTTTGACGGCAGTAAGCTGTTGCACAACGTGTTGTTCACTGTTGTAATGGTTCCGTTCGGAACCGTGGTAGTCGCTAGCTGTCCCTTCGAGGAATACGTGTAGGAAGTGATGAAATTCTTCGCGTCTGGAACGTCTATCCGGTTCTTTGTGGTCAAATTTCCATAAGCGTCATACTGGAACACTTCTTCGTTCAAAACATTTCCTGCGAAATCGGTGGTAGCCGTATAACAAACAGTTCGTGTGAGCGCGGGGTTAGACAGCGCCGAGCAATTGCTGGGGCTGGCGCTGGTGCCTAACGTTCCTGTGTACGTACCATACGCTATGATGCTATCCGAGTTAAAGTTGGATTGCCCGCCGTTGTACAGCTTGCCATCAATTGGTCGTCCAGATGCGTCGAAGGTCCGCGTAGAGATGGAGGGTCCGGTGAGGCCCCCCGGCGTGAACGAGTATGAATCAACCTCAGTAATCGCCGAGTTCATGGATACGGGGGGGAAGTTCGCACAATTTCGAGGATCGCCGTTCCCCGGAACGTAAAGAACTGTAGAATTATAGCAGGTTACGTCCTCTTTCAGCAAGCCGGAGGTCGTTAGGTCTATAAAGGTCGCAGCATCCGCAAAGACCGTAGTAAGAGAGATATCCGAGTCTCCTCCCGTATCGTTTGAATTGCCACTTCCGTGTAGTTCCACGTAGTAAGTTGCGTAGGCGCCGTTGGCAGGTGCGACTACCGTGCCTTGATAGTATGTCCAAGTTCCGGGCGCTGGGATGCCTTGGCCGGAAGGGTTACCAATCAGATTTTGCGAAATCGGTCCAGCATACGGGCACTGACTGATGAAGGTTTGAGTGGAGTCGTAAAAGGCGCAAGTGTACCACAGGTTGCCTTGACCGCCTGTGCGTAGGAGATAGCCGCCGTACTGGATGATGTCGCCGGGATTGACGGCGCGGAACTTGCTGCCTGAACTGGTAAGGCTAAACAGTTGTGCTTCTGCCTGCGAAGATACTGTCGCTGAGTGCGCTCCGAGGTAAAACTGGCTGCTTGTCGTAGTCCACAGTGGGTGCACATTTGAAATTGCATTGATGGTAAGGGTGTAATTATCGTAGGTATTCTCACAGCAAAGCGTTAAGGTCTGGGAGTAGCCTGTCGAAGCCGTCAGCACTATGCCGAAACCAGAATCATAATTCAATCCCGAGGTTCCCCACAGGTCAGTAGAGCTTCCGAAAGTGCAGGTGAAGTACATTGCACAGGGCTTCGACGTTCCGACAGGGACGCCGTTATGCGTGATTTGTGCCGTAAGTGTCGCGCCGCCGACATAGTTGTTATACCAATTTATACTAAACGTAATCCCAGTTATTTGAGACCCAGAAGGCACATTTGGTACGTTCATGTTTGAGATGAACAATTGGTCTGAACCCCATACGGTCGGACCGGAGTCGCCGTGAATGTACGACACGCTTCCCGTGTCTGAGGTCGGACCGTAAGGTTCTGGCGCACCCGATGGGGGAGCGAAATACAAAACGGTTTGCCCATCCCAAGCGGTGGGTCTCAAAACTTTACCATTTAGCCACGTGGCATGTGTCAGACCCGTAAACGTGAACTGTGTTCCGAACGGTCCGATTTCAATCGACTGAACTGACGGAAACGCGGTAGCGAAAGTGACGACTGTTGTCCACGTTCCGTTGATCTGAACGTTTTGAACCGAAGAAACGTTGGTGATGTAAGTTGCGTTGTTTACGGAGACTGATGCGGTTCCACCAGTACAAGTAGTGGAGGTACAGTTCAGCGGGCCGTTGTTGGACTGCCAACTTACGGTCGGCGGTGTTGTCGTTGTGGCGGTAATCGGATAGCCGAAGACTTTGTTTCCTTGAAGGTTAGAGGCGGAAGGACAATCGGGGTCTGAGGGGGCACAAGTGTCAAGCGCAGGTGCGGCAGCGTTGCTTCCGCCCACCCCCGCGATCATGAGTTGAGTACCCACTGCAAAGCCTGAAGGCAGGCTTCCAGATAATGTCGCCTTGTATGTCGCTGGCGCTGATCCGGTACTCGTTACATAAGAGATTCCAACCGATTGAGTCGCTTGGTTTGGGGTCTGAACTGTAACGCCAGCAAAAGCATTGGCCGTTTCATAGGGAAAATCCTGATAAGTGGCACAAGAACTCCACCCTAGATAGCCGTTGTCCGTAGTTTGACCCCAATAGGGCAGCCCATACACGCTGGAAATAACCGATGATCCATACGTCGCCCAACCCACACGATTATTCAAAGTCGGCTGGGTGGCCGATTCAATAACGTACATGCCGGGACCAATCAGTGTTGATCCGCCAAAGGTAAACGTACCGTCACCGTTGCCGTCAGGGGTTTCTGTCCAAACTGTTCCCTCCTGCACGGCAATGTCGCAAGTTGGGGCGTAGTCATCAGTCCAAGTAAAGTTCGGGGGCAAACACGATGAGCACACGGACTCAATGGTGTGTGTACCGCTGACGTGCGTTGGCAAGCCGCCGTATGTATGATTTGGCTCGACATCAACGGTAGCGCCTACCGTAAATTGTGAAGGAGGGGTGGTGAGCAAATACGCTGTATACCGGCTCCCACCACCAACAATCCCTTGGCCGACAATTAAGGGTGAGGAATCGACGTAAGTAGTGGTAGCAGGGGTGGTGCCGGAGCCGCCTGTGCCCCCGACTCCGAGAGCTATGCTTAACACACCTGTGCTGGAATTAAAAGACCAAGGATCGAGCAATTGGCTTGTGGAGCCTACGTCCAAGTAAGAGGCGCAACCGCTGCTCCAAGGGTAGCCGCATGTTACGGAGCCGCTCACGGGTACCTCGATAGGACTCACAGCCGACCAATTCGTCAGCCCGCTTTCGAAGCTGCTGTTCAACACGGCGTTCGCTGGGGTTCCCTGAAACACCTGCCGATCCACTTCACGCAAGCCCGCAAATTGATAAATTGTTTGATTTCCTGCGGGGTCGGTCACCGTTGTGGTGGAGCCCGGAGACCCACCACCCGACAATGACGCCCACTGTCCGGTCGGCATGGTCGGACCATAGAATGCACCACCAGTACAACCGCTGTATTGGCACCCAGTTGTGATGTAGCCGGAAACCGAGCCATTATACGTTCCGGTAGCGATGGGACCTGCAACGCTTGTTATCGTATTAGCGGTCACCGAAGCGATCTGCATTCCATAGCTGGTGATGATGGTGGAGCCGGGAGCGTAAACGAACACGGAATTGCCGGGAATCAGAGGGGGCAGTCCATTGGTGAACGTCACCGTGACGACGTAGTTGTTGGTTGTCCCTGTGACCTGCACGGCGGTCACTTGCCCCTGTACTATGGGGTACTGCCAGTAAGCTGGTACCCACGGCCAAGGCCCCACTGCTCGTGCGTAAGCATAGGGTCCGGCAAAGTTGTAGATTTCGAATGCTTGCCCCGGCGAGGCTGGTACCGATTGAAGCCAAGATGTGGGCGAGTGCGAAAACGTCGTCATACCGTCACTGGTTGTACGGGTTATAGTGGCGTAAGAAGAGTCTTGACAATTGATGCCGCTGTTGTTTGTACCACCCGAATACGCATAGCCAATTGTCCCACCAGTCGGCAAGGTGATTTGGCTTAATCTGCCAGTGGTGGTCTGCGACGATCCGGCATTGGTGAGGGTTCCGCTGTCGCTGGTTGGTCCGTAATCTGCGTGGGTGAAACCGTAGGTGATGAAATTGGTGCCTGTTTGCGTTGACGGCAGACCCACTCCCTGCTCAGTGTAGGTGCCGCTGGTGAAACTTCCTGAAACTGTAAAGTACGGTCCGTATTGATCCGATCCCCCTCCCGTGACGGTGCCTGTTATGTTGAATTGACTGTTAAGAAAATTCGACAAAACAACAGTTGACATAGGGTACGGATACGAGTAGCTGTGAAAATTTGCCGAGGTCGATGTCGCTACCACCACAGAGACTTGGAACGGGTGCCCACCAATTGATACGCTCGCTGGGGATGTAGCGTTGAGGAAGGTTGCGTTAGTCAAGCCGGAGAGCGTCAAGGTAGGGTAATTGGAGACTAGCATCCCCTGAGTTTCGTTGACGGTTAAAGTCGTGGGACAAGTGATGAAAAAAGTGCAATAATTTGCGTAGAATGTAACCGTGGTAGAGGTCTTGCTTAACACGGTAAATGGTAGACCGTCCCAAACCATGTTAGGGGAGGACATGAAAGCGATTGTTCCTCGCATACCGACCGTCCACGGGTTTGATCCGGAGATTGTTACGGTAATCGACGGGTTGGATAAACCGCCAGAAGCAACGAGTTTCGTGATGGGCGATCCTACACCCAGAGCAGCCGTATTTCCGAGGGACAAAGTGACGAGACCATTCTTGATTCCCACGGAAGTAACACTGGTATTACCTGATGGGTCGCCGGGAAGCATCTCGTACTGTAGGCCGATTTGCGAACTGTCAGGGTACACTACGCTTGTCGGGAAAAAGGTGTACGGAGTCGTGTTCCCGAAAGAGTTCCCATGAATGGTTCCCGAGCCGTCTATAGTGGCGTTCACCCCCAAAATCACTGGACCGTTAATTGATCCGATACAAGGCGCTTGCACCGTCGTCTCGGCCAAGTGAGATTGGTTGATGTAGACATTCTGGGTGTTCCCTCGGTTGTCCTTGTACGTCATTGCCGTTTGAACCGTGGGAAGAACGACGCCGTTTGAATCCGTAAGAGCGGGATTGGTCACCGTCAAAGGATTCATGTTCATTGTGTCCGTGTACGTCCAAACCTGAGGTTTGGAGTAATCCCGGCTCGCGTCAGCGTAAGACCCGCTGCCCGTTTGTGTCGCTCCGGTCAGGTTTGTCACCGAAACGGATACAGAGTTGCCAAAGATGTCTTTTATCAACCCCGCTGGTTTTCCCTTGTTCGTCCACGTTAAGTGGTAATCCGTGGTAGTACCGCCCACAGTCGAATTGTACGTAGGTTTCGTAGTACCCGAAGTGCAATCAAAGTTGACGCAGGCCGTTGTTAGCTGGGCGTTGCCGTTGGTGTCATAGAGGTAAGCGTTTAATCCGAAATTGGTGCTGGCCGTCCAGCCCGCTTTTATGAACCCACCGCCCGTGCCGTTAGAAATAGTTTGCACACCGTTTGAATCGGTTAGCGTATAGGTCATCAAGAAGGAAGAATCCACCGAAATGCTTAGGGTTAACAAGCCGCTGGCTGTGCGATAAGTTGCCGATGATCCTCCGCATCCGAGCGTTCCTGAACTGGAAATGAGGGTAGGAAAGGTAGAATACGCTCCCGCCACATCGACGTAAGAGAAATTCCAGTATGTTGCGGTCCAAACCTGATTAGAACCTGAGGGGCACAACACCGCCCCGGTGCTATATCCAATACCACCAAAAAGGGGGTAGGGAATGCTGAGATTGGTCGAGGTCTGCCCCCAAACACCCGGTTGCACGTTTGGGAAACCGACAATCGAATAGTTAAAGGGGAGAGTTTTAGCTCCCTCTTTGTCTAAGACGGGTATTTGAAGCCCCATGTACAGATTGGAGAGGTCAATGTTGTCGTAAGTGCCCAACTGCATGTTCGCATGACCAACGTCCGAAGAACTGTCTACCTGCGCAGCCCCAAAAGAGCACGACAGCAGCAGGATTGCCAACATCGCCAATAGCTTTTTCACAGTGTTTCCTCTGTAAACGAATGTGTTCTAGGTTAAATACCGAGTTCGAGAAGATAATAGCGAGAAAAGTTTTGGCAAGGGAGTGGCACAGGTGGTGCCGCAGAGTTAACATGAGTCAGGACAAGTTGTAACCCTGGGACGGTTTAACCGCATCAGAAACAGGCAAAAATCCGTTGCTGTTTAAACCTGTACACTGAGTTACCCTGTTCCACGGAGGATAAGCGTGCAGTGGGAAATAGTGAGGACGAAGCCTGTGGGACGAACCCACGGTCTTGCAATCCCTGCTTTTATTCACAACATGCAGTATTTCTATGCTCCTGTGGCCGTTTATCGTGATGGCCTCATTGACTGCTGGGGATCACTCGATCTACCCCTTTTTCGGCGAAAACTGAAATTGGGTTGGGTAGTCACGGAAGTCCCAGTGGCCGCTCAACCACAAGTAGCCGCACGCCGTTGAATCTCGCTGAGTTTGAAGTCGTCAGGTATCTCACGGGATGGCCGACTCTCGCCACGTGCAACAAGGTTCAGATCAAAGGGTGGATCGGGACGTTGCCCGGAACTCCGTTGAAAGTTAGCGACTCTCGACCGTCATAGGCTACG
>OCZT010003267.1_pt1 | contig 16614 bp, 12 predicted proteins | sample 1539031 | NCBI WGS metagenome assembly OCZT01 (sample SAMEA3539308, study PRJEB22396) | soil metagenome | biome: tundra; feature: field; material: soil | place: USA | collected 2010-05 | depth 0.15 m | reverse complement strand
GACGCCGCGGCCGCGCTGCGAGATCGCCACCGTCAGCCGGAGGCACGGGATTCGCCGGCGTGGTCGCAGGCGTGCCGGCCGCGAGAGGCGCCTGCCCAGGGATTGGCTGGGGATGCCGCCCGCGCCGCCGCCGGTTACGCCTTGGAGCGTTGGGATCGCCCTCCTGGGGAGTTCCCGCCGGCCTTGCCGCGCCCCGCCGCACCGGCCTGGGCCGGACGCTGGCTCGGCCACCCAGGAGGTCGGTCGCCATCAGGTAGCCGCCACAGGCCCGAGCTGCCTCCACCAGGCGGCCGTACATGGTCTCCTCGCCGGCCCGCAGAGTGGCGGCATCGCCGACGCAGACCACCAAGTGGCGGGCCCGGGAGATGGCCACGTTGAGCCGGTTGGGGACCCGCAGGAACCCAATCCGTCCCCGCTCGTTGCTGCGGACCAGCGAGATCACCACCATGTCCTCCTCACGGCCTTCGAAGGAGTCGACGGTGTCGATCCGCACCTGGCGGCGGAAGTGCCGCCGGCTCAGCGCCTGGCGGAGGCGGTCCACCTGGTCCGCGTACATGGCGATCACGGCGAGAGATAGGTTGGGGTCCACCCGCTCGTCGAGGATCCGCACCACCTGGGCGCAGACCCTTACCTCAGCATCGTTGCGCAGCGCGCCGCCGGCGCCACGCCGCTCCCGCCCGCCGCGCAGCCCTGCGGTATCGACCATGTGCAGGGCAACCGGGAGAGGCCGCCTGCTCACGTAGTGGTATTCGAGAACCTCGGGGGCGTTTTGCAGCTGGTTGTCGTAGGACGCGGAGCTGATATAGGCGGCGATCTCTGGGTGCATCCGGTGCTGCTCCACCAGAAGGCAGCGCGCCTGCTCCGGGACGCCCTTCTCCCAGCAGCGCTGGAAGAGACTGGTGTCGACGATCTCCTCCAGGTCGGGATGGTCCTCGACGATCTGGTAAATAGCGTCATCCTCCACCGGAGGCAGCTGCTTGTGGTCACCGACCAGGACCACGGCGGCCCCCAGTCGCAGGCAGGGCAGGGCCTCATCGATGCGGGCCTTGTTGGCCTCGTCCAGGATCACCATGTCGTAGGGCTCTTCGTTGGTGATCGAGGAGGTGGCCGCAGTCGCGCAGGTCGCGAAGAAGACGTTGGCGGCGGTCAGCCGCTGGTCATCCGCGTCCTCCACCCGGAAGGCGTCAACTGACGGGTGGACCCGTTCCGCCTTGGCCACCCGGACCGCTCGCAGGCCCTCGGTGCCGGCCAGCCTCTCCAGGGCGTTGTCCACCGCCAGGTTGCTGTGGGAGCAGACCAGGATCCGCTGCTCCGGGCGCTCCGCGAGGCGGTGCTTGATCGCCTCCACGATGACCGTGGTCTTGCCGGTCCCCGGAGGGCCCTGGATCAGGGCGGCCTGCCCGGGGTCGAGGGCGACCATGATCCCAATCGCCCGGTCCTGGGCCGCATTGCTGTGCATCCCCGGCGTCAGCCAGTCGCTCCGGGGCGCGACTTCGGGAGCGTAGACGGCGGCCGGATCGGTCAGCAGCTGGGCCAGCAGCAGGCTGCGCGCATCTCCTGAGGCGATCGACGCGAGGGTGGTTCGCTTGGAGGCGTAGAGCTGCTTGTTGAACGAGGGGGTGATCCAGCCCTGGCTGCCCGCCGCCTCGTAGGCCTTGCAGGCCACCTCCACTAGGCGCCGCCGGTGGTCGACCTTGGTGACCCGCCCCAGGTAGTGGGGTTCATCCTCCGGCTCCACCATCACCGCGGAGTCCACCGAGATGGTGATCGTGTGCTCCTTGGGAACCGAGAACTCGAGCCGCCCCAGCTCGGGCCGCCGGCGGTCCTCCTCGGTGAACTCTTTCCCGCAGGAGGGGCAGCGCTCGTCGCGGTCCGAACGCCACAGGCCGCGGCAGTTCCGGCACCGCCAGATCTCGACGACCCCGTCAAAGGGGGTCCTCTGAGTGGCAGCCCGGTTGCGCTCGGCGCTCTCCAAGCCGTCGACCAGGGCCAGGGTCTGCAGCAGGATGGGGTCAGGCTCCTTGGAGCCCCTCGCCAATTTGGCGAGGTCCATCAGGTGGAAGGTGTCGCTGGGGATGCCATCCTCGGCGCTCACCACCGGATGGCGGCAGCTGACCCGGAGCACCCGGTTGCCGAGATCGTCCCGCTCTGGGGGGGCGGGGCGGACGCTGTCCACCCGGAGAGCGGTTCGTTCCCGCTTGGCGCGAGCGGGGCGCAGCGGGGTGCAGGAGACATCCAGTCCCGGCAGCAGGAGCGTGACCTCGGGGGTGTCACCCTGGCCGGCGATCACCGCGAAGTCGTCCAGCGCGCCGATCTGGGCGGCGAAGTGCTCACGGGCGCCACCGTTCCCGTGGCCATTGAGGGCCTCTAGGAACGACATCGCTTCCGTTGCCTCGGGCACCACCAAGTGGAGGTGCTGGAGGGTCAGGGTTGGGGGCGTCAGGGCGCCACTTCCTCCGGACAAACCGTGTGTTGGGAACTAGCCTGGAACAGGCTGAGCGGTATCGGTCTCCTTGGCTGAGGCCGAAGCCTCGAGCACGAGGCCTGCTTCCGGCAGGCCCCACCGCAGCTGCGGCGGGCCGCCATGCATGGCGAAAGATAGCGCGAATTGACCCCGGACGTGCAAGTGACCTTCCGGTTAGACCCTCCCAGCCCCTCGGGAGACGCCTTCCGGACTGCTAAAATTGGGTGTGGCTTCCGTACGGCTGAGGTCTCGGAACCGCCCTCCATATGACTGTGGAGCGCCCCGGCGGCGTCACTTGCGCCGTCCGCTTCGCCAAGAGGAGCGTATTTGGTAGAGCCTGACCCCGAATTGTGGCTGCCTATTCACCCTGAGGACGAGCAGCCGCCTCCGGGCTCGAAGCGCGCCCGCAAAGGCAAGGAGCCCAAGGCAGGGAGCAACGGCTACTCCGCCGAGCAGATCCAGGTGCTGGAAGGCCTGGATCCGGTCCGGCGCCGTCCTGGCATGTACATCGGATCCACCGACGTCCACGGGCTCCACCACCTGGTCTACGAGATCATCGACAACTCGGTCGACGAGGCCCTCGCCGGCGAGTGCAACGAGGTGGAGGTCAGGCTGTCGCCGGACGGGTCGTGTCTGGTCAGCGACAACGGCCGCGGCATCCCAGTCGACATCCACCAGCCCACCGGCCGGCCAGCGCTGGAGGTGGTGATGACCAAGCTCCACGCCGGGGGCAAGTTCGGGGGTGGGGGTTACAAGGTCTCGGGCGGACTCCACGGCGTCGGCCTGTCGGTGGTCAATGCCCTCTCTGAGCGGATCGAGGTGGTGGTCTACCGAGATCAACGGATCTACCGCCAGGAGTACGCCCGCGGAGTCCCCATGAACGAGCTCCACAGTGAGCCCGACAGCAAGTCAGGGCGCCGCGGCACCACGGTGCGGTTCTGGCCGGATGCCCAGGTCTTCACCGACACTCAGGAGTTCAATCGCGAGACCATCCTGACCCGGCTGCGGGAGCTCGCCTTCCTCAACAAGCGGGTGCTGTTTCGGCTAATCGACGAACGCCCGGACCCGTGGATCGAGGCCAACTTCTACTTCGAGGGCGGCATTGAAGCCTTCGTCCACTACCTCAACCGGGGCAAGGGAGCGGTCCAGGCCCGGCCGATGTACGTCGAGCGCGAGATCGAGGGCAGTACCGTTGAGGTCTCGATCCAGTACAACAGCGGCTTCGCCGAGCATGTGCTGGCCTACGCCAACAACATCAACACCGTTGAGGGTGGCAGCCACCTGACCGGCTTCCGCACCGCTCTGACCGCCACCCTCAACCGCTACGCCCGCAAGGCCGCCATCCTTAAGGACGGCGACGGCAACCTGAGCGGCGAGGACGTCCGGGAAGGGCTGATCGCGGTGCTCAGCGTCAAGCTCCAGGAGCCCCAGTTCGAGGGCCAGACCAAGACCAAGCTGGGCAACTCAGAGATCGCTGGCCAGGTCTCGACCGTCGTCTCGGAGGCGCTCAACCAGTACCTGGAAGAGAATCCCGGCGACGCCAAGCGGATCATCGAGAAGTCGCTCACGGCAGCCCGAGCGCGCGCCGCCGCGGTGCGGGCCCGCGAACTGGTGCAGCGCAAGTCGCTCCTGGAGTCCGCCACCCTTCCCGGCAAGCTGGCGGACTGCTCGGAGCGAGACCCCGAGCTCTGCGAACTGTTCATCGTCGAGGGCGAGAGCGCCGGTGGGACCGCCAAGGGCGGGAGGGATCGCCGCTACCAGGCGATCCTGCCGTTGCGGGGCAAGATCCTCAACGTCGAGAAGGCGCGCGAGGACAAGATCCTCCAGCACGAGGAGATCCGCAACCTGATCACCGCCCTGGGAACCGGGGTCGGCGAGAAGTTCGACCTGGAGCGCCTGCGCTACAACCGGGTGGTGCTGATGGCCGACGCCGATGAGGACGGGTCCCACATCCGCACCTTGCTGCTCACGTTCTTCTGGCGCTACCTGCAGCCAGTGATCAATGAGGGCCATCTCTACATCGCCCAGCCGCCCCTCTTTCGGATCGAGGGCACGCGCAAGCGGCTGGCCTGGTGCTACAGCGAGGAGGAGTTCCGGGACGCCCTCAAGGAGATGGGGGAGAAGAGCAAGGTCCAGCGGTACAAGGGACTGGGCGAGATGACTGCGGACCAGCTCTGGGACACCACCCTCGACCCGGAACATCGCATCCTGCTGAAGGTCGAGGTCGAGGACGCTCTGCGGGCCGACGACATCTTCGACCGGCTCATGGGAGTCGCGGTGGAGCCCCGCAAGCGCTTCATCCAATCCCATGCCAAGACGGTCCGGAACCTGGATATTTGAGCACCGATTCCCCCGCCGTGGCGGTCGATGCGATGGGTGGGGATCAGGCCCCGGAGGCCCTGGTCGCCGGCAGTCTCACCGCTCTGCGGCAGGAGCGTGATCTGCGGGTCATCTTGGTCGGCCGGATCGACCGGCTGACGCCCCTGGTGGCAGGCGGCGGCGATCTCGTGAGCCGGCTGACCCTGGAGGAATCGGAGGGCGCCATCCCCATGGGAGCCCACCCTGCCCAGGCGGTTCGCAGCCAGCCCCGCTCCAGCGTCGCAGTAGCGGTGAGGCTGGTCGGCTCGGGTCGGGCCGACGCCTGCTTCAGTGCCGGTCACAGTGGCGCCACCATGGCGGCCGCTCTGCTCCAGCTCGGCCGACTTCCGGGGGTTGCCAGACCAGCGATCGGCACCGTGCTCCCGTCGTCCTCGGGCGGCACCCTCCTGGTCGACGCGGGAGCCCAGGTGGAGTGCCGGCCGGAGTGGCTTGCTCAGTTTGCCCAGCTGGGCAGCGAATACGCGCGGCGGGCGCTGGGGGTGGAGCGACCTCGGGTCGGCCTGCTCAGCAACGGCGAGGAGACCTCCAAGGGCAACGCCTTGGTCCAAGCCGCCCACGCGCTGATCTCGCAGCTGGACCTGCGCTACCTGGGCCCGGTCGAGGGCACCGACCTGGTCTCTGGCAAGGTCGACGTGGTTGTTGCCGATGGCTTTGTCGGCAACGTCGCCCTCAAGACCGCCGAGGGGGTCGCCGAGGCAATCATGGCCGCGCTTCGCCAGGAGGCGAGCTCGAGCTTGCGCTCGCGCCTGGGCGCCTTCCTTTTGCTCCCCAGCCTGCGGCGGCTGCGCCAGCGGCTGGACTGGGGTCAGGTTGGCGCGGCGCCGCTGCTGGGAGTGAGTGGGCTGGTCTTCATCGGGCACGGCCGCTCCGACGCCCGCGCTGTGACCAGCGCCATCCGGGTGGCGGCCGCCGCGGTCCGGTCCGGGCTCGCCGAGGCGTGGCAGTCGGCGGTGGAACAGCCAATTCCCGCGCAAGTCCAGGGGAGGTAGGTCGTGGCCATCGACCAGGGCGGCGGCAGAGTCGGCGGGGTGCGCGGGGTCGAGCTCGTGCAGGAGATGCGCGAGTCCTACCTGGTCTACGCGATGAGCGTGATTGTCGCCCGGGCGCTCCCGGACGTGCGCGACGGGCTCAAGCCGGTCCAGCGTCGAATCCTCTACGCCATGCAGGACCAGGGCATGACCCCCGGGGCCAGCCACCAGAAGTGCGCCGCCATCGTCGGCGAGGTACTCAAGAACTACCACCCCCACGGTGACATCTCGGTCTACGACACCCTGGTCAGGCTGGCCCAGCCTTGGGTGCTGCGCTATCCGCTGGTCGACGGGCAGGGAAACTTCGGCTCGTCGGAGGGCGACCCGGCTGCCGCCTACCGTTACACCGAGGCCCGAATGACGCCGATCGCGGCCGAGATGCTGGCCGACATCGAGAAAGACACCGTCGATTTCGTCGACAACTACGCCGCCACCAAGAAGGAACCGTCAGTCCTGCCGGCGGCCATGCCCAATCTTCTGGTCAACGGAGCGTCCGGCATCGCCGTTGGTATGGCCACCAGCATCCCGCCCCACAACCTCACCGAGGTTTGCAACGGACTGGTGCACCTGATCGACAACCCCGACGCCACGACCGAGGACTTGATGAAGCTGATCCCGGGCCCGGACTTTCCCACCGGGGGGATCATCTACGCTCGAGATCTGGCTCAGGTCTACGGCACCGGTCATGGCCGGGTGGTCCAGCGGGCGCGGGTGATCTTCGAAGAGTCCAAGGCGGGACGAGAGCAGATCATCGTCACCCAGCTGCCCTACCAGGTGAACCCCAGCCGCGTTCTCCAAACCATCGCCGAGCTGGTCAATGAACGAAAGTTGGAGGGGATCGCCGACCTGCGTAACGAGACGGGTCGCCGGGAGGGCACGCGTCTGGTAATCGAGCTGAAGCGTGATGCGCGCCCTTACACAGTCCTCAACAACCTCTACAAGCACACCCAGCTGCAGTCCACCTTCTCCTGCATCCTGCTGGCGCTGGTTGATGGCCAGCCCCAGATCCTCTCGCTCCGCAACATGCTCCATCACTATCTGGAGTACCGCCGCGAGGTGGTCGAAAGACGTACCCGGCACGACCTGGAGCGCGCCCGCGAGCGCGCCCACATCGTCGAGGGGTTGCGCATCTGTCTGCAGAACCTCGATGAGGTGATCAAGCTGATTCGCGCTGCCCCGGATGAGGCCACCGCGCAGCGTCAGTTGGAGGCACGGTTCACCCTCAGCGACCGGCAGAGCAAGGCGATCGTGGATATGCGCCTGGGTCGCCTGACCCGGCTCGAGCGCGACAAGCTGGAGGCGGAGCACGCTGAGCTGATGGAACGGATCACGGCGCTGGAGGGGATCCTGGCCACCCGCGAGCGGCTGATGGGCGTGGTGCGGGACGAGCTGCTGGCGCTACGCAAGAAGTTCGGTGATGAGCGGCGCACCGAGATTACCTACGGTGACATCGAGCTCAACGAAGAGGACCTGATTCCCCGTGAGCAGGTGGTGGTCACCCTCACCCACCGCGGTTACATCAAGCGCACGCCCACCACCGACTATCGCTCGCAACAGCGCGGCGGCAAGGGGGTGATGGGTGCCAAGCGGGTAGGTGAAGAGGACTACGTGGAGCACCTCCAGGTGGCCTCGACCCATTCTGACATGCTCTTTTTCACCAACCGGGGCAGGGTTTTCCGACTGCGCACCCATGAGGTGCCGGACGTCTCTCGCCAGGCCAAGGGCACGGCGGTGATCAACCTGGTGGAGCTGGACCGGGGCGAGCGGGTGACCTCGATGCTCTCCGTCGACGCCTATTCGGATGAGACGTACATGGTCATGGCCACGCTGCGCGGACACATCAAGAAGACACCCGCGGCCGCGTACGCGTCAGTCCGACGCAACGGACTGATTGCGATGAACCTCATCGAGGGCGACGAGCTCAACTGGGTGCGGATCAGCACCGGTGGCGATCAGATCCTGTTGGTCACCCGCCGCGGCAAGGCCCTGCGCTTCAGCGAGAAGCAAGTACGCCCGATGGGTCGCGACACCATGGGCGTCACCGCCGTCCGACTGCGGGGGGACGACCTGGTGGCCGGGGCGGACATCGTCCGCCCGGACAGCCACGTGCTGGTGGTGACCCAGAACGGCTTCGGGAAACTGACACCGGTCTCCGACTACCCGGTGAAGAGCCGGGCCATCCAGGGCGTCTACACCCTCGACCAGCATGCCATCGCCAAGGTTGGGGAGATCGTGGGGATGAAGATCGTCGAGGACCTCTCCGACGAGCTGATGCTGATCAGCACCCGCGGCCAGATCATCCGCATCCCCTTGGAGGGGGTGAGGATCTCCAGCCGGCAGACTCGTGGTGTGATCCTGATGCGCCTGGACGATGGGGACCTGGTGGGATCGATCGCCGGCGTCGCCCCGCCCGGCGATCTCGAGGAGGAGTAGCGGTCCAGCCGGCTCACCCCGGTGCACGGCGGTAGGCCAACCTGAGCCACATCCTCTTTCAGCTGACCCACCTGCCGGCGGTGGGCATCTACGGATTCCTGCTGTTCTGGCTGGCTGCCGAATCGGTGGGGGTTCCTCTGCCGGACGAGGCGGTTCTGCTGACCGTGGGCTTTCTCGCCCACGAGGGGACGATCCAGCTAGCTCCCGCGATGGCCTGCGCCGTGGCCGGCGCGGTGATCGGCGCCAGCGTCTCCTACACCGTGGGGCTGCGTCTGGGGCGGCCGGTCGTGGCCCGGATCGCGGCGCGGGTCGGGATCAAGGGAGAGCGGCTGGAGAGCGCTGAGGGCTGGATGCGTCGCCGGGGAGGGGTCGGGGTCTTCATCACCAGGGTGCTCCCAATAGCGCGCAACGTCGCCTCCTATGCCGCCGGGATAGCCGCCATTCCCCCCAAGGTCTTCTATCCCGCGATGGTGAGCGGGTCGGTGATCTGGTGCGTCACGGTGCTGGCCGTCGGCGACACCGTCGGCTCCCACTACCGGAGCATCCTGCGCGTTGGTAGCCGAAGCGTCCTGGTCGCGGTCGCCTTGGTCGTGGTCGGGGCCATCGGGTGGCTAGCCTGGAGCTGGCTCAGGCGTCGCCAGACCCGGGATCGAACGGGCCAATGACGGTCCCAGAACCACCCCGGTCGACGTGGGGATTCCATGCTGGCGATGCACTCCGCCCGCGAGCTCTGCTGCGCCGCGGGTCCCACTCACCTGGCGCGGGCGCTGACGGCATTCCTCGGATCCGGGCCCGCCCCAGCCCAGCTGGACCCGGCGTCTCTGGTCATTCGGGCCAGGATCCATCTCCGATCCGGGTCAGATCAGGAGACCTCTGCTCGCAACGGAGGCAGGCCCTCCGGCATGGCCGCTCGAAGCAGGATCAGGCGGCAGTGGGCGTAGTTCAGCAGTTGAGTGCCAGTCCGCCCTAGGATGAACTCGCCGAATCGGGGTTTGGTACCCAGACCGACGACCATCAGGTCCGCCTCCCAGCGCCGGGCCTCGTCGACAATCGCGGGGCCGGCCTCGCGGGCCTGGAGCACGGTGGTCTGCACCTTGGAGTCGAGTCCTAAGGCAACCTCCTCCATTCCCGCCAGCACCTCCTCGGCGCGACCGAGCTCATCGCCGAGGCTGGCCGACAGCGGTAAGTTTCGCGCCACCTCAAGTACGGTGATCAGCAGAATGTCGGCCTTGGCCGGCCGGGCGAGCCGGCAGGCGGCTCGGAGGGCATCCTTGTCCACCGGATCTCCGCGCACCGGCACCGCGATTCGATGGGGCCAGAGAATGCCTTGGCGTTCGCTGGTCACCGCGTCAGCGGGGTGGGAGCGGAAGATCCTCGAGGCCATCTAGGGCAATTGTCGTCGCTCTGGGCGCCGACGGTCTGCCCTCCGGCGAACCCTCACCGCTCCAAGGCCGAGGATTTTCGCTGACGTGTCGCGGGCCCGACCGGGACGTGCTGGTTTCCCAACTGCGCGATGGCCACCTGTCGAGCGAGAGTCGCGGGTGATTCGCAGGCACGCGAGACCGCCTCGGCGATCGGGGATATACTCGCGGCCGTGAAGGTGGTGATCGTTGGTTGCGGCCGGGTAGGGTCCACGCTGGCCAACGACCTGGCCCGCGAAGGCCATGAGGTGGCGATCGTCGACATCTCCCGCCGGGCCTTCGACCGGCTCGAGCAGAACTTCTCCGGACAGGCGATCCTGGGCAGTGGGATCGATCAGGAGATTCTGGAGCAGGCGGGCGCCGAAAAGGCCGACTGCTTCATTTCGGTCACCAACGGGGACAACCGCAACATCATGTCGGCTCAGGTCGCCCAGGAAATCTTCAAGATCCCGCGAGTCATGACTCGGATCTACGACCCCATCCGCGAGCGGGTGTACCGGGAGATCGGGCTGTACACCTTCTGTCCCACGGTGGTGGGCGCGGCCATCGCCCGCACCTTCTTCGAAAGCGGCGCGGCCGAGGCGGATCGGGCGCGCCACTCGGTCGCCGCCTCGGGGGCTTCTGGCGGTGCCTGAAAGACCCGCCTACATCATCGTGATCGGGGCCGGCAAGGTCGGCTTCTACCTGAGCCGCCATCTCCTGGAGGGCGGCTACGAGGTAGCCCTGATCGAGAAGGACCCGGCGCGGGCAGCTCTGGTCGCGGCCCAGCTGGGCAGCTGCGCCAGCCTGGTGGGCGACGGTGACGAGATGGCATTTCTCGCCACCAGCGGCATCGAGCGGGCCGACGTGGTGGCGGCGGTGACCGGCGAAGACGAGGACAACCTCATCGCCTGCCAGCTGGCCAAGCGCCAGTTCCGAGTTCCCCGGACCATCGCTCGAGTGAACAACCCCCGCAACGTCCAGCTCTTTCATCAGCTGGGAGTGGACGTCGCAGTGTCGGCGACCGAGCTGATCTTGGGCGTGATCGAGAGCGGACTCGCCACTCACGGGGACGTGCTGCAGATACCCATGGGCGGGAGCAAGGCGGCGCTGGTCCGGGTGACGGTTCCGGTGGGCCAGGCGGTGGGCCGGCAGGCGACCGAGATCGCCGACCTAGCCGCGGAGCGGCTGCTGCTGATCGTGCGCAATGGCCGCGAGATCCCTTCGGAGACGCCGCTCGAAGCCGGGGATCAGATCGTTCTGTTCACCCAGCGTCCGGCCTCTGACTTCATGTTGGAGGTGCCGGAACTCCTGTCTCCGGCGGCCCGCTGAGGCCGGCCTTCCCCAGTTCTCCGTAGCGCTCCCACAGCCGGCCCACTGCCTGCATCCCCCGGAAGAGCTGGGCGAGTACGACCCGCTCGTTGGGCGCGTGGATGTGATCCCCGGGCAGCCCGACCCCCAACAGCACGCAGGGAACCCCTAGCTCCTCGGCGATCGCCACCACCGGAGGGATGCTCCCGCCCTCCCGAATGAACCTCGTTTCCTCGCCCCAGACCTCCGCGAGAATCTCGGCGGCCGCGCCCACCGCCGGGTGGCGCGAGGGAGTGAGCACCCAGCGGCCCGTCGAGATGGTCAGGAACTCAACCCGGACCCCTGGGGGGGCGATCTGGCGCAGATAAGCGCCGACCAAGCTGGTCACCCGGTCGGCATCCTGGTTGGGCACCAAGCGCGAGGACAGCTTGGCGGCCGCCCGCGCCGGGATCACCGTCTTTGAGCCCTCGCCCTGATAGCCACCCCAGATTCCGCAGAGCTCCATGGTGGGGCGGACGGTGCGCCGTTCCATGGTGCTGTAGCCGGCCTCCCCGCCAAGGACCGCCCCTCCCTCGGCGGCGAACCCAGCCTCATCGAAAGGGATCGCCGCCATCTCCCGACGCTCCGCCTCGCTCAGCTCCTGGACATCGTCATAGAAGCCCGGAACCGCCACCCGGCCGTGGCCATCGTGAAGTTCGGCCAGCATTTGGGCGAGGACCGTGATCGGATTGAGGACCGTGCCCCCGTAGACCCCCGAGTGAAGGTCGGTCGAGGCAGCCTCGATGCGCAGCTCCCAGTAGGCCAGGCCTCGAAGGGCGACGGTGAGGGCGGGAACGTTCTCGGCCGGCATCCCGGTGTCCGAGATCACCCCGACATCCGCCTGCAATCGGTCTCGGTGCTCGACCAGCAGCGCCTGGAAGTGTTCTGAGCCGTCCTCCTCCTCTCCCTCGGCGATCAGCTTGAGGTTGATCGGGAGACGACCCCGGGCCTGGAGGAAGCCGCGGAGTGCCTCCAGGTGCATCACGAGGTGTCCCTTGTCGTCGGCGGTGCCGCGCCCCAACAGCAGTCCGTCTCTTTCCAGCGCCTCGAAGGGCGCCTTCTCCCACTCCTCGACGGGATCGACCGGCTGGACGTCGTGGTGGCCGTACACCAGCACCGTGGGGAGGAGCGGATCCTCGATTCGCTCGGCGAACACCGCCGGATGACCGGCGGTCTCCCAGACTTCGGCGACCGTGAAGCCAGCGTCGAGCGCAGCCTGGCGCAGGAACTCCGCTGAGCGACGCACCTCAGGGGCGCGCTCAGGGTCGGTGCTGATCGACGGGATCGCTACCCAGTGGGTGAGCGTCTGGACCAGGGCTCGCTCTCGGCCCCGAATGGCCGCGGCGAGATCGTCCCCGGGCCTCACCGGCCCCAGGCCCTCGCCGAAGCGAAGCCTGGGCCGGGTGAGCAGGCCTTCAGGCCGCCTTCCCGATCTTGAAGATCTTGGTTCCGCAGATGGGGCAGGTACCGGTGGTTGCCGGCTTGCCATTCTTCAACTGCGTTGGCTGGGGGTTGGAAATCTCCCGCGCCGTCTTGCACTTCATGCAAAAGCCGGTAACGGCCATCTTGGTACCCCTCCACTGGAAGTAGAGCCCGAACTCCGGTGCCGGGCGGTCAGCCGCATTGTATTCACCAACTCGACCGCCCGCAACCTCAAACGCACATCTGGTCCCCACCGAAGGCCACTTTGGGCTCCGTTTGAAGGCTTGGCGAAGGCCAGTTCAGGGTACTTCGAGTAGGGACCGCCGCTGCCGTTCCAGCCAGCCGAAGAGCCCCGCGGCGTTGGACCGGAATCCGTTGAGGGTGTCCGCGGCCGGTTGCCGGTCGGGATCCCCTCCCTCGGATGAGCCGAGCCGTTGCAGCAGCGCCTCCTCGATGTGATCGATCTCAGGCTGTTCTAGGTAGGCGTCCTTGGCGATCGTGGCCCAGGTGCGGAGCTGGTCCTCCGCCTCGCGCAGCACCTCCTCCGGTTCGCCCGCGGAGCCGAAGTGGGTCAGGATCAGCTGCTGGGGGCGCAGCTCCAGGAACTTGTGCAACGAACCGACTGCCAGCTCCAGATCGAAGTCGTCTGGCGGCGTCGCCGGGCGCAGCGGGCCGGCCCCCGGCAGCTTTACCCCCACGGCGTCTCCGACGAGGAGCACGCCGGAGTCAGCCTCCAGCACCCCGATGTGGTGCTTGGCGTGGCCGGGCGAATAGACCAAGGTCAGCTCTTTGCCCCGGCCGAGGGCGATCACTCCGCCGTCTTCGGCCGCCACCAGCCGGTCCGGGTCGACCGGGGTCATCCGGCCGTAGAGCGAGTCGAGCCTGGCGCCGTAGACCTGCGCCGAGGCGGCGATCAGCCGGGTGGGGTCGGCCAGATGCCGCAACCCTTTGGGGTGGCAGACCACCTTGGCCTGGGGAAACCGCTGGGCGATCTCGCCGACCGCGCCCGCGTGATCGAGGTGAATGTGGGTGAGGACGATCCAGGCGAGGTCGTCGGCACCCAGTCCATGGCGGCTGAGACCCTCGATGACCCGGTCGGAGTCAAGTTGGGGCCCGGTCTCGACCAGGCAGGGCTGGTCGGCCTCGATCAGGAAGACCGAGTTGACCTCCTCCCAGCCGCCCAGAAGGGTGTCGATCTGCCAGACGCCCGGTGCCAAGAGCTTGTCCACGACCTCACCTCCCTGGGTCGATTTGCGTCCACCCGCGGACCCGCCAGCCAACCGTAGTGACCTGATCCCGGGGCGGCCAGGCGAAGGGTGCCCCAGCCAACTCGCAGCCCATCCCGAGGTGACTCTAAGGCGGGACGGGTGTACTTCGGGCTGGCGGGTGCCGCCCAGAACCAGCACCAGGAGTATCTGTGTACTTCCGCTACCTAGGACGCGAACTCCGCCGCCGGGCACGCTCCGCCAGCGTCGTGGCGATCGGGCTGGCGCTGGGAGTGGGCCTCGTGATAACCGTCACGGCAGCCGCCTCCGGGGTGAAGACGGCCCAGAGTCAGGTGCTCCACTCGCTCTATGGCGTTGGCACCGACATCACGGTCACCAAGACAGCCACCCCGGGCAGTGGGGGCCCTTTCCGCTTCGGGGGCAGTCCGCCGACCCGCAGCCAGCAGGGGCAGACCTTCAGCCGAGATCGGCTGGCCTCCGCCGGCGGGCTGACCACGCTCAACAGTGCGGATGTCACCGCCATCTCCAAGTTGAACGGGGTCGCCGGCGCGAGCGGGACCCTCAACCTGACCTCCATCCACGTTACCGGGACCTTCGGCGCCGGGCCGACCGGTCCCGGCGGCACCCCGGGGTCCGGATCGGCGTCTCCCTTCAACGTCTCCACCTTCACGGTTGACGGCGTCGACGCCGACAACCCCGGGCTGGGGCCGCTGAGCGCCTCCAACATCACCGCGGGCACCTCGGTGGTCGCCAAGTGGTTCGACCGGGTGCCGAAGGACAGCTCTTCCAGTGACCAGCCTCTCGCCCTGGTCGACAGCAGCTACGCCAAGCAGAACTCGCTCAAGGCCGGCTCCCCAGTCGTGATTGCGGGAGCCACCTTCAAGGTTCTGGGGGTCGTCTCACTCTCCCCGGAAGCCTCGTCGGCAGACGTCTACGTACCGCTGAGCGAGGCCCAGAAGCTGGCCAGTGACACCAGCAAGGTGAACACGATCTACGTGAAGGCCGACAGTTCCTCGGACATCTCCAAGGTCCAGGCTGAGATCCAGCACCTGATGCCGAAGGTCACCGTCACCACCGCCCAGGATCTCGCCAACCAAGTCTCTGGCTCGCTCAGCACGGCCGCCAGCTTGGCCGACTCGCTGGGAATCTGGCTGGCGGCGGCCGTCCTAGTGGCCGCCTTCGTCCTCGCGGCGCTGCTCACCACCGCGTCGGTGAACCGGCGGGTACGGGAGTTCGGGACCCTCAAGGCCATGGGGTGGCACAGCCGCCGGATCGTGGGCCAGGTGCTGGGGGAGTCGGTGGTCCAGGGGGTGGTCGGAGGCGCTCTCGGGATCGGGCTCGGTGTGCTGGGGGCCTTCCTGGTCACCAAGATCGCGCCCACTCTGAAAGCCACGGTCGGGGCCACCGGGTTGGGGAGCGGCGCTCCCTCCGCCTTCGGCAGCGGCCGAGGAGGGTTCGGGGGTGGGCCTGGGAGTGCGGGCGGGGCTACCCGGCGGTCGTTTGCCCATACGTTCGCACCCAACAGCCACACCGTCACCCTGCACTTGACCGCGCCACTCCACCTTGAGATCCTCGGCCTGGCGGTCGCGCTGGCGATTGCGGGAGGCCTCATCGCCGGCATCCTGGGTGGGTGGCGGGCCGCCCGCCTGCAGCCTGCCGAAGCGCTGCGGCGGGTGGAGTGAGGCGATGCATTTGAATTCGGCCAATCAGGCCTTGGCTCCCGGCGACCCTTCCTTGGAGATGACCAATGTATGAACTCAAGAAACTCTCCCGGGTCTATCCCAAGGGGCGGGGCAAGGTGACGGCCCTCAAGGACGTGAACCTGGTGATCCAGGACGGCGAGTTCATCACCGTCCAGGGGCCCACCGGGCACGGTAAAACCACCCTCCTCTTGTTGCTCGGAGCGCTCGACAAGCCGAGCTCCGGGAGTCTCGTTTTCGATGGCCAGGACCTAGGCACCCTGCCGGAATCCCGGCTGGTGGACGTGCGTGCCCAGAACTTCGGGTTCGTCTTCCAGAACTACAACCTGATGCCCACCTTGACTGCGGCCGAGAACGTGGAGGCGGCCCTGGTCCCGCTCCACATGCCCACTCCCCAGAGGCGCTCGCGTTCCGTGGCGGCGCTGGCCGAGGTGGGGCTCGCCGACCGGCTCAGCCACTTCCCCGCGGAACTCTCCGGCGGCGAACAGCAGCGGGTGGCGATCGCCCGAGCCCTGGTCAAAGAGCCAAAAGTGATCCTCGCCGATGAACCGACCGGCAACCTCGACGAGGTCACGAGGGCTGAGATCGTGGCCCTGATGGAGAGGCTCTGGAAGGAGCGCGGCATGACGCTGGTGGTGGTCACCCACGACACTCAGGTGGCCCGTCGGGCGCCCCGCACCGCCCTCATCAACGGCGGGAGTCTCACGCTTCGGGTCAACCGGAAGAAGGTCGCTCAGGGCCGGCCTGCCCCCCCGGAGGCGGTCGAGGTCGTCGAGAGCTAGAGCTTGGGAGCCCCGACCTATACTCGCCCGGTGGAGAGACCTGCCGAGGAGGAGCCCGCAGCCGCTGCTGAAGGGGAGCCCGCAGCCCCTTCCGAGGAGGAACCCCCAGCCGCTGCTGCGGAGAAGCCCAGCGACGGACCGCCGCCTGAGTTCCTCAATCCAGAATCTCCTCGCTACCAGCCCTGGGCTGAGAACGAGAAGAGGATCACCAACGCGGTCAAGGAGAAGCGTCCCCTCCAGGAGTTCATGGCCGAGTTCGACGCCCGGGTGACGGCGTACGGTGACGTAGGCAGTGGGAACTGGGATCCTCAGCACCAGGAACGACTCTTGGCCAAGTTCTCCACCCGCACTTCCGACCCCGCCCGGCGCCGCCGCCGCCGCCGGCCGGCGGGACAACCTGCGGCCCAGCAGCCCGGGGCCCGGGGCCAGC
>OCZT010003265.1_pt1 | contig 16623 bp, 26 predicted proteins | sample 1539031 | NCBI WGS metagenome assembly OCZT01 (sample SAMEA3539308, study PRJEB22396) | soil metagenome | biome: tundra; feature: field; material: soil | place: USA | collected 2010-05 | depth 0.15 m | reverse complement strand
ATCTATTTTCTCTTACAATAGCGTAAGCTTTACCATCTGGACCCATCTTGGTTAATTCAATAACAAAAGTTTTTACGCTTTCATTAATAGGTGCAATACCCATCAATTCTTTCATTCTTTCGTTGATTTGGTTACCCTTAAGACCAACTGGATAAATTTTATTTTCTTTTTTCATGTTTATATAGTTTGTTTGATTTCGTTTATTTTAATATAAATATCTGTGTTTTAGCCAAAATTAGCCTATAATTAAACTACCTTGGGTGACATTTTGATTCTCACCTAATAAATAACAACCAGTCCCACCACTAACACTTCTTATCCATATTGCTATGTTAGAAGAGTCAGCAACATTTATACTAGTACCGTTAACGACTATTGTACAACCACCAGTACCACCATATATTTCAGTATATGTGTGTGCAGTTAAATTAGCATCCTGTGCTGGAACTATAATGCTATGTATATCATTAATTTTTGCCATTTTGATTTGTTTTATTATAAATATTAGCCAAAACAAAAAAAGAACCTTTATTTAGGTTCTTTTCTTATTAATAAGGCTAATGTAAGTCGGAGTTTACGGCATAAGCTCTTTTTCTTACGTTTAGGTTTTGGTTTTGAATTTTCAACTTCTAAGTCAGCTCTTCCTATTAATTCTTCTCGTATCCATTTTGGATATTGACTATATGGTTCGTTAATACGCATCTTTGTGTAATAAATATATCACTACACAGAAATCGCCCCTTCTATTTTATCATGTGGGTTATATCCAACAAACTTAATATCATCATATGTATATGAGAAAATATCCTTGGCTTTATTCAACACCAATTTCGGCAACGCTCTTGGTTCTCTTGACATCTGTTCAAGACATTGGTCAATATGGTTGCTATACACGTGAACATTCTTTAAAGAGCCTATTAGACGGTCTGGAACCATATTGGCTTGTTGTGCAAACATATGTAACAAAATTCCGTAAGAAGCAATGTTAAATGGAATACCTAAAAAAGTATCGCATGAACGTTGGTCCCAAATAAGACTTAATTTACGTTTAGGAATATCACCAATAGTATCTAAGTCTTCGTGTGTATTTTTATCTAAACCTTTATAATTTGATGTATAATAATTATTACGTTCTTCCAAAGTTAATTCTTCTGTATACAATTGAAAACCATAATGACATGGAGGTAAAGCCATTGTATCAATTTCAGCAACATTCCAAGCACTAACCATTATTCTACGGTCATCTGGATTGTTTATAAGTTTATCCATTACTTGTTGAATCTGGTCAATTCCTTTGGTTGTCATTCTTAACTTAGTCTTGTTATCAGCACCAGTATAGTTTTCAAAATAAGGATAACGCCAATGTCTCCATTGACCACCATATACTGGTCCTAGTTCTCCAAACTTTTTTGCGAAATCTGGATTATTACGAATAGCAACAGAAAAATTTTCTTTGGTTAAAATATCTGTTTCAGTAAAAGCTTTTACTTTCTTAACATATTCCCTATAAGCATCTGATGACCAAATGGTTACACCGTTATCTTCTAGATATTTTATGTTTGTATCGCCATTTAGGAACCATAAAAGTTCGTGAATGATAGCTTTGGCGAAAACTTTTTTAGTTGTTAGTAATGGAAACCCTTCGCTCATGTCAAAGTCAAGAGTAGCAAATGGAATAGAAACGGTTCCCGTTGTTGTCCTATCCCCTTTTTGTCTACCTGTTTCAATTATCTTACCTAACAAGGTTTGATATTGTTGGTCAGCCTTATTCATTAAACAATTTGTGGTGTTAATGAAGCACCAACTGGATTTGCTACTTTATCATATGCTACAATTGTTGTTGAAACATTCTTTAATATCGTAGAATCAATTTTACCATTTTGAATGTAATATGAAATTAATTGATTCATAGTAGCAAGCATAAGTCTTGTTTTAGATTCCAACGATAATTTATCATCAACGCTTGAAAGGTCAAATATTTCTTTTATGATAGCTGTTGTGTCAATTGTTGTCATTTTTTCAAAAGGATATTTTTTAATATACGAATTTAAAACACTACCTTGACTATCGGCTGTTTCAAAACGAGTATAATCAGTAAGTCCAACGTTGGTATACTTGTATTGACCACCGTTTGCAAAAATTACTGTTAAATTTTTTGTGTCTGTTTCAAACACTGAAGCTAAGATAGTACTTGACTTATACATAGCTTTGATTTTGTTGTCTTTTTCTTGTCTTTTAAGAATCATGTTGTTTTGTTTTGTTTTTATTTGTTATGTTATAATATTCTTTAAATGCAGTTATTTCGTTTAAATTAAAAATTTTTGTTGTCGAGGAAACTTCTTCAAATGTTCTAATAAGTAAATAATTACCTTTAATTTCAGCACTGGAATTTAAAAATTCTAGCTTTGTTGTACTCAAATCGGTTGTTTTAAGTAAAACATCAACTTTCAACACTTTCTTGTTTCTTTTTGGTATAACCATTATTTACTTTTTGTACAAAGATACTAATATTTATCTAAAGAATCAAGTACTTGATTTAATAAAATTTAATTAGTATCTTTGCAATATGAATAGAGAGATTTACCCAAAGGTTAAAATAATCGTTAACCATGCTATGAAGGAAGCTAAGTCTTTCGATGATGTTAAAGTTAGGCCAGAACATGTGGTCTTATCAATATTGTTAGACGATGATAATGAAGCAGTTAAGGTTTTAAAGAAAAACGATATTGATACTACTGATTTATATGATAGAATAACAGATTATTTAAGAAAAGACGTTTCAACACCTAGGTTAAACAATACAAGTATCAGAAAAACTTTACCGTTTTCTGACGATACTAAAGCTGTTTTTAAATCATTAGATAAAGAGTGTGAAAAATTACACGATACTATGATAGATACAACACATATTATGTTGGCTATCTTAGCGTCAAAATTACCAACAACAGAAATACTTGTTGGATTAGGAATGAATTATAATACTTTTAAACAAACAATGATGGGAATGAGAGAAGATTTCAAAAATGCTTTTGAAGGTGAAGAGACCAATGATGAAGAAACATTTAAACGTAAACCTAATAAACAAGGTGATACTAAGAGTAAAACACCAGTACTAGATAATTTCTGTAGAGATGTATCCAAAGCTGTTGAAAAAGGTGAGATAGACCCAGTAGTGGGTAGAGCAGTGGAAATAAAACGTGTATCACAAATATTATCACGTAGGAAAAAGAATAACCCAATTTTAATAGGGGAACCTGGTGTTGGTAAAACTTCTATAGTAGAAGGTCTTGCCCAACTTATAAAAGATGGTAATGCACCAAGAACACTTATCGGTAAAAGAATATTTACATTAGATTTAGCTTCAATAGTCGCTGGTACAAAATATCGTGGTCAATTCGAAGAACGAATGAAAGCTGTTTTAGAAGAATGTAAAGCCAATCCAGATGTTGTATTATTCATTGATGAATTACATACAATTGTTGGTGCTGGTAATGCATCTGGTTCATTAGATGCGTCTAACATTTTTAAACCAGCATTGGCTCGTGGAGAACTCCAAGTAATAGGTGCAACTACTCTTGACGAATATCGTGAAAATATTGAAAAAGACGGTGCCTTAACCAGACGGTTTCAACAAGTGCTTGTTGAAGAACCAACACTTGAAGAAACCAAAACAATTTTAATGAACATCAAAGAAAAGTATGAAAAGCATCATAAAGTTTTTTATACAAATGAAGCTATTGAAGAATGTGTTAAACTTTCAGCTAGATATATCATGGATAGAAGTATGCCAGATAAAGCAATTGATGTAATGGATGAAGCTGGTGCAAGTACGAATGTCAGTATTGAAAAACCAGATAACATCAAATCACTTGAACTTAGAAAAGAAGAAATAAAACAAAAGAAAAAAGATGTTGTAGTAAAACAAAAATACGAAGAAGCTGCAAAACTTAGAGATGAAGAAAAAAAAATAGATGATGAATTATCTGGTGCAACTGCTGAATGGACATCTAAATTAGATAAAAATATTAAAACTGTTGATGTAGATTTAATATCTGAAGTAGTTAGTATGATGACTGGTATTCCTTTATCTAAAATTTCTACACAAGAAAGTAAAGCACTAATGAATATGGATAAAACCCTCATGGGTAAGGTAATTGGTCAAGACGCTGCTGTTGTTAAAGTAGTTAAAGCAATCAAAAGAAATCGTATCGGAATCAAAGATAAAAATAAACCTGTAGGTTCATTTATTTTTCTTGGACCAACAGGTGTTGGTAAAACATTGTTAGCAAAATTATTAGCCGAACAAGTATTCGGTGATGCAGATGCTTTGATACGTATGGATATGTCTGAATATATGGAAAAACATAGTGTTTCTAGACTCATCGGTCCCCCACCAGGTTACGTAGGTTACGAACAAGGTGGACAGCTTACTGAGAAAGTTAGACGAAAACCACATTGTGTTATATTATTTGATGAAATAGAGAAAGCACATGAAGATGTTTTCAATGTATTATTACAGCTACTCGATGAAGGACAATTAACTGATGGTCTTGGACGTAAAATTAATTTTAAAAATGCACTTATTATATTAACGTCTAATGTTGGTGTTAGAGAAGTCAGTTCATTTGGTAAAGACATGGGGTTCCAAACTGGTTCAAACATTCTTAATGAAGAAACCAAAGCACGTGCAATCATTGAGAAAGCTCTTAAGAAAAAATTCCGTCCAGAATTTCTTAATCGTATTGACGAAGCAATCATTTTCAATGGATTATCTGAAGAAGATATTCACAAGATTATCTACATCGAAGTTGAAAAACTTGAGAAACGTATTGGTGAAATGAATTTCAAACTAAAAATTTCCAAAGATGCTATAGAATTTTTAGCAAAACAAGGATATGATGAAGCATATGGTGCTAGACCCTTAACAAGAGCTATTCAACATTATGTTGAAGACCCTGTAGCTGATGAAATTCTTAACGAAAATATAGCTGAAGGTGAAACAATTAGCATTACTTATATAAAAGATGCTGATAAATTAACGGTTAAAGCGGCTAAAACACCGAAAACTAAGTAAATAATGATTAAAGTCCCGATTTTTTCGGGACTTTTTCATATTTATTAATATGAAATCAGCAATAAAACAATTATTACGTGAAAGGCTTTTAACCAAGTCTGATATCGATATTAGAGTGATTACTGACTTCATTAACTTTGCCAAACAAGAGTTAGGTATCACAGACGATATTAAGGTTGAACTTGCATTTGAAAGAACACTAGACCTTAAAACAACTGCCTATTACGATATGAATGGGTTTATCAAAGTCTACGTTAAAGATAGAGCAATCATGGATGTTTGTCGAAGTATTGGTCACGAACTTGTTCATCACAAACAAAACATAGAAGGTCGTTTAACTGATGCTGGTAAAGATGGAGAAGATGGTTCTCCAATAGAGAACGAAGCTAATGCAATGGCTGGTGTTATAATAAGACGATATGGAAAATTACATCCAGAAGTTTATCAATAAATATTAAATTATAATTATGCCATATACAGTTAAAGGTCATTGTGTGTACAAAAAAGATGGTGGAGCCAAGGTTGGTTGTACCAAAGGTAGTGTTAAAAAATATCTTGGAGCACTTCACGCTAACGCTGATGAATCAGTTGAACCGACTGAAACGATTACTGAAACAAACCTTATCAAAGGTGGTAAAGCTGATAATATGTCAGTCAAGGATATCGCTGATAAATTCGGTGTTCCTATTTCTCATATTGAAAAACAATTAGCAATGGGTAAAAAGGTTGAGCATGAACATACCAATAACATGAATAAAGCAACTGAAATTGCTATGGACCATTTATCTGAATTCCCAGATTACTATACTCGTTTAGCCAAGATGGAAAAAGAAGCTGGTAAACACGCTAAAAAAATTGAAATGAAGGAGAACACCAAAACTTTAATTAAACGTCTTATACGTGAGAATTTAGGTTTCTAATTTGATTTCTCCGATATATTCAAAACTCCCACATAAACGTTTACTATCAAAAAAGTTGTTTTTATACATGTTTTTAACTGTTATATCTTTTCTTAATTTTTTATGTTTACTTGTTGGTTTCCATAAAGAAGAATGCTCTCTATACCAAATCATTCTAGGATGTGCGGTTCTAGAAAAATATCTATGACCTTGCTCTAAATGAATCTGAGCGATCATGTTAGAAAATCTAACACCAATACCCATACCTTGAAAATCTGGTAATATAACAGTCCTGTGACCACGCCATGCGTTTTTAAGAGTTCCACTAGGCAATGTTATGGCAGCACCAAATGCAACTACTTGGTCTTCCCAAACACCTATGTAACATCTAGCAGCTTTATTTACATTGCCATCTAAATAGTGATGGTCTTTAAACATTCGCCAACTATCATAGTTTGTGCGATATACTTTGATAACGATTTTTGGTCGGACAAAAAAAAACCTGTAAGTAGTTCACCAGTATCAGTGTTGATTACCCAATCTGGTTCTAACCATTCTAAGATATCTGAGTGACAGGTAGAAATAACAACGTTCTCTAATTCATTTGATTTGATATGACGTGAAAGGGAAATACTAGCAGCCTTTGCTACCGTCCTATCAACAACACTAGTGAATTCATCAATGACAGCACCAGACTTAAGCTTACGTGCTAAATCAGCTCTGAATTTTTCGCCATTAGATAATACGTAATATGACTTATACCATGAAGGTACCGTATTTAATCCGACACTGCCAAGTTTATTAATTGCATCATCTGGTGAATCAAAATGTGACACGATAGATTTGTTTGAATTCCAAACAGGTACTTCTTCAATACCAAAGTGTTTTAGAAGCGTTGATTTTCCAGAACCGCTAGAACCAACAATAACACCTAGTTTAAATTTTTTTGGAATATTGGTTGGGAACATCCATGGATAGAATTTTGACGTTCCATCAAAATTACAATCAAAAGCTTTTTCGCTAGCACTAATAAATTCATCTCGTTCAACATTTGAAGTTAATGGGTTTGTATCTCTAACCAATTTTTCAATTACTTTATCCATAATCAAATATACATATTAGGGTGTTAAAGTAAATCTAACCATTGGAAAATAAAATAGCTAGGAACATAGTTTAATATCCCTAGCTATTAATATTTTAGTGGTTCTTACTTCTTAAGCAAAGCTTTTTCCAAAGCAGCTAATCTATTTTCATAAAGAGCCGATTTGTCTGAATCTTTTTTCGCTTGTTCAGCAATCCATTCTTGCTTTTTAACAGTAATAGCCTCATTTACAATATTGTCGATTAAATCAACAAGGTCATTTTCTTTGATTTTTACTGTTTTTTTAGCTGTTTGTTTTACATTTGACATAGTATTAAGGATTAAGAAATCTCATTATCTTAACAATAAATATATGTAAAAACACAAAAAGATTAAACCTAGGCTAAAATTAATGAAATTTAGCCCACTAATGGTTCGACTATAAATATCTACAAAGTTCAGTAAATATTTAACAAAATTTATCAGCACAATTACTTGCAGCTATTGCTGATGGTTTAACCTTGAAACTGTAACCCATTCCTAAGATATAACCAACAGCTTCTTGTAAAGCTTTGTTAGAATCGTGTGCTGGGTCTGGGTTTATGTCAGCGTGAATTTCCATAGGAATTTCATATAGGTCCAATAATGGAGCTATCCCATAAGCTACTTCAACTGATTTGCTTACTTCGTAAACCATTCTTTCGTTAACCAATTCCTTAGCTCTTTGTTTAAAGACATTGTAGTAAGTTGCAGCTACAATCATACCACCACGACCAACGGTTACACCGCCTAGGTCTTCAGTAGTTGTAATAAGGATTACGGTTGCAAACTTGTATGAACCTAGACCACCGCCCTTTTGAGAGTCGGTACCAACAGATACTTTAAGATCAAAACCTTTAGCTTTTTCTTCTTCGAAGATTCTTTCTAAGTAGTCATTTATTGATTCAGTAATAACTACATCATTTCTTTTCCATTTCATGCTTTCTATTTTTTAAAACTTGTTATTAATAAAAAAGGCCCCGATTTTTCGGAGCCTCTTATTCTAGCTGATTAAGGTTTGTGGTAACAACTCCTTTAATCTCCTATAATTTTCTTCTCCAATATCATCTTTTTGCACCCCTAGTCTGAATAGATTGCCTCCACGACTTTTATCTAGATACGCAATCTCCGCTGGAATTTCTTTAAGCGGATTTCCCGTCAAGTTAAGGAAGCTAAGATTTTTAAGCGCACCTATCTCTTTCGGTAACGATTTTATTTTATTATTCGTAAGTGAGATAAGTTCTAACTTCGTCAATTTACCTATGGACGGATGTAATTCTACCATCTTAGCATCAGTGATGATAAGCTGATCGACCGCTTTAAAACGGCTAATATCTGGCATTTTTGGTATCTCTCTTGTCATAAACCTTATTGTTTCAGTATCGATATCTAGCATTTCAAATAAGCTTTCAGCAAACCCGAACTGTATTAGATAATCTAAATACCTATTATTTTCTAAACCTTTTTTAAATTCTTTGGCCATCCCCATCAACTCTTCTTTAAAGTAGTTGGTCATACCATCGCTTTCACTCAACACATTCTCAAATATACTAACATTTTGACCGTTAGATTTATTCTTTAATTGATTGGTCTCAAAGTGTATTTGATACAACTCTTCTGACTCATTAGAGAAAAACTTATTATTTATTATTATATAAATATCTGAGTTTTTACCATTAGGCTTTTTATGTCCAGTAGTGTAAGATGTAAACATCCCATTCCCCTTTACCGCAGTACACCAACCAGCAAAACTGGCAAAAACAACACTAGCATCTGTTGTTTTTGGGATATAAAGTGTAAACTTTCTATCTTTTACTGGTATTTCAGCCTGTCCCATATCAACAAACTTTTGCATTGTTCGTTCAACAGCACTCGGCTCTTTTTCAATAAAAGGGTCAACTGAATCAAACAACATTGACAAAGATTTATACTGGTTAATGTCAGTTGGGTCTACTACATGAAGAAGTGTGTAACTTCCTTTGCATAAATCCCTAAACTTTTTCTTACGCTTGTTATCTTCAAACAATTGTAAATAAGCATTAGCCTGTGGTAAATCTTCTTCAACAAATCGTATCGCTGAAGCAATACTTGTTTCTTTACCTTCTTTTATCAAACGAGTAAATAAATTAAGCATCCATTGTAAATACATTTTATTCTCACTTGGGTCTGCTGCTATCATAGCAGCAAATACATCAGAACAAACACTAACTCGTTTGGTTGGGTATAATCTTTTTTCATTAGTTTTCAAACCAATAATAGCTAACACGTTGTTCTTGGATGTTGTTATCAAATTTGGTTTAAACCCTTCGGTTACCAAACCTTCTATCTTTTTATCCAAGATTTTCTTATCTGTACATTCGAAAACATCAAATGTTTCGGCTAAGAATGTTAATCTATCAGTTACATTTGAATCCTTCATGGGTATATTTTTTACAAATATACTAATTTTATTTGAATAAGACAAGTACTACTCATAGAATTTTCGAAGATAATCTTCTTCCAAATACTCCTCAATTCTTCTTTTTAAAAACCATATTAACCCATTTACTTCATCCACCTCACGATTGATGATATCAAGTATCACTTGATTTGGGTCTTCACCATCTGTTAATCTATATTTTATTTCTTGAAAATAATCTTCTTTTCCTTCATTTATTAATTCCTGTATAATTATGTTATACGTTTCCCATCGTGCTTCTTTTTCTTCATCTAGTGTTTCAATTACTCTGTTAATGTGTTTACAATATGCTTTGTCTAATGTAGTTTTCTTACCTTGACCAGCTTTCAATAAAAAATTATTGGCTTCCATCAGTGTAGTTTTAAATTAAATGTTATATAACTATAAATATCACGTAACTATCAAATCACCTAGTTTTTTGAGCACTTCCTCCAATGAAGTTTGACCTTCAGCAAGATAATTTACACTGGTTAACTGGTTGATATTTAACCTGGTAATATTGGTTTGAAATTCATGAAAATTAGGTGTTACATCACTAATCATAACTGTATGTGTACCAAGGCTCCACGCTAACCAACTCAACCCAGAACTAACACCTAAATGCATTCTAGCGTTGAAAATGTCAACCATTCTATCAATAAGAGATAAATCACCACTCTTATCAATAACACCAGTAAGACTAGTTTTCTCTTTTGATATAACAACCACCTTGTAACCTTTGTTATTTAAATAATTAACTACTCCTTGCCAACCACCTTCAGTCTTCCAATGTTTATTTGGTGCACTACCAAATTCAGATAATGTAACATAAGGCTCATCAAAATTACTTGGTAAGTGTCTTACCTTATAACTTAAATCTGGCCTTTGTTCTGTTCGTCTTAATCCTAATATACTTGAAGCGACATCTTGTAACGGATGTTCGTTCACTTTTATCGGTGAATAAAATGGATTATCTTCATTCGTAGCACCAATATAAAATTGAGCGTAAATATTTTCAATAACAGTATTTGGTTTAACAAACAATATATTTGGAAATTCACTTGCTAATATTTCATTATGAAATGTAGAACAAATTACAGTACATTTATGTTTTTGTTTAAAAATTTCAACGTATGGAATCCAAGCTATTGTGTCACCTAAAGCATATGCATCCATCTTTATAAAGATAATCTTACCTTTAGGTTCAAACATATCTGAATAAACTTGATGACCCGTGTTATCAACAATAGAAATAGCCCATGACGTAAACCATTGTTTTGTTCTACCTATGATTGTTTGATTTGTTTTACAAATACCAGAACTAACAAGATTAAATTCATCATTAACCATTTCATAGAAATCAACACGAAATTCTTCTTTTTCTTTTCCAGTTATCATTACTCTTGGCGCATTACCTTCTTTAGGTTGCGTAGTAACATAACTTACGTTAAAACTATTTCTCATTTAATCTAATCTATTTTGATGATGATGAGGATTTTGTCTTCTATCATCAGCAATGTTTTCAATAGTAGTTTTGATAAAATTATCAACAATACTTGTATCACCAAATGCTTTTATTTCAGCAATTGTTGCTGTATCAAAACTGGCTGTACCAACTACTTTACCACTTACATTTTCTATTATAACTTTTACTATGTATTTCTCCATTTTAAAAATTTATTATTTTATAATATAATCGTTCTAATTCTGGACTCCTATCTTTAACGTCTTCAATTACTTCGATACAAACTTCATTAGGGTTAATATTTTCTGTTAATTTATATTGAAGTTCTTTAACTCTTAACATATCTTTAAGAGAATTTTTAAACTCAAGAACAACTTGATTGTACGTTAACCAAGCTTTCTTTTTTTGAATATCACCAACAATCAGATTCTCGGTAAGCTTTGTTTCATACTGATGTTCAAGTTCACTAGTGAATTCACCATAATGTTCTTTTAGTACTCGTCTTATCTTACCCTTGATGTTCATCTCATTAGCTCAGTGCAACGTTTTTCGATAAACGATAATCATCAGTAATTTTACCAAACATCCAATCTTTGATTATCTGTTTGGTAAATTCTTCACCTACTTTGTATTTACTCTTCATATATTCATATAGGTCTTTTGGTGTTATCGCTTCTTCATCAGCATTAATCATAACCATCGGTTTTTCGAAATATTCACCACCTTCACGCACGAATTTCTCTATAGGTGTATAGTTCTTATCCAATTCCTCTTTCATTCGCTTAATAAGACTAGAATGAGCATTCTCAGTAAGGCTAGTTTTTAAGCGTTTTAGTTGATTTTCGGTTATAATTAATCTCTTTTTCATACTTATAAATATTCGTATTAACCAAAAAGGCCCATAAACGGGCCTCTTTATTTTTACGCTTTTAAGCTGTCAATCTTAGCTTGTAATTCAGCTTTGCTCTTGACACCAACTATTTTTTCAACCACTTCCCCGTTTTTGAAAAATATTATTGTTGGAATTCCCCTAACACTATATGTCAACCCTAGTTCTCCGTTCTCATCAACATTTACCTTACCAATGGATATACCTTCGTTTCCAGCTGCTAATTCTTCGATTATTGGTCCTAATATTCTACATGGACCACACCATTCGGCTGAAAATTGTAATACTGTTATTTCATTTTGTGCTAACACTTCTGTTATGTTGCTATTTGTTACTTCTAATGCCATTTACTATGATTTAAAAATTTGTTATATTTATAAATATAATATAAACCAAGGATAAATCAATGGATGACTCAACGATTATATGGAAATTTCTTATACGTGAATTCCCAGATACCCATCAAGCTATCTATTTATACTGCGCTGGGGGAAGTAGAAGTATCGATACAGCAATTTATCGAATAATGCCAATAACCCTTAAAATATTTGCACCACCAATATCTAAAGATTTTATTGAAAAAACAGTCAAATCATTTTTGGAATATAAGAAAAAACAATTTGGTAGAGGTGAAATAAAAATCAGACCGTTATACGGGCCTTAACAATCGCCCATTACAGGGAATAATTCATTAGTACTACGTACCGCCAACTCAAACTCTCTAAGCCTAGTAGGTTCTAATTCAAAGAACTGAACAATAAAAATAGCCGCCTCATCAGTATTAAGACTAAATATTGGGTCCAACTTATCATATATTGCTATTAATGTCCGTCTATCTCGTGAAGATAAATTGTTAGATTTAAGGCTAATAGCCATCTCTTTACAATAAGTCGTATAAGAAATAAAATTAGTTCCTTTGATGGACTTTAATGTTACTTCGCAAATAGTTAGATAAATATAATTAACGTATTTGTTCACTTTCTAATTTACTAAATATTTATAATAAAAACCATGAATAAACTAATTATAGACCCTGTTGAACCTATTATTGATGATTGGGACGATTTTGGTGACCATATGATATTCTAATGTCAATCAACGAATTCGATAAAAAACTAATGCTCAAATTTCTTGAAAAGAATTATCCTATTTCAAGATTGAAATATAATGGCCGATTTAAACGTGGTATTATATTGGATAATGGCGAAGCTTTTTTAGTAAGCACTACCCAACATAATCTCCAGCTTAAAAGAAGACTTATCGATATACTTATGAAAGTTTTTAGTTGCGATGAAGTAACTAGTCGAGCCGTTTTAAGCAACTTTTTACGATTAGCTTAAATACTATCCAAACCTTTAATATATATTTCCGCATCAAAACAAAAAAAGTTGGGATACCTAATATTACCAATAAACTTGGATGACCCTCACCACAACACCCTGTTAGGTGTCTTAAAATTTCTACCAATTTTGTATCTTTTTAAAAGTTAATTCTGTAAAATATTCACAAGCATCTCCATTTAATGTTACATAACCTGTTTGTACATCAATCGCCACAAGACTATCATGTGTGTTAGTTGTACTTCCACTAAATGGTCTTGATGACCCACCCAAGTTATTCTGATTATGATTAGGGTCTTCTATGATAGATGTAAAATCAGTATTATATTGTATCAAATAAAACTTTGTTGTATCACTATTTAAAGCAAATTTTCCAGTTCCAGGATACCCCACAGGTTTCCAAAACGACCAAGTAGTTGTATCTTTGATTATTGTTTCAATATCAAACTGGCTACCACCCCATCTAAGACTAGAGCGACTTCCACTACCAAAATCATCATACTTGGTTTTAACACCAGTTGTTGTATTGGTAACGTATTTCTCTGATGCAACCAACACAAACTTACCCCAACGACTAATACCACCAAAATCAGCCAACGTTGGTACGTGTGCTGGTAATTGGTCAGTCGGATAAACAATAGGTTGTTTTTTACATGACGATAACAATATCGTTGCAAATGCACCTAAAAAAACTAATTTAATTATTAAACTTTTCATATTATTATTTATTAGAGTATAAAGGTACTAATAATAATTGAATCCACCAAATATTTTAATATCTTTTTTTAAACTTGTGTTCCACCAATATCCATCGGTTTCACATCATGAAATGGTTTTGTGATTTCATGTTGTTCAATTGAAACTTGTAACTTCTCCAAATCCATTGTAACTAGCTGTAAAGCATTAAGTCTTTGAGAAACACTAAATTCTGCGTTATCAATTCTAATATCTAATTCTTCTGATTCTGGACGATTATTAATGTATTGATAAGCTATTCTAATACCCTTTCTAACAGCATCCTCAATCTTATCTAGCTCCTTGTTTATTTCAGCCATATCAACTTGATTATGAAGTATTTCGTTGATGGTAATGCTAGCCACCTTCAAATATAACTGATTAACATGTTCTAATCTTAATTGACAGAACTTTTCGAACTGGGCCAAAGGGTTATTATCCTCATTTATAAGGTTTAAACGTTTGGCTTGAGCTTCAGTTATTTTAATCTTCATATCAATAAATATCATTGATTTTGTTAAAAACTTGTATTATCTTTGCTCATGAGCAAGCAACTTAAAGAACCAAAATTAACTATAGAATTAATACCATCTACATGTCATTATAGCAATGTCAGAACAACCGTTAAACCAATCGAATGGAATAAGATAAGATTCTTATCCTATGCTGCTGCTGACAATATGTGTGAGGTCTGTAAAGACACTGGTAAGAATCAAGGATATAAACATAACGTGGAATGTCACGAGATATGGGAATACGATGATGTAAACCATATCCAACGACTAGTTAAATTAATATCATTATGCGTACATTGTCACCAAGTTAAACACATTGGCCGAGCAATCGCTATCGGAAAAGAAAAACAAGCACATGCTCAACTACGTAAGGTTAACAACTGGACACAAGAACAAGTTAATGAACATGTAGAACAGTCTTTTATCGTTTATAAGGAACGTTCTCAGCATGAGTGGACACTTGACCTTAGTATCTTAACTCAAGAGCCATACGACCTTAAAATCGATGCAGATAAGAAACGTAAGTTTGTTAAGAAAAAATTTAAACGTAAACGTAGGAAGAAACCTAATCTAGGTGTTAAAAGAACCGTAAAGGCCAAACACAAGAAGAGGTCTAATAAAAGACCTCCTCGTAAAAAATCATAAAGATTTATTGTTTACCATAAAATGATTGCAACACCCAGCCAAATAGGGCTAACATAAAATGGGTCATAGTATGGGTCCCAATATCCATAAGGATAAACTGGTTCTTCAACCACATCAACATATTCAATAACTTCTTCAGTTGTTTCGGTTACGGTCTCTGTAGTCGTTTCTTCATTCTCGTTTGGATTGGCAATACTTTCTTCAGCTTCTTTTATAAGCTTCATAGCAATCTCATTGCCTTTACGGATAACATCTTCCAATACACCATCAGTCTCTAAGTATTCTTTCGAAACAGCTGTATTACAGATTTCTTCAATGTCTTTCCATACACCATCACTGGTTAAATTGTCTTGCCACTTCTCAGCAGTGCAATCAAATACATTCTCATTCAAAAATGACATGAACACAATTTCAATCGGGTTAAGACCTTTGAAGTCAGCAACCGCAACACGAACATCACTGAAACGTTCATCATCCAAGAAAAGACCCCAAGCTTCGTCAGACATATCATTGTTGATGCTAGCAAATGCGAATTCACCTTGCTCTAAATCTACTACACAGAAGATGTCATATAACTTTAAATATTCGTAATACTTTCCATATAGTGCAACCAATTCTTCACGACCCTTATCAGTAGGTATGTACTCACCATCCTTAATGGTTAATACACCTTTTTCTTTCATGAACTTAAGATATGCTTCTAAGAACACGTCATCACCTTCTAGCTTTACTGGGAAGTAATGTTGGAAATTGATAATCTCGTTTAGCAATACTAAACTGATATACTTAAACTTGTCTTTTTCTAATAATTGGTATTTCATTTGTGGTTTTTTAATTCGTTACGTAATTCAGTTATTTGTGCCGATAACTCCTCAATGGTGTCAACGGTCTTGTTATTCTTTTTTTCCTTATCAGTAAAGAAGCTTGAAAAATATCCGATAAGAGTACCGAATAAACCGATACCACAAACCATAAGGATAATAGCTACAACCTTACCACCATCAGTAATCGGAAACTTATCCCCATAACCAACAGTTGTCATTGTACATACCGACCACCATATTGCATCCCATGCTGTTTTGATTCCACAGTTATCCAAGGTTTCAAATTGAAGAATGGAAATAGTCGAGAAGGTTACCAAAGCAGCACCAAGAATAAGCATCGAAGTGAAAGCATTGTTAATCTTAACCAAAACAAATTCTAAGATGGTTTTAAGTGACCTAAGTGTTGTGGCCACAATCATCCATGTAGGTGGGTAAAAGGGTAAACAAAGAACCAAATCAATCCAACCAGTCTTCATGAATTTCATCTTATCACTAGCTGTTATAAATCGATAAACGAAATCAGCCAAGAACAAATATGAAATAACATATTGAACAGTAGTGAAGGTAGAAGTCCCAATCAGTGTACTGATAAATAATGTACCTAAGATGAAGACCGAGAAAGCTACCAGAACTATCTGATACTTGCTCTTGTGGTCACCCATCAAACCCTTTATTGGATT
>OCZT010003264.1_pt1 | contig 16632 bp, 16 predicted proteins | sample 1539031 | NCBI WGS metagenome assembly OCZT01 (sample SAMEA3539308, study PRJEB22396) | soil metagenome | biome: tundra; feature: field; material: soil | place: USA | collected 2010-05 | depth 0.15 m | reverse complement strand
CGGCGGTGGACGAGCTCGCCGAACGTCACCAGCGCCTCATCAACGCGGTCAACCGGCGCGACGCCGTCGGGACCTCGGCGCAAAACGCGCTGAATACCGCACTCGGCGAGCAGGACATCGCAAGCGCGGCCGTCGGCGACCTGACCGCAGGGTTGAGCCAGGCCGGTGCCGCTGTGGAAGAGACCGTCGCATCGATCAGCACCGTCTCCGGCAACATCAGCGGGCTGGCCGACAATGTCTCGAACGTGAGTTCCGCGATCGGTGAGCTGGCGGTCTCGGTCAATCAGGTCGCCGGCAGCGCACGCGAGGCGTCGACGCTCTCGCTCGAGGCGGATCGCAAAGCGAAGGACGGCGGGATCGCGGTCGAGCGCCTCGTGCGCTCGACGCGCGAGGTCGCCGTCGGCATCGACGCCGTGGTCGCGAAGATGCAGGAGCTCGGTGCGGCATCAGAGCGGATCGGGGCGATCGTCGAGGTGATCGACTCGATCGCCGACCAGACGAACCTGCTCGCGCTCAACGCGGCGATCGAAGCGGCGCGTGCCGGCGAGCACGGCCGCGGGTTCGCCGTCGTCGCGGATGAAGTGCGCAAGCTCGCCGAGAGCTCGGCGCTGTCGACGCGCGAGATCGGCAACCTCGTCAAGGACATCCAGGCGAAGACCGGCGAGGTCGTCAAGTCGACGAGCGAATCCGGCGCCAAGGCGGAGAGTGGGCTGCAGATGGCCGACGTCGCCGGCCGCGCGATCGGCGACATCTCCTCGGCCGTGAGCGAAGCGAACCGTCTCATCGAGCAGATCTCGATGGCGGCGCGCGAACAGGCCACCGGGGCGTCGGCGATCGTGAACTCCGTCGAGCAGATGAATGCTTTGATGCGCGAAGCCGCCCGTTCGCTCGAAGAGCAGAACTCGTCGAACCGGCAGCTCGTCGACATCATCGCCGCGATTCAGCGGCATGCGGGCGGCGTCGAGACTGCGATCGCCCGGCAGCGGGCCGCCTGCGATCACCTCCTCGAGTCGTCGAAGTCGCTCTCCGCGGCAAGCCGCGTCACGCGCGACGCCAGCGCGGGACTCGACGGCATCGCGGAGACGTTGCAGGAGCGCGTTCGCGCGATCACCGGCGGCACCGAAACGGGAGCCGTCGTCGAAGCCGAGGTCGCGCGCCTGACCGGCGGCCGTTAGGCTTCGGTCGTCACGGAGCGATGTCGACCGGCCGGTAGGTGTCGAAGCCGTCGTAGCGCACGCCGGCCAGGTAGAGCCCGTGCGCAGGCGCGGTCGCGCCGGCCGCACCGCGCTCGCGTGACTCGAGCGCGCGCTGCGCGAACGCGACCTCGCGGTACCCGGTCGCGCACCCGACCAGTGTGCCGACCATGACGCGCACCATGCGGTGCAGGAACGCGTTTCCGCGCACCGTGACGCGCAGCAGATCGTCGCGCCGCGTCACCTCGATCGACCGGACCTCGCGGATGGTTCCGCCGCGCTCCGGCAGCTCTCCGCAGAAGGTGACGAAGTCGTGCTCGCCGATCAGCGGTTCGGCCGCCGCAACGAACTGCACGTCGTCGATCGCGGCCGGCACGTGCCACGCGCGGGCGGTCCAGAGCGCCGATGGGAACGCGCGGTTGAGGATCAGATAGTCGTACACCCGCTCCAGAGCGTCGAAACGCGCGGAGAAGCCGTCGGCGGCGAGCGCGGCGTCGCGCACGACCACGTCGGCCGGGGTGTTGGCGTTGAGCGCGAGGGCGAGACGTTCGATCGGGAACGTGCGCTCGGTCGAGAACGAGATCACCTGTCCGGTGGCGTGTACCCCAGCGTCGGTACGGCCCGCCGCCGTGATCTTCACGACCTGGTGGAACAGCCGCGCGAGCGCGGTTTCGAGTGCGCCCGCGACGGTGCGCAACGCCGGCTGGTACTGCAGTCCGTGGAACGCGCTCCCGTCGTATTCGACGACGAGCCGGTACGTCGGCACGCGCGACGGGTTCACGAAATCGGCACGAGCGCCTCTCGTGGCGAGAATTTCACGCCGAGCGTCGCGATGAGCACGGCGACGGCCTCGGGATCGAACAGATGGTCCGTGGTGACGAGCCGCTCCAGCGCCTCGTCGTGGCCGACTGCGGACGCGTACGGACGCCCGGCCCGCATCGCGTCGTACGCGTCGACGACCGAGAGCAGCCGCGTCTCCCACGGGATCGCCCCGCCGCGCACACCGTCCGGATACCCTGAGCCGTCCAGCCGTTCGTGATGGCTGCGCACCATCGCGGCGAGCCTGGTCGCGCCTTGCGCGTGTAGCATCTGCTCCCCGCGCGCGGCGTGTGCCCGCATGATGCGCCACTCCGCCTCGCTGAGCGTGTACCGCGCGTTGAGCAGCGCACACCGGATGTGCAATTTTCCGACATCGTGAAAGAGCCCGGCCTGTCCGAGCACGACCGACTCTTCACGCGAGAGGCCGGCGGTTCGGCCGACGCGTGCGCAGAGCATCCCGACGTTGAGGAGATGACGGTGAGTCTCGTAGTCGTGTGCCAACACGGCGCCGAGAAACGAGGAAGTAAAGGGCTGTGCGAAAAGCTCGCCCAGCACCGCGCCGTGGTCTTCGAGCATACGATGGTCCACTTACTTGGGGTGTCGGCCGCGGTTCCGAGCCCACCTCGGTGCGTGGTCGCGGACGGAAAACGCGGCGAGCGCACAATGCGTCTCGTTCCGTCCGCTCGCTCGTTCTCAGCGCACTCCAAGGAACGAACGAGGCCGCCTCGCGGCGGCCTCGATTTTTTCCGGGACTTGGTGAGTGGGCGCTACACGCCCACGGCGACGCGCCGCGGCACGTCGCGCTTCTCGTCGAGGTCGAGCAGGTCCGGCCAAGTGGTGACGTCCGTGCGATCGGGCGCCGCCTGATTCCGGATATCGAGGAAGTACTTCTCGGCATCACTGCCGGGGTCCGGTCCGTGCTTCAGAAACTCCGCGTTGAAGCCCTGAATCTGTTGTGGCGTCTTCTTGTCGACGAACGGCTTCAAATACGCCTCGATCTCGGACTCGCTCTGTGCCTTCTTGATGACGTCGAGCACCGCGTTCCCGTCGACGCCGAGGAAGTCGAACACGCCCTTGTCCATCGGGCAGTCGTAGTTGTACTCGCCCTGCAATCCGTTGGCGAGCGCGATCCCCTTGTCGATGGCGCGGCCAAGCTGGACGACGCCGAGCGTCTGGTGGCGCACCGAACGGGGATACGATGTGGTCAAATCGCGTTTCAACATATGTATCAACTGACGCGGCGAAGGGTGGCGCGAGTTGCAGTTCCGCGCTCGCTAGGCCACCGTGGTCAGCGCGTCGGCAGGCACGACGTACCGCGTGACGGTGCGGTCGTGATAGCGAGCCTCCCCTTGGTACACGCCGCCGATACGCCGCGCGACCGCGACGGACTTGAGGTTCTCGGCGTACAGGACCACGCTCAGGCGGGCGAGCCCGAGTTCGCGAAAGGCGAAGTCGCGGAACGCGAGCGCGGCCTCGGTGGCATATCCGCTGCCCCACGCCGATGCGGCGAGCCACCAGCCGATCTCGATCTCCGGCGATCCGTCGATCTCGCAGCGCAGCAGCCCGGCCTGACCGATGCACGCGCCGTCGGATTTGCGCTCGATCATCTTGAACGCATCCCAGCGTTCGTGTCCCGGCTCGCTCTCGATCGCCAGCACCCGCCCGAAGCGCGCCTCGACCTCCTCGCGCGAATACGTCGACCCGTCGCCGATCCAGCGCATCACGCGCGGATCTGCGAACAGCGCCACGGTGAAGTCGAGATCCTCCGGACGCTTGTCGCGCAGCACGAGCCGCGGCGTTTCGAGAAAGACCTCGTCCGGCTCGGTCACGGTCCCGGCGGGGCGTCTTCCGCGTCGTCTTCGCGCGCGTCGGCCGGGAGCGGGCGCTGCAGTGGAAACAGCAGCACGTCGCGCACTGACGCGTTGTCGGTCAGCATCATCACCAGCCGGTCGACCCCGATTCCGATCCCGGCGGTCGGCGGCATGCCGTACTCGAGCGCGGTGACGAAGTCCCAGTCGGGCGGCGGGATCTCTTCGTCGCCGGCCGCGCGTTCGGCGATCTGCAGCTCGAAGCGGCGGCGCTGATCGTCGGGATCGTTCAGCTCGGTGAACGCGTTCGCCAGTTCCATGTGCCCGGCGAACAGCTCGTAGCGCTGGGTGAGCTCGGGATCGTCCTTCATCCGCTTGGCGAGCGGCGAGAGCACGACCGGGTAGCCGTACACGAAGGTGGGCTGGAGCAGATGCGGCTCGACGATCCGTTCGAAGAGCTTATCGAGGGCGTGCGCGTGCGTCGGCGAGTCCGGGATCCCGAACTCGCGCAGGAGCAGCAGGGACGCATCGGCATCGAGCAGCTGCTCGCGCTCGAGCCCGGCGAACTCTTTGAACGCTTCGAGGTACCCGATGCGGCGGAACGGCGTCGCGAACGAGATGGCGTCCTCGCCGTGCATCACGGTCTCGCCGCCGTGGACCGTGCGTGTCAGATGCGCCATCAGGTCCTCGTTGAAGCGCATCATGTCTTCGACGTCCCAGAACGCCGCGTACAGCTCGAGCATGGTGAACTCGGGATTATGGGTCGCGTCGATTCCCTCGTTGCGAAAGATGCGCCCGATCTCGTAGACGCGCTCCATCCCGCCGACGATCAGGCGCTTGAGGTTGAGCTCGGTCGCGATGCGCAGGTTGAGCGGGATGTCCAACGCGTTGGAGTGGGTGCGGAACGGGCGCGCCGAGGCGCCGCCGGCGATCGTGAGCAGCGTCGGCGTCTCGACCTCGAAGAAGTCCCGCGCGTCGATGAAACGCCGCATCTCGGCGACGATCCGAGAGCGCAGGATCATCACGTCGCGCACGTGCGGGTTGACGATCAGGTCGACGTAGCGCCGGCGGTACCGCTTCTCGACGTCCTGCAGGCCGTGCCACTTGTCCGGCAGAGGCTGCAGCGACTTGCCGAGCACCTCGAAGCTGCGCACGTAGAGCGACAGGTCGCCGGCCTTCGTGCGGAAGACGAAGCCGGTCGCACCGGCGATGTCGCCGCGTTCGAGCTCCTTGGCGACCGCGAAAGCTTCATCGGAGAGATCGTTCTTGCGGACGAAGAGCTGGAAGCGCCCCGTCCGGTCGTGCAGGTCGAAGAAGATCACGCCGCCCTGGCCGCGCACGGCCATGATGCGGCCGGCGATCGACCACGTCTCGGACTCGGCACGACCCTGCTCCGGCAGCTCTGCGTACTTCGTCGCGAGCTCCGCCGCGTGCGCGGTGACGTCGTACCGCGTCGCGGTGAACGGATCGACGCCGCGCTCGCGCAGCGCGGCCAGCCTAGCGCGGCGCGCTGCGACGAGGTCCGCCATCGCGCGCTGCTAGGAGGCTTTCTTGGTTTTCTTCGGGTCCTTGTTGATCGACTCGATCTTGTACTTCATCTGGCCGCGCGGCGTGGTGACGTCGACGGTCTCGCCCTTCTTGCGGCCCATGACGGCACGCCCGAGCGGCGACTCGTTGGAGAGCCGCGCGTTCTTCGGATCCGCCTCGGCCGAACCGACGATCGTGAAATCGTGCGAGGTTCCCGAGCTGACCTCTTTGACTTTGATCGTCGCGCCGAGGTGCACTTCGTCCGCGACGTAGTCGGACGCATCGATCACGCGCGCGTTGCGGATCATCGCCTCGAGCTTGAGGATGCGGCCCTCCACGAAGGCCTGTTCCTGCTTCGCGTCCTCGTACTCCGCATTTTCGGAGATGTCGCCGAACTCTTTGGCTTGACGGATGCGTTCGTTGACCTCGCGGCGATGGACGCTCTTGAGGTCATCGAGCTCGTCCTCGAGCTTCTTCAGCCCGTCGCGGGTCAAAACGATTTCTTTGTCGTTCAAAAGCGACTCCCGGTGTCCGACCTGTCCCTGAACGCAAGGCCTCCGCGGACGGCTCGTCCGCGCCACAGCGCCAGGGGAAGCCCGATGATTGCGGAGGCGGCGATGAAACCCCTGGTCCGTGGATCGTTCGATTGGAGCACCAGCAGCAGGATCGCCCCGAGCGCGACTGCCGCGCTGCCCGGCAGGACGACCCCGGTCCACCGCGCGCGCCGCTCCGCCGCGAAGATTCGGGCCGAGGCGGCGGCCGTGAGGACGAACAGGACGCCCAAGAAGAACGACGTGCCCTTGAGCACGGTGTCGAACGCTTCCTTGACCGTCGGCGAGAGACCGGCGGCGAGTGCGAAGACGACCGACAGCGCGGTGATCACCACGATCGACGCGGCCGGCTCGGCGCGGCGGTCCAAATCGCCGAGCGAGCGGGGCAGCAGGCCGTCCCGCCCCATCGCGAAGATGCTGCGGCTGAGATAGACGAGCGTGGTCTGCAGCGACGCCGCCAGCGAGACCAGGACCGTGACGCTCAGGAGTCTCCCCCACGAGCCGCCGAGCACGTCCCCGACGTAGGCCAGCGCGTCGCTCTCGTGCTTTTCGAAGCCCGCCGAGCTGCCGATCCGTGCAAACGCCCAGATCGCGCCGAGCAGGACGACGCTCGTCAGCGCGAGCCCCGCGAGGCCGCCGGAGCCCGGCGCCGCGGCGCTTCCCTCCGCCTCCTCGGCGGTCGACGCCGAGACTTCACAGCCGTCGATCATCCAGATCCCGATCACGATCGCGCCCGCGATCCCGCCCAAGGCGATCGGGCCGGAACCAAAGGCAACGGCGTCGGGGCGCGGGTGGCCGGCCGCGACGAGGGCAGCCGCCGCGAGCACGACGACCTCCGCCGCCAGCAGGGCGAACGCGAGCAGCGCCGTCGGCCGCAAGCCGTACCAGAGGAGCGCGGCGGTCGCGACGATCCAGACGCAGGCGACGGCGGCGACCGCGAACGCGTTCGCGGCCAGCGCCGGCGCGAGCAGATCCAGCGTATACGAGCCGGCCGGCAGTGCGGTCGCCAGGATCGCGAACAGGTTCGCCACCAGCAGCACCCACGCGCCGTACGCGCCGGCCTCCGCGCCGAACGCGGCGCGGATCCACACGTACGAACTGCCGGCGTCGCGCATCCGCTCGCCCAAGCGCTTGTAGCCGGCGGCGATCATCGCCATGAGCACCGCGACCAGCGTCAGTGCGAGCCACGTCCAGCGTCCGGCCGCGGCGATCATCGCCGCCATCGTCGTCGCGAGCGAGAAGGCGGGGCCCATCGCGGCTGCGGCGACGACGATCAGATCGCGCAGCGCGAGGACGCGCCGCAGGCGCGGCTTCTCGATCGCCATCAGCGCGCGCGCAGGCGCGAGTTCCGGTAGCCGTACAGCGCGTAGACGACGATGCCGACGGCGAACCAAATCAGGAAGCGGAGCCAGGTCAGCCCGTCGAGTCCCTCGATCGTGAGCCACGCGCACAGCGCGATGCCGGCGAACGGGACGAAGACGGGACCGAACGGAACGCGGAACGGTCGGGCCGCATCCGGATGCGTGAAGCGCAGCACGATCACGCCGATGCACACGATCACGAACGCCGAGAACGTCCCGATGTTCACCAGCTTCAGTAAGCTCGTAAGCGGAACGACCGCTGCGACCGCTGCGACGAGCAGCCCGGTGATCAGCGTCGTCACGATCGGCGTCTGCGTGCGCGCGTTGACCGACCCAAATGCGCGAGGCAGCAGACGGTCGCGCGACATCACGTAAAAGATACGGATCTGACCCAACAGCGAGGTCAGCATCGACGCGAACGTGCCGGTCACCGTACCGGCGAGGACCAGCCCGAACAGCAGCGGGTTCGAGCCGGCGTGCTGCACCGCGTCGAGCATCCCCGCGTCCGGGTTCATCTTGTCCCACGCGACGACGCCGACAGCGACCGCGGCGACGGCGGTGAACAGGACCGCGCCGACGATCAGCGAGCCGATGATCGCGCGCGGCACGTCGCGCACCGGATCGCGCGCCTCCTCGCTCGCGACCGTCACCGTGTCGAAGCCGATGTACGCGAAGAAGACCAGTGCCGCGCTGGTGACGATCCCGCCGAGGCCCAGCGGCGCGAACGGGTGGTACGCGCCGGGACGCACCGCGCCCGCGAGGCCGAGGACGAACGCGCCGAGCGCCACCAACTGGATCAGAACGAGCCCGACGTTCGTGCCGGCGGATTCGCGAATCCCGATCGCCAGCAGGATCGCGAGCAGCACGATCGCGATCGCTGCGATGACGTCGACCTGCGAACGGGCGAGATCGACGCCTCCGTTCGCGAAGGTCACGTGCGCGGTCTGGGCCCACGCGGGCAGCGGGAGCCCGAGCTTGGCGAACAACTGTTGCAGCGACGCCGAGAGCGTCGCCGCGAGCGGCGCCACCGAGAAGCCGTACTCGAGGATGAGGTCCCAGCCGATCACCCACGCCACGAACTCGCCCAGCGCCGCGTACGCGTACGTGTACGCGCTCCCGGCGACCGGGACCATTGACGCCAGCTCCGCGTAGCACAGCGCGACGAAGACGCAGGTCAATCCGGAGAGACCGAACGCCGCGATCACCGCCGGTCCCGCGGCGTTCGACCCGGCTCCGACCGTCGAGAAGATCCCGCCCAGCATCGTTCCGAGGCCGATTGCGATCAGCGCGTTCACGCCGAGCACGCGGCGCAGCGGGACGCCGTCCGAGGGCAGCCGTTCGCGATCGTGCGGCTGGCGCGCGAACAGGTTGCGGATCAGGGACAAGGCGCTACGCTGCCTGGAACTCGATCACGCGCGGCTCGAGATGGAGCCGGTCGAGCAGGGTGCGGTAGTCGTCGTCCGTCACGTCGGCCCACTTCTTGCCGAGCAGTGCGATCATCGCCGCTTCGACGACGTTCGTCCCGAATGACCGGCCGCCGAAATCCGGCGTCGTCGTGACCAGCCGTGCGATCCCGTGATCGCGCAGGAAATCGACGTCGCCCGCAGTGACGGTGTTGGTGAGGATCGTCTTCCCGTCGAGCCGGTCCGGCATGAACTGCCGCATGAAGTGGTAGTCGCCGGCGATGATCTCCGCGTCCTCGTAGTACTCCGGGTATTTCGACTGCGGGGCGCGGTCTTGCTTCTTCCCGGTCGGATAGAAGAACTGGAACGGCAGCTTGCACGCGTCGGGGAGATACTTGCGCGCCATCTCCTCGAACTCGTCGAGCCCGCGCACCGGCCGGTCGAGATCGAGCGCGAAGATGAAGTCGCCGAAGACCACGTCGGCGCCGGCGTGCACCAGCGCCTGCGCCATCCCGAAGCGGTCGAGCGCGCTCACCATCAGGACGCGCTTGCCGCGCAGCTCGATCCCGAGGTTGTCCTGCATGAACGAGATCGCGCTGCGCTCGAGCGTGTTCTTCAGCCCGCTCCCGTCGACGACCGGCGTGATCTTCACCGCGTCGAGCAGCCGCAGCCCGTCGCGCAGCGCATAGCGGTCGGTCCCCGCGTACAAATAGACGTCGATCCCGCCGAGCCCGATCGCGTCGACCGTGCCGTCGAGCTCGTGCAGCTTTGCGATCGCCTTGTCGATCGAGCCGTCGGTCCCGACCCGCGAGATATCGAACCGCTCCCCGAGCAGCTCGACCTCCGCCCGATGATCCCGCGACGCCGACCCCAGCGAAACAGAGACGACTTTTTTCACGATCGGGCCTTTCCGGACACGTCCGACTGCGTGATCTGCACAGTGCTGGGGCGGTTCGGTGGTTCCGAATGGGACCTTGACAGGGATCCCATCCGCGGGTTCGATTCCCGCCCTCTCCAGCCCGGTTTTCTCGAGAGGCCGGATCTGGTACAATGGGGCCGCCCTGTCAAGGTCCCGTTCGTACCACCGCGGCCGTCGCGTTCATGGAACGCGGCGGCCGTCGCCATCTGCGCGATCATGCGGGCTGAGCCACGGTGACGACGGCTTCGTGGCGGACGGGGAAGTTCACGCTGTTCGCGATGAAGCAGCCCGCGTGCGCCTTTTCGTGTAACGCGATCGCTTGTTCGAGGCGCGCAACGTCGGCGATCGCGACCTTCGGACGGAGCACGACCTCGCGGAAGCGCATCGCGCCGTCGATCTGCGTCATCTCGCCGCGCGCGTCGTCCTCGTAGGCGACGACGGCGAGGCCGGCCAGCGCGCACTCGGCGAGATACGAGAGCAGATGGCACGCCGAGAGCGCCGCCACCAGCAAGTCCTCGGGATTGTACTGCGCCGCGTCGCCGAGGAAGTGCGCGTCCGCCGAACCGCGCAGCTCGGGCTTGCCGTCAGCCTCGATCGCGTAATCGCGCGAGTAGGCCCGGTACGACGTCGTCGCGCCTTGGTCGGCGCCGGTCCAGCGCAGCCGCGTCGCGTACACGTGCGGACGGGCGTTCATGCGCTCGCCGCCCGGCGCTCTTCGGCAGCGGCGCGCGTGCGCGCGATCTGCTCGCGCGAGATCGGCAGGTCGAACGCGCGCATATCGGCCAGCTCGAAGCCGTTCTTCGCCGCGAGCGCGTCGATCTCGCGCACCCGGTCGAGCTCGATTCCACGGCCCAGGGTGAACGACTCGCAGCGATCTTCGAGTGCGAGCACCATCGTCTCCGACATGCACGCGAGCGCGGTCCCCACCGGCAGCCCCATGTCGAACGGCACACCGGGCTCGCGCACACGCCACCACTTCATCTCGCCCGGCACGCGCAGGTTGCCGCCCTCGACCACCAGCACGTCGGGCCGCTCGACGGCGACGCGCCGGCTGACGTCGTGCGGGAGCGAGAGCTCGCAGACGACGGCGCCGGTTCGCAGGTCCTCCGGCTCGATGACGTCCTGCGTCGACGACGTCGCCGTCAGCACCAGATCCGCGCGTTGCACCGCTTCCGAGATGTCCGTGGTGAACGAGGATTCGCACGGCAGCCGCTCGCGCAGGCCCTCGGAGAATTTCCGCAGCCGCGTCTCGTTGCGCGCGACCAGGATCACGTGCGCGACGTGCGGCGCGATCAACTCGACGCACGCAGCGCCGATCGACCCGGTCGCGCCGACGACGACCGCCGTCGCACGCTGCGCGTCGACGCCCATCTCGTCGGCGCCACGGAAGAGACTGCGCACGCCGGCGGCGATCGTCAGCGAGTTGCCGGTCGTCACCGGGATAGGCGCGCGCTGCGCGATGGTGACGCCGCCGTCGCCGACGACGCCGGTGAACGCGCCGAGCCCCGCGACCTGCGCGCCGAGCTCCGCGCCGATCTCGATCGCTTTGAGGATGCGGTCGTAGACGCGCTCGCGCGGGAGTTCGAGCATCTGCTGGGGCAGCAGCCCGGCGGCAACAAACCAGCCCTCGGTCTCGCGCCCGTCCGGCGTGCGAATCCCCGTCACGTGCGCGGCCGCCCAGGAGGGCATCCACTCCATGATTTTCGCGATGATCGGCCGCCCCTTGCCCTTCGCGCCGGGCTCGTACCGGACGACGTCCTCGAACGAAAGGGGGTGGATCACGAAACAGAACTTTGCCATCGGAAGGAGCCGTTTTCGCCCCTCCGCCGCCGGGAGCCCGCGGCCTCGCCAGGGAAAGGTTTGCAGGCATGAATCAGACGCTCTCGACCATCGAGGAGCTCCTCCGGATCCCCGCCCCCTGCCCCTCCCCGATGGGGCTCGCGTGTGACGGGCCGGATCTCTGGATCGGCTCCTTCGAGACAAATCGAATCTACGGCCTTGTTGCACAACAAGGCCGTGTCTTTGAAGAGGCCGTCGCACCGGGCAGGCCATTCGGGATCACCGTCACCGGCGACGCGCTGCGCGTCGTGATCGGCGACAGCCACGAAGGCGGCGCCGACGACCGGTTCATACGCCGCTACATCATGGGCAAGGACTTCAAGTCCGAAGCGATCCGCGCTCCCGAGGGGACGGGCTCGTTCTTGGCCTATGACGGCGACCGGCTGTACATCAGCCAGCGCGACAACAAGGTCATCCTCGAACTCGACGAGCGCGGCAACGTTCTCCGGACGATCCCGGTCCCGCGTCAGATCACCGGGATGGTCATCGTCGCCGGGCGGTTCTACCTGGTGACGACGGAGAGCCGCGAGATCGACGACTACCGGCTGCTGTGCCTCGACGCTCGCAAAGAGCAGCCCCAGGTCCACGAGCTCGCGGCGATCCCGTTCGGCGCTCGCAGCCTGGGCTTCGACGGAACGAAGTTCTGGACGAACTGCCGCGAGGAGAACACGATCGTCGCCTTCGCCAAGCCCGGCTAAGGAGCCGCAGGACGCGGGTGAGGGGGGCCACCCGCGTCCTGTACGAACCAAGCGAGCAGTGACGCCGCGGTACCGCCGCTCCAGCGTCAGAGCGGTCCTCGAAACGATCATCCCGGATCGCGCCGCCGCCGCCGAGGCGCACGATGCGCTGTGGGCCGTGCTGTGGAACCGGCGCTACGACGACGTCGACGAGCCGGTCTGGGCGCCCGAGGCCTCGTACTCAGGGATCCTCGCGTTCGCGCGCGGCTTGGACGAGACGACCTCGTTCATCGGCGTCGACATCGGCGAGGCGTTCGTCGTGTTCGTCACGACCGGCGACCGGCCGCCGATCGGGAGCCGCGTCCGCGTGCTCGCCGGCGAGCGTGATCAGTGGCGCCTCGCGGAGGTCCAGCCGCTCGGACTCGGCGTCGATCTGCGCTTCGACGACCACACCACAACGACCGACACCGCCTGGATCGGCGCATTGCGCGAGGGTGTCGACCGGCTGCGCGAGCTGCTCACCGCGCGTCGCGATCAGCTGGCGGCGCGGCGCAGGCAGCTTGGCGCCTTGAACGAGCCGCCGACCCTCGAGGAGGTCTGGCGCGAGGAGCTCGGCGCGCTCAGCGACCGCATCGCGCTGGAGACCGAGTACACGCCACAGGAACACACCGCACTCGCGCGCGCGCGGGCGAAAGGTGCGCGCACCGCCGACGAGGAGGAGCGCAAGATCATCGCTGCGCGCAAGCGCCGCTTCTCCGAGCGCGGGGCCGAAGCGATCGCGCGCTTCCGCGAAGAGCGCTGGCCCACGATTCGCGATCGCGCCGCCGCTGAAATCAAGAAGTACGCGGACTACCGCACCGAGGTCGTACGGCTCGAGGACGCGCTGCAGCGGATTCGGGCGCTCGCGGGCCGCGCGAAGAACGCCGGTGGTGCGCTCGACCGCCTCGAGAAGGCGGGGTTCCGCGTCGGCGCGCTGTCGTTCGACTCGGCGCGTCTCGAAGACGCCGAGTACGCCGAAGAGGTGCTGCGAACGATCGAACTGCTGCACGCGGCGATCCCGCAGCGCGCCGTCTCGATCGCGACCAGCTTCAGCGCGTACCGCGCACCGACTGCGGGGCCGTCCGTGACTCCGCCTCGGCCTTGAGCGCGGCGAGCATCATCTCGGAGTTCTCGCGCACCTTCCTCTCCAGCGTCGGGCCGATCAGCTCGGCGAGCGTCGGCACGCCGAAGTCGTACTCGACGCCGAGCACGACGTGCGTCGTCGTGCCGTCCTGCTCGAACGTCCACGCACCCTCGAACGTGTCGAGGTCGCCCTCGATCAGCGCGTAGTCGATCCGCAGCCGGGCGTCGTCGAACCGGTCTTCTTCCGTCCACTCGATCGGCGCATCCTCGACCAACGTCTTCCAGCGCGTGATCGCGCGATCGGGATGGCGCTCCAGCACGACGACGGTCTCGACGTCCGGCATGAACTCCGGGAAGCGCTCCTGCTCCTTGGCGAGTTCGTAGACCGTCGCGGCGGGCGCCTCGACGTCGATCGAGCACTCGACGTACGGCACTACGTTAGGGTCCCCAGCTTATCGAACGCGGTCGCCACAGCAGCGTCGAACGCGCGCAGCGCGGTATCGACCTCCTCGACGGTCACGATCAGTGGCGGTTCGAGACGGATCACGCGCTGCTGGTTTAGCGTCCAGGCGGCGGTGACGCCACGCTTGAGGAGCTCAGGGATGATCGACCCTCCGTACCCTTCGCTGCGCAGCTCCACGCCGACAAGCAACCCCGCGCCGCGCGCGTCCGCGACCACGGCCGGATAGCGTTCCATCGTCGCGCGCGCACCGGCGAGGAGCTGCGCACCGCGGTCGCGCGCGTTCGCGACCAGATCTTCGTCGTGCAGGACGTCGAGCGCCGCGAGCGCTGCCGCGCAGGCGAGCTCGTTCCCGCCGAAGGTCGAAGTGTGAAGCAGCGGCTGCTTCCCGTACGCCGCGTTCCACACCGCCGGCCGCGCGACGTAGGCTCCGATCGGGATGACGCCGCCCGAGAGCCCCTTCGCCAGCGTCATTACGTCGGGGACGACATCCTCGCGGTCGCATGCGAAGAGCGCGCCGCAGCGGCCGAGCCCGGTCTGCACCTCGTCGGCGATCATCACGGCGCCGGCCGCATCGCAGATCGCGCGCACCTCGCGCAAGTAGCCGTCGGGCGGCAGGTTGACGCCGCCTTCGCCTTGGATCGGCTCGACGATCACGGCGGCGACGTCCTCGTCGACCGCACCGCGCAGCGCGACGGCGTCGCCGAACGGCACGCGCCGCACGTCGGCGAGGAGCGGCAAGAACGGATCGCGGAACGCGTCGCGGCCACTCGCCGAAAGCGCGCCCAGCGTTTTGCCGTGAAACGCCGCGTCGGTCGCGACGATCGCGGCGCGCTTCGTCGCAGCGCGGGCCAGTTTGAGCGCCCCTTCGACCGCCTCGGTCCCACTGTTCGCGAAGAACGAGATCGCGAGATCGCCGGGCGTCAGCTCGGCCAGCCGTTTCGCGAGCCGCCCCATCAGCGGGTTGAACATCGTGCGGCCCGAGAGCGCGATGCGGTCGAGTTGATCTCTGACCGCGGCGACGACGCGCGGATGGCGGTGCCCGAGCGTGAAGACGCCGTACCCGCCGGCGAAGTCGAGGTATTTCTTGCCGGTGTGATCGGTGATCGTGCAGCCCTCGGCGTAGACCTCGACCGGCGACCCCGAAAGCTTCATCACCCGCGCCAGCGGCGGGTTCAGGTAGGCGCGATAGTTCTCGTACGTCTCTTCGTACAGCGCCGCCGCCGACGCCGCGCCGTACAAGTCGGGATTGGAGCCGATCACGCGACGGCGAGCTCGTGCGTGCGTGAATCGAGCTGGGCGATCGTCGCCTCGAGCACCGCGAGCGTCTCGGCAGCGGTTTCGGTGCGCATCAGCCGTTCGCGCAGCGCGCTAGCGCCCGGGAAACCCTTGAGATAGTAGCCGAGATGCTTGCGCATCTGCGGAACCGCGCGCGGTTCGCCCCACTCGTCAACCATCGTGCGGTAGTGATGCATCGCGAAGCGCAGGCGATCGGGCGCCTCCGGCGTCGCCTCGGGCTCGCGACCTTCCATCAGCGCGCGCAGCCGCGAAACGAGCCACGGGTTTCCCAGCGTGGCGCGGCCCAGCATCACGGCGTCGACGCCGCTCTCCCGCATCCGGCGCAGCGCATCGTACGGGTCGCCGAGGTCACCGTTCCCGATCACCGGGATATCGATCGCGCGCTTGAGCTCGGCGATCTTCGCCCAGTCGGCGCTGCCCTTGTAGAACTGCTTCGCGGTGCGCGCGTGCAGGGTCAGCGCTTGCACGCCGACGGCCTGCGCGCGCTTCGCCACCTCGACGAAGACCTGCTCGTTCTCGGTCCAGCCGAGTCGCATCTTCATCGTGACCGGACAGTCGACGGCGGCGACGACCGCTTTCATGATCGCCTCGCAGCGGTCGACGTCGCGCAGACACGCGCTGCCGCCTTCGGTCTTCGTCACCTTCGGCGCCGGGCAGCCGAAGTTGATGTCGACGATGTCGGCGCCGCACTCGCGCACGACCTTGGCGGCGTGCGCCATGATCGCCGGGTCGTTGCCCCACAACTGGGTCGAGACGGGCTGCTCGACGCCGTGCTGGTCGATCATCTCCGTCGTGCGCTGGTTGCCGTACCGGAGCGCGTTCGCTGAGACGAACTCGGTCACGGTGAGACCGAACCCGAACGGCTTGTAGAGCGCCCGCAGGGTACGGTTCGTCACCCCCGACATCGGCGCGAGCACGATAGGGGGCCAGACAACGATGGGGCCGATCCGAAGCGGCGGGACGCTGGAGGTCACGACCACCGAGTGTACCACGCGCGGGGCGGCAACGCCCACCGGGGCGGGGGCAGGTGGCCGGCACCCGAGCGCCGGTTCATCGACGAACCGGTCCACGAGAACGCGCTCGTCGGGGGCTTCGCCGCGCCCGCCGACGGCGGGCGGCACCCGGCGCTCATCGTGCTCGGCGGCTTCGACGGTGGAACGCCCGGCGAGGCGTACAGCCTCGCACTGCAAGGCTACGCAGCCTTCGCGGTCGCCTATTTCGGCACGCCCCTGCCGCGGAGCGCGGACAAGGTCCCCGTCGAAACGGTCTCACGCGCGATCGACTGGCTACGCGCACGACCGGAGGTCGATCCGGCAAACATCGGGATCCTCGGCATCTCGCAGGGTTCCGAGCTCGCACTGCTCGCCGCGGCGCGCGATCCGCGGATCCGGTCGGTCGCGGTGATCGCTCCCAGCGCCTACGTCTGGTTCGCGCCGGCGTTCGACGGCGAGCCCGACCGCTCGTCGTGGACGGCGAACAACGGTCCGCTGCCGTTCATCCCGCCCGACGCGCGTGCCGAGGCGGCGCTCGCGCAGGCGTACAGCAGCGGCGGGACCTCCGCCTTTCGCGAGCTCTACGACGCCTCGCTGGCCGCGGCGTCGCCCGCGACGGTGGCGAGCGCGACGATCCCGGTCGAACGCATCGAAGCGCCGGT
>OCZT010003263.1_pt1 | contig 16634 bp, 7 predicted proteins | sample 1539031 | NCBI WGS metagenome assembly OCZT01 (sample SAMEA3539308, study PRJEB22396) | soil metagenome | biome: tundra; feature: field; material: soil | place: USA | collected 2010-05 | depth 0.15 m | reverse complement strand
CCATTCTGGCCAGCCGGGTCAATGGAAGCCGCCATGGTGTAGAGGCGGTTTGGATCCGTGGGGCCGATCACCGAGCAGAAGTAGTTGTCGCACAAGGTGAAGCCATCGGCCACGGCGTAGTAAAAGGGAATGTCTGCGCGAGTGTAGTAGCCCATGCTGAGCACGGCATCATTGGCATTGATCGGGAGGCGCGAAGTCACAAAGCCATTCATCGCCCCGTTGTTCCAGCTCTGATGCTGCGGTACCCAGTCGTGGGTGATGTCGGGGGTGCATGCTGAGTTCGTTTTCGACGTATCGACATGGAATGGCAACAGTATGCCCGTTGGAGGGTTGGTGGTGTTTGCAGGGTAGGGCTGCCGGAATGCCGCACTCTGGTCTGCAAATCCACGCACGCCTCGGTAGCTCCCGAAGTAATGGTCGAAGGAACGATTTTCCTGGATGAAGATAACGACGTGGTCGATGTCGGTCACCTTCGCGCATGTGGTTGAACCGGAAATTGCGGAAGCAGCAGTCCTGAGTGCACCGCATCCAGAGAGAAGCGTGCCGGCGAGTTCTGCTGCACCCGCGGCGGCTCCGATCTTCAATACGTCTCGTCGGGAAAGACTGTTGGAAGGCATGGAAAGCTGACCCCTTCCATTGGATGCAGTGGATCGACGAGCCGCGATTCCTGACGTTAGCAGTCTTCAACTAAGGCCAGTCTCAACTGAGTTTTTTAAGCACAAAGGTTTGCCCCAACCGGCCCCTGCTGCATCTTAGAAGTACCTGATCAACCACTGTGCCTGGGACAACTCACCGCGCCAATGAATACATCGATATCCGGTAAGCAACGTTCATGGAGAGGCTGTCGTTTGGAAGCAGCCCGGACCGGGCTAGTACGATCGGAGTGTCGCGAACGATCTCGGATATAGCTTGTCTGGCCTCCTCGGTCTCGATCTCAAATGCCCGATTACCAATAGCATGTAAGAATACCGTGTGAATCGCCCGCGCATTTCACGAGCGGAGTTCCGGGGTCACATGCGATGCGTCTTGTTGCGCTGATTTACAACCCGATGTCGGGCAGTCGTCCTGAACGTCGAGCCGCGCGTGTCGCCGAAGTGGCTGGACTCTTCCAAAGCGCCGGCATTCAAGTCAAAGTCATCGCGACCGAATCACCAGGAAGCGCGGGACCTCAGGCGCTGGAGGCGATCCGCGAAGGATGCGACACGATCTTTGCATGTGGCGGCGATGGCACCGTTCATGAGGTGCTGCAGAGTCTGGTTGGAGGAACTGCGGCCCTGGGCGTCATCCCGATGGGCACAGCCAACGCGCTGGCCGCGGATCTGGGTGTTCCAGCGTCCCCGTCGAAGGCCGTGAAGATGATGCTCACTGCAACGCCAGTACGGGTCTCCGTCGGCCGTATTTTCTATCGCTCAACCGAGGGCGACTCGCGCTCCCGCTATTTCATCGTCGCAGCCGGAATCGGTGCCGACGGTCTCTTCTTCTCGCGACTCGACCCACGGTTGAAGCAAAGGCTTGGGTACATCCACTATTCGATCGAAGCCCTTCGCCTCGCGGTCACACACACATTTCCCATCTTCGCCGCATCTCTTACGGAGACTGGCCAGATTACGCCCCGGGTTGAGGAAGTCTCTCAGTTGCTGGCAGTGAGAATCAGCAACTTCGGCGGCTTAGTGCAAAACCTGGTGCCCGGTGCTGCCATTCAAAACGACAATCTACACGTAATTGCATTCAAAACGCGCAGCCGCCTGCTTTACCTGCGATTCATGGTGGCCGTATGGTTCAGACGCCACACCTACTCGAGCACCATCGAATTGGTGGACTGCATTACAGTCGAATGCCGCAATCTCGAACATTCAGCAGAGCGTTTCTTCGTTGAGGCCGATGGAGAATTACTGGGCACATTGCCGGTCAGAATCGAAGTTGTCCCCCGGGCACTCACCCTGCTGATCCCGGCAAAGCTTACCGGCCGCACATCCCTCCAGGCATCACTCTTCAAGGAAAAGTCGCGATACTCGTAGCTTTTATGCGGACTGTCGGTGATCTTCCAACACCTTGGCGATCCCGTTGAACAGTGCCTCGGGTCCCTCGATCTTGCTGATAAAGCGATCTGCAAGAGAGACATTGGCGGGCAGTTCATGGACGCCGGAGATGATCACGACCGGCAGGGTCGGTGTCATGGACTTGATCTGCCGGGTGAGTTCAGTCCCTTCCATGCCCGGCATCATTTGATCGGTAAGCACAAGGTCGAAGTGGCGCGTCGCGAGTAACTCCAAGGCCTCTTTGCCGGAGCTCGCCGCGATCACTTCATACCCCTGCTTCTGTAGGACAAGCTTGCGCAGCGTACGCGGAATCTCCTCGTCATCCACGCACAGGATGATCCCCTTAGTCATGGCCACTTAAGCTCCCTGCAAGCTCGACGTAGGAAGTCCGAGCTTCGGCGGTTAATACCGGTTCAGCGTAAACCTTCCGGCTTGGATCGGGAAAGAAGACCCGGAAGCAGGTGATGTTGCCGCCGGGCCGGCGGAGGCTGCGGAAGCGGATGGTCCCGCTGTACTTCTGAACGATGCCTTTGCTGATCCACAGACCCAATCCTGTACCTTTCGTGGATTTAGTCGTGAAGAAGGGCTCGAAGAGTTGCGTTGCCTGCTCCGCTCCAATGCCTGAGCCGGTGTCAATGACCGAGACGCAGACGCCGCCGTTGGTGTTGTCGTGGGCTTGGCACTCGGCGACACGGAGCCGCAGCTTGCCTCCTTCCGGCATGGCCTGCACCGAGTTGCCGATCAGATTCAGGAACACCTGCTTGAGCTCGACCGGGAACCCGTGGAGGATTCCGGCGCTCATGTATTGCTTGTCGACTGCGATGTTGCCGAACTCCAGCCGACGCGACTGCAACTCCAGGATGTCGTCCAGAAGCTGCGGCAGCGACACGTCGACTGGGTCTTTCGATTCGCGGTAGAAGCCAAGTGTCTGGCGCGTAATGTGCGATACGCGAAGCAACTCCTCTTCGCCCATTTGCGCGTAGTAGCGCGCCTCTTCATCAAGGGATGGGTGATTGCACAGTAGATAAAAGGTGTTGGTAATCGCCTCCAGAGGGTTGTTGATCTCATGTGCAATGATGCCGGCGACCCGTCCCATGGCGGCCAGCCGCTCCGTCTTTCTCAGCGCCTCTTCCGCCCTGAGTTGCGCGGTGATATCACGATTGATCTCCAGGATGGCGCTTCCGTCCGCCGTCAGCGCCTGTCGGCTCGCAACGACAATATAAGATCCGGTTCTGGTTATCTGGGTCAGATCGCCATGCCACTTTCCATCTCTGGCCAGCACGTCGGACGGGCTTTCAACATTATCCGAGTCAACTGGGAAGCGGGTCTGCAGAATTTCCTGTACCTTCTTGCCGAGCACTTCTTCGCGAACCCATCCGTACAGTTCCTCTGCCCCGCCATTCCAGAACTGAAGCACGCCATCCAGGTCGCGCACCATGATCGCTTCGCTTGCCAGTTCCAACAGATCGGCCCTCTCGCGCAAAAGGTTTTCGAGTTGCTTTCGGCTAGTCACATCGAAGAATGCACCGACCGCGCCTCGTACGCTGCCGTCTTCGCGAAACAGCGGAATGGCGCTGGCCAGAAGATGGCGGGAGCCGCCCTCGGCGCGGCGAATCTCCAATTCGACACTCCCCAGTGGTCGCCCAGTCTTCGCCGACCGGTGGAGCGGCAGAGCATCTTCCTCGATGCGAATTCCGTGCTGGTAGACCTGCAAACGCGATCCGGTCCCATCGAGTGCGTTGTATATAAGATTTTCTCCGGGATCAAAGCCGACCATTTCGTTCAGGGCGGCGTTGCCTATGATGGTGCGGCAATTCGGATCCTGCGAGACGGCGACGCCCACGGGGAGCACCTGCATGATCGTCTCCAGCTCTGCCACCCGCTGTTCGAGCTGTCGGTTGAGGCTGCGAATCTCCTCGGTACGCTCGTCGACTCGTTGTTCCAGTTCGCGATTCAATCGCTCCAGTTGGCGAGTCTTGCGATGCAGCTCAGTAAAGACGCTCACCTTCGCACGCAGCAGTTCCGGGACTACCGGCACCGAGATGTAATCCACTGCTCCGCTTTGATATCCCTTGATGCGATCAAGATCGGTGAGGTGAACCGCCGAGATGAAGATGATCGCGGTCTTTTGAAAGCGGGGATGCTGATGCATCATGTCGGCCAACTCGAACCCGTCGATCTCCGGCATGCTTACGTCCATCAGCACTACCGCGACGTCGTGATGGAGCAGCAGATCCAGAGCTTCGCGAGCCGACTTGGCTTTGAGAAGATTCTCGCCAAGATCCTTCAGGATCGCTTCATAGCTCAGGAGTTTTCCCGGCTGATCGTCCACCATCAATATGTTTGCCTGATCCTGCTTGCTCATTTTCTCCTTTTCTGGAGCTGCGCCTACAAGCGTAGTCTTCATCCCGCCGGTACTTCTATCCCACGAACGATCCACGCCTTTCTACCTATGGAGCCACATACGCAGCGCCGAGAGTAACTGCTCGGTATTGACGGGCTTGGCAAGATACTCAGAAGCGCCTGCCTCGAGGCACTTTTCGCGATCGCCCTTCATCGCCTTCGCGGTCAGCGCAATGATTGGAAGTCGCCGGAACATCGGGTTTTGCCGAATGACCTGCATGGTCTCGTATCCGTCCATCTCCGGCATCATGATATCCATCAGGACAATCCCGAGGTCCGGCGTAGACTCAATGATCGTAATGGCTTCGCGTCCTGTCCCTGCGGTAAGGACGGTCATGCCTCGGCGTTCGAGCACACTGCTGAGCGCGAAGATGTTGCGCACATCATCATCTACTACCAGCACCTTGCGCCCGATAAGCGCTTCGTCGGAGCGGTGGAGGCGGTCGAGCATGGACTGCTTCTCGGCAGGCAGATCGGTGACGACCCGATGCAGGAAGAGCGCGGTCTCGTCCAGCAGACGCTCGGGAGACTCTACATCCTTGACGATGACACTGCGCGCCAGCATGTGCAGCGAGGCGTCCTCCTCCGCCGTGAGGTCCTTGCCGGTGAAGACGACGACCGGCAATTCGTTGCCGAAGGGTAGCTGGCTGAGCCGGTCCAGCAGTTCGAAGCCGGTCATATCGGGGAGCCGAAGATCGAGGACCAGGCAATCGTAGGCGAGCTCTTCGATTGCAGCGAGTGCCTCCGCGCCTGTCGAGACTACTTCTACCTCAATGTCGTCGTGGCCAAGCAACGCTACGATGCTTAGCTGCTGCGACGGATCGTCCTCGACCACCAGAAGTCGCTTGCGCCGCGGAGCGGAGTACTCGCGGATGCGCGCGATAGCCGCCTGCAGGCCTTCCGTTGTGGTCGGCTTCGTGACGAACGCAAACGCGCCGTGCGAGAGACCGTGATGCCAGTCTTCATCCACCGTCAGCATCTGGACCGGTATGTGGCGGGTAGACGGGTCCTGCTTCAGGTGATTCAGCACCGTCCAGCCGAGCATATCCGGCAGCGTCACATCGAGCGAGATAGCTGTAGGGTGAAACTCCCGTGCCAGCGCAAGCCCCTCGCTCCCGCGAAGTGCGACCAGCACTTTGAACCCCTTGTCGCGCGAGAGATCACATAGGATGTGCGCATAGTGCATGTCGTCCTCGATGATCAAGAGAACAGCGTCGCCCTCCTGTAGGATCGCACGATCGTCTTCGACACGCACGATCTCAGGCTCGTTCGCAACCAGGCTTGCTAGAGGAAGCGCAAGTGTCGGTCGCTGTTGCTGCTCTCCCCCTGCCATCGCGACCGCGGACGTGGATGGTCCCACGTAGGTCTGCGGCAGATAGAGGGTGAAGGTACTCCCTTTGCCGGGCGTGCTCCGCAACTGGATCTCGCCACCGAGTAGGCTGGCCAGCTCGCGACTGATGGCGAGACCCAGTCCAGTGCCGCCATATTTACGGCTAGTGCCTGCGTCTGCCTGCTGGAATGCTTCGAAGATGATCCTCTGCTTCTCCGCGGGAATACCAATGCCGGTATCGGAGACTTCGAAGGCGATAACCGATGCCGCGCCACTGAGAATCTGGTGCGTGCGCGTCCAGCCGCTGGTCACCGCCGAGACCGAAAGCCGGACACCGCCTTGTTCGGTGAACTTGAACGCATTAGAGAGCAGGTTCTTCAGCACCTGCTGCAGGCGCTTCGAGTCGGTGACCAGGCTGCGCGCCATGTGCGTATCGGTTTCCACCTCGAACGACAACTTGCGATTGTCCGCCTCATGCCGGAATGGACGCGCCACCATCTCGATAAGACCGCCGAAGAAGACCTCCTCGGCCTCGACCGATACAGTGCCCGACTCGATCTTCGACAGATCGAGGATGTCGCTGATCAGGTTCAGCAGGTCGGTGCCGGCTCCATGGATCGTTCGCGCAAATTCGACCTGCTTACCGCTGAGATTGCTGTCGGGGTTCTCGGCCAGTTGCTGGCCCAGCACCAGGATGCTGTTGAGCGGCGTGCGCAGCTCGTGAGACATGTTCGCAAGGAACTCGGATTTGTACTTCGACGTGAGCGCCAGCTCCTTGGCCTTCTCTTCCAGAGCGCCGCGGGCTTGCTCGATCTCCTGGTTCTTGCGCTCCACCTCAGCATTCTGCTCGGCCAGCTGCTGGGCCTTCTGCGCCAGTTGTTCGTTGGTCTGCTGCAGTTCCTTCTGCTGCGTCTGGAGCTCGACGGCCAGTTGCTGCGACTGCTTCAGCAGGCCTTCGGTCTGCATCGTCGCTTTGATGCTGTTTAGCACAATGCCGATGCTTGCGGTAAGTTGCTCGAGGAAGGCGAGGTGAGAAGTCGTGAATGCGTTCAGGCTGGCCAGTTCGATGACGGCTTTCACGCGATCTTCGAATAGCACCGGAAGCACGATTACGTTCCTCGGGATCGCCTCGAACAGTCCAGAGCGGATGGGAACCGTATTCGCGGGCAACTCGGTGATCAGCATGCGCCGCTTGTCCAACGCACACTGTCCCACCAGCCCTTCGCCCACGCGAATCGCATCGGAATGCCCATCCTCGGCCTTCGCGAAAGAGGACAGCAGGCTCAAGGTTCCTGTCTCCTCATCCTCCATCTGGTACAGCACACCCTGCTGTGCGTTGACCAGGGGCGCGAGTTCGGAGAGCAGCATGCGGCCGACTGTGCTGAGTTCGCGCTGCCCCTGCAACATGCTGGTAAAGCGGGCCAGATTCGTCTTCAACCAGTCCTGTTCCGTGTTGCGGTCGGTGGTCAGGCGCAGGTTGTCGATCATGGTGTTGATGTTGTCTTTGAGCTCGGCGACCTCGCCGCTGGCGTCCACCTGGATGGAACGCGTCAGGTCGCCCTTGGTCACGGCTGTTGCCACTTCGGCGATCGCGCGCACCTGGTTGGTCAGGTTGTCGGCAAGCAGATTCACATTACCCGTGAGGTCCTTCCACGTTCCTGCAGCGCCCGGCACGTTTGCCTGACCGCCCAGTCGTCCTTCAACTCCTACCTCGCGGGCTACCGTCGTCACCTGGTCGGCAAACGTCGCCAGAGTGTTCGTCATGTTGTTGATCGTCTCGGCCAGGGCGGCGACCTCGCCCTTTGCGTTTACCGTGAGCTTCTGCGTCAATTCACCATTCGCGACAGCCGTGACCACCTTGACGATGCCGCGCACCTGCTCAGTAAGGTTGACGGCCATGACGTTGACGTTGTCGGTGAGGTCCTTCCATGTACCTGCGGCGTCCGGCACCTGAGCCTGTCCGCCGAGTTTGCCTTCGGTGCCGACTTCGCGGGCTACGCGCGTGACCTCGGCGGCGAACGCGTTCAACTGGTCCACCATGGTATTGATGGTGTTCTTCAGTTCGAGGATTTCGCCCTTCACGTCGACTGTGATCTTGCGCGACAGGTCGCCGCGAGCGACGGCCGTAGTCACCTCGGCGATATTTCGCACCTGGCCGGTAAGATTCCCGGCCATCGAGTTGACGGAGTCTGTCAGGTCCTTCCATGTTCCCGCGACGCCCGGCACGTTGGCCTGGCCGCCCAGCCTTCCTTCCGTACCCACCTCGCGGGCTACGCGGGTCACTTCACCTGCGAAGGCATTGAGCTGGTCGACCATCGTGTTAATGGTCTCTTTCAGCAGAAGTATCTCGCCGCTGACGTTCACCGTGATCTTCTTCGAGAGGTCGCCGCTGGCGATCGCGGTGGATACTTCAGCGATATTTCGCACCTGTGCCGTCAGGTTTCCAGCCATGAAGTTAACGTTGTCCGTCAGATCCTTCCATGTACCTGCGACGCCGGGCACCTGCGCCTGTCCACCCAGCTTTCCGTCGGTGCCGACTTCGCGGGCCACGCGTGTAACTTCACCAGCGAACGACCGAAGCTGGTCGACCATCGTGTTGATGGTGTCTTTGAGCTCCAGGATCTCTCCGCGCACGTCGACTGTGATCTTGCGCGACAGATCGCCGCGAGCAACGGCTGTCGCCACTTCCGCGATGTTTCGCACCTGCGCCGTGAGATTGCCGGCCATGAAGTTGACCGAGTCCGTAAGATCCTTCCACGTTCCCGCAACGCCCGAGACCTGCGCCTGACCGCCAAGCTTGCCTTCGGTTCCCACTTCGCGCGCGACGCGCGTCACCTCACCCGCAAATGCATTCAGCTGATCCACCATGGTGTTGATGGTGTTCTTCAGCTCCAGAATTTCACCCTTCACATCCACAGTAATCTTGCGGGACAAGTCGCCACGCGCCACAGCGGTGGTCACCTCGACTATATTTCTCACCTGACCGGTCAGGTTGCCGGCCATCGAGTTCACCGAGTCGGTTAAGTCCTTCCACGTGCCGGCCACTCCGGGTACGTTCGCCTGTCCGCCTAGTCTTCCTTCGGTTCCCACCTCGCGGGCGACGCGCGTCACTTCGCCAGCGAACCTGTTGAGCTGATCCACCATGGTGTTCAGCGTTTCCTTCAGTTGCAGAATCTCGCCGCGCACATCGACGGTAATCTTGCGCGAAAGGTCGCCGTTCGCAATCGCCGTCGCAACCTCGGCGATATTCCGCACCTGGCCGGTAAGGTTGCTGGCCATGAAATTGACGTTGTCGGTGAGGTCCTTCCAAGTACCGCCGACGCCCGGCACTTGCGCCTGGCCGCCGAGTTTGCCTTCGGTTCCGACCTCGCGCGCGACACGCGTCACCTCGCCGGCGAACGCGTTGAGCTGGTCCACCATGGTGTTGATCGTGTCCTTCAGCTCCAGGATTTCGCCCTTCACGTCCACCGTGATCTTGCGCGAGAGGTCGCCGCGAGCCACCGCCGTCGTTACCTCGGCAATGTTGCGTACCTGCGCCGTCAGGTTGTCAGCCATGGCGTTGACTGAATCTGTGAGATCCTTCCATGTTCCCGCCACGCTTGGCACAACGGCCTGTCCACCCAGCTTGCCGTCGGTGCCGACTTCGCGCGCGACGCGCGTAACCTCCGACGCGAACGAGCGCAATTGGTCGACCATCGTGTTGATGGCCTCCTTCAACTGCAGGATTTCTCCGCGTACGTCGACCGTGATCTTGCGCGAGAGGTCACCGCTCGCGACTGCGGTGGCCACCTCTGCGATATTTCGCACCTGGCCCGTCAAGTTGCTGGCCATGGAGTTCACCGAATCCGTGAGGTCCTTCCAGGTTCCGGCAACCCCGGGAACCTGCGCCTGGCCGCCCAGCTTGCCGTCCGTACCAACCTCGCGCGCTACGCGGGTCACCTCGGAGGTGAAAATGCCGAGCTGCTGAATCATCGTGTTGACGAGTTTGGCGGAGCGCAGGAACTCGCCTTCCAGTGGTCTTCCGCCAACATCGAGGCGCACGATCTGGGTCAAATTGCCCTGCGCCACAGCGGCGATGGCACGAGTCATCTCATTGGTCGGGCGCAGCAGATCCTCAACCAGAGTGTTGATAGAGCTCTGCATTTCGCCCCAGGAGCCACGCGGCTGCTGAAACGACGTCCGTTCCCGGGTGCGTCCCTCTTTTCCTACCGCTTGTCCCACGCGCTTCAGTTCGTACGCCATGCGCTCGTTGGCTGCGATGATGTCGTTGAACGTATCGGCGATCTTCCCCTTGAGCCCGGTCCAAGCCACAGGCAGGCGGACGGAGAAGTTGCCGTCCCGCATTGTCTGCAGGCTTTCAAGAATCAGCGCAAGATCTTCCGGCGAAGAGGTGGCTGAACCTTCCGTATGATGCCCATTGTTCCCGTCGCTCTTGGTCCGCGACTCCTTCGGTCTGCGCTTGGCGGGCGGCACCACTTCGGCGATCGTTTCCATGTTCGCTCCTGACACATTCACAAGACTCGCTGTAAGGCTGGGGCGTCGTTCCCATAGCGACACAGAGGAGACACGCGAATTTGAGGATATTATGTCCACGTCGCACTCGCAACTCCCCATCTGGGGTATATTCCCGCGGGCTATCGGTCGCGCTGATGTTTGTAGAAGTAACTGGTGGTTTGAGATGGGCGGTGAGCCTGGGGATCTCAGTCGGCCGGTGGTCCCGGTTGCGGTTCTGAAAGACAGCCAGTCGATCGATTTTGAGTGGCTGCCGGCTGATATGACCTGGAGACGGGCGCGCCGCATACCCGCGCACTCGTTCGATGGTAAGGTCCCTTTCCAACTCGGCGGTGCCCCATGCGAGACGGAAGACTATTTTGCAGGCGAGTACTATGCGGGGAAGTGCCCTAAGACCGACAGAGATTCATCTGTGCATCAGCAGGGATCGTCGCCAGCAGATAGGATCATTGTTCCAGCAGACGGGAGCGGATCCGATGAGCCTTGACGTTCCACCGGTGAATCAAGCGTCGGTGCGGGCACAATCAGGTGTGGGTCGAAACCTCGCGGCTGCGCCCCTCTATCTGGGCTTTGCGGCAACCGGTGTCGGCGTGGCGCTGCCGGGAGCATTGCTGCCGGTGATGATGCTTCGCTGGCACTTGCAGGACGAGCAGGGAGGGCGGCTGTTCCTGCTGGCGTGGATTGGGTCATCGCTTGGCGCTCTCCTGGTGCGCGGTTCGCTGCGAAGCACATTGCTCTTCGGAAGCATCTCCGTCGCTCTCGGGGCTCTTGGGCTGAGCTTTTGCGCAGGCCGCGGATCGGACATGTGGATGGCACTGTACGGATTCGGGCTTGGCCTGACCATGACCTCAATTAGCCTGGTTCGTCAACGACAGACGGGTGGAAGTGGAACGGAGATGGTAAGGCTAAACCTTCTGTGGGCCATCGGGGCCTTCGCCTGTCCATCCTTAACCATTCGAGCTCTGACTGTCGGAGATATCCGTCCAGTGCTCCTCAGCCTGGCCATCTGCTTTCTCCTACTAGCGACTTGGACGGGATTTCAGCCGGGTTTGAGGATCGAAGCGACCGGAACAGGGAACGCGGGTCCCTGGACGATATTTCGTACAGTCCCGCCCGGACTGATTGTCATGACGATGCTGATCACCGGCATTGAGGCCTCCGCAGGCGGATGGCTCGCCACGTATGCGAGACGCGGAGGACATCCGCTTGCCGAGATGATTGCGGCACCGACGTGTTTTTGGGCCGGCCTCCTGCTGAGCCGGTTATTCTGGTCGGTGTGCGATCGCCGGCTCACCCATGACTGGACCGTGCGTGGCAGCGTGGCGCTCATGGGCGGCGCATCGATCCTTCTGGTGGCGAGCGGAAGCGGTTTACTACTTCTTATCGCAGCCTTCTGCATGGGATTTGGCATCGGGCCGACGTATCCGCTGCTGCTCGCGTGGGCGCTGCGATTTCAGCGAGGCGGTACGATCTTCTTCCTCGCTGGCGTGGGATCCGCCTGCCTTCCCTGGATGACCGGCGTCGTCTCGACCGAGCGCCACTCGCTGCGTACTGGGCTGGCAGTACTGATGATTGCGGCGATGGTAATGGTGACGATGTCGCTTGTCCTGCCCCTGGGACTCTGGAGCAAAGAAGATGCGTCGATGATGGCTGCCAACACTCACAATCCCGCGGCACTCTAAGTCTTGTGGAAGCCCGCTCGCCGCATTGCGACGGCGATTTCCGGGTTCTGCGCGAAGGTCTTCCAGATGAAGCCACTTCGCAGATTCTCGGCCATCAGCACGCCGATGCCGAGGTCGATGCCAAGCACGTCTGGATCGTAATACCGTGCGTCGGGGTGGAACGCGTCGCAGAAGCCGTATCGTCCCCACGCCTGTTTCCCGTAGAGGTCCTTCAAGGAGTGCAGAACGCGCAGACAGGCCGACGGCAGAAACGGAAGCGATCCGGCGGTCGCGTAGGGGACGACGGAGCCGTCGACATGGTCCAGGGCTGGGGGCCCTCCCCAGATGGTGTAACCGTGTTGCGAATCGGACGCGGAGATGCCCCAGTAGTCGGCCGAGTAAGGTTTTCCGAGGTCCACGCAAAACGCCTGATGGGCGCGTGTGGCGAGGATCGAGTTAGCGAAATAGTCCGCATATTTGTCGCGCTTGTTGCGAAAGTCGAACCAGGCATGACTGTACTGGTGGACGAAAAGGGGGTCGGCGGCGCTGATGTAATTGAAGCCCGCATAGCGCATGGTCGGCCGCGACCAAGCGTCCCAGCAAGCGGGATCAATGGGATGAGTGGGAGAGCCGAGCGCGAGCAGGTACAGCATCATCAGCTCGCAGTAGTGGCTCCAGCGCGAATCGAGGAAGGCGCCTTTGCGCAGACCCATGGACAAGGTCTGTTCGCCGTTGAGCATCCAGGGAAAGTCGACGCGCTCATAGATGGCGGTAGCCAGGCGTACGATTTCAGTGTCGTGGTGGAAGTGCGCGCGCGCCGTAAGGACTCCGCAGAGCAGGATTGCCGTGTCGATCGAGGAGATTTCGCTATTGCGCCATGGCTCGCCGGTTTCTATGTCGTTGAAGTGTGTGAAGAAACCGTGTTCATGGGGAAGGGTATTGCAGTGGTATCGCAGCGTGCGGCGTACTTGCTCGATAACCTGCGCGGTGGGTTGGTATCCGCGCTTGTCAGCAATACACAGGGCGGAGAGGCCGAACCCGGTTGCTGCGATACTGGCCATTCTGCGAGGGTCAAGCGTGCCAGTGGAGTTTATCCATGTAACGCGGTCGAGGACTTGTCCGGTGTGGGGGTTCGCCTGCTCCGCGAAGAAGAGACAGCCGCGGCGCTCGAGGTCATCGAGGAAGGCTTCGTCCGCGGATGTAATAGAGAGGGCGGAGCGAGCGAAAGGAAGCGCGGACATTGACCTGCTGACGGCCAGGGCTGATAGCTGCTTCAAGAGCGCGCGACGATCCATACGCCTACTTTGTGATGATCACTACGGCTAGACCATGGGGAGGGATCGTGAGTTGCAACCTGCCGTGGTCGAGGTGCATGCGTTCGGGTGGGGACATCTGTCCGGCAGCTCGCAATCGCGTTACTTGCGCTTGCGTAAGATCGCCCGGCGGCCGGCCCATGGCGTCGAACGCCTTCAGGACGTTGCCATGGTCGTCGTCCACGCGCCAAACCTCTGCTGTGGAGTTTAGCCCAACATTTTTCAACTCAAGGTGGAAGGTTTTCGATGGCGTCGCCGCGCCGGTGGGCATGGTGTAGGTCGCGCCGACGCCGGTTGGAGGAGCGTAGTCCCACAACGCAATGGCGAGGGCGCCGGATTGAGTCTCCGTGACAAGCGTCGAGTCCGAGGCGGATGCGATGCGGCGGTCTCCAAGTTTGTGGAGAATGGTGAAGATGTTGAGTGTCGGCTTGGGGATGTGGTCCGCAGCCATCAGTCCGAAGCCGCCGTAGAAGGGCGTGCGCACGACACCCTGCTCTTCGAAGACATCGGAGAACGCCCAGTAGGCCATGCTCTGGGTGAGGCCGTCGCAGAGGCGAATGTTGTTCGCCAGCCATGGGCCCATGAAAGTTGAGTCGGTGACGTTGGGCTCGTTCGCGTAGCTTGCGTTGTACTCGGAGAAGATCAGCGGGATGTTGGGGTAAGCGGAGTGAGCGATCTCGTTATGGACATTCTGCACCGCGCGCCAGACCATGGTATCGCGGGGAATGTTTTCCTTTGTACCCAGGACGTTATCTGCGGTGTCGTTGGCATACACATGGGTGGAGACGAAATCGACGGGGACATCTCCTGCCGTGGTATGGGCGAGGAATGGCGCTACCCATGCGGCCTGGGCAGTAGACGGGCCTCCTACCTGCAGGCGGGTGGAGACGGCCTTGATCGCGCGAGCGGTGTGGTCGTAGATCTGGAAGTATGTGGATTGCTTTGGATTCCCCTGCCAGAAGTCGATGTTGGGTTCATTCCACACTTCGAACTTCCAGGTAGCGACCTCATCGAGCCCATAGCGCTGAACAAGGTGCGCCGCGAAGGCCGTAATCATCGCGTCCCATACAGCGTAATCTTTGGGCGGCGAGACATTTGGCTTGTACCAAAAGGCATGGAGCGCGGCGGGATCGGAGGCCATCTTCTTCGGTGTGAAGCTTAGTTCGACGAAGGGCCGAACATGATTTTCCAGTAGGCCATCGTAAATCTGGTCAATGTAGGAGAAGTTATAGACCGAGGCATCATTGGCAGCCTGCGCAGCCAGCCCCGGATTCTTGGTCTTGCGGTCTGGATCGTACAGGCCAACTTCATCGTTCAAGATGCCGTGGAAACGAATCGATTGAAAATCAGTCGCCTGCTTGACCGTCCGCAGATCGTCGCGATAGCTCTGACGCAGCGACAGGATGGCGCGGCCCGAACCAAAGGTCTGCTCCCAGAAGTGAGGAAACGGCGTGGTGGGCGCGCTGGCATCGATGGGGAGCTCGATGGTCGGCCCTTTTGCCTGGGCGTAAGCCGATGTCAAAGCGAATTGAGCGAGCAGTAGACCGGCTAAGAGGCGCACGAGTCTCATGAGATTTGCTCCCGGCCGTTTAAGGCTAGCAAAAGAAGATGTTGGGGAGGTGACCTCTCGATCACCTCTCCAACATCTGGTATGTACGACGCTTCTCTTAGAACCAGAAACGAGCGTTCAACTCCACGACACGTCCCGCGCTCGCGGATGTCGCCTTACCGAAGTTCCCCAGGCCCGGAACCACGGTGCCAACGGCAGTGCCAGTGGAGCAGCCCGCCGCACTACCGATGTTTCCGGAGGTGCATATGCCACTATCAACCTGGGTTGCAGACGTGTTGAAAACGAAGGGTGAGAGGTTGAGTTTGTTGAAGGCATTGAAGGCCTGAACCTGGATGCGGAGGCCTGCCTGCTCGCCGAGGAGCCCAAACTTGAACTCTTTGGCCACAGCCAGATCAATCTGCTGATAGCACGGTCCGCGGAACGAATTGCGGCCCAGTCCCGGAAGATTATTGCCTTTCGGAATAACTCCGAAGACCCCATGGACGGAAGTGCCATTCTTGAAAGCATCATTGCTGCAGGTTGCATTACTGCTGCCAGTGTAAGAGTTAGGACGGATGGGCCCAATTACCGCCTGGTTGGCGAGCGTAGGAACGCCATTGATGATGTTGGTGACCGGCGTCCATGGGAAGCCCGTGTGCGCGGTGAATATGCCATTGATCTGCCATCCGTTCGCTGCAAGGCGAGTGAGCTCCGACCCCCCACGGTAGGGGGAGAACTCGTAGGTGCCAATCGCGGTGAACCTGTGCTTGACGTCGAAGTCCGACGGCCCAAGTTCCAGTGAGTTGTTTTGCGGGAAGGTCTGGTTGGCGCTACCGTCTGCTCCGTCGCCGCTGGAGATCTGGTCCATCGCCTTCGCATAACTATAGGTTCCATCCAGCGAGAATCCACTCCGGTAACGCTTCACTACATGCACGTTCAAAGCGTTGTAGTACTGGTTGGAGTCGGTCTGGGCGATGTAAGCACCGTTGGGGAAGGGGTTGGTTGAGTTAGTCGAGTTTGCGCGAACAAAGTTCTGGTTGACCAGCCGAGCATAGTGACGGCCATTGGATCCCTGGTAGCCAACCGTCATCACGAGTTGATGACCAAGGTCCTGCTGGACTTCCATGGAGTAGAGGTAGCTGTATGGTGTTTGCAGGTGGTTGTTGGCGCCATATACCTCGATGCCTATGGGGTTGCCATTGGAATCCACAGGCAAGTTCTTTGAGTTGAGCGTGGTCTTGAGTCCGGAGTTAACGGGGAAGCTATCCGGGCGGTTGCTGCTGCCAAGGGCGTAGAGGATCTGACCGTTATCGAACGGACCGCTGCCCGGACCGAAGTCCCCAGGAAACACGCCGCAGCAGGGTCCGAAGTTGAAGATACCCGGTCCATCTTCCAGCGCGGGATCGAACAACACATCGTCGAGCCGGTTATAGGCCAGGGCTAAGCCGCCGCGCAGCACAGTCTTGCCCTGAAGCGCCGGTGGCGAGTACGCAAAGCCGAGCTTCGGTGCGAAGTTTTTGTATTGCGATAGATAAAGGTGATTGCGGAACTCTAGTTGAGCGTCCTGTAACTCGCGTCCTGGCGTCGTGCCGAAAAGAGGGTAGAGAACACGGGAACCGTCGTTGAAGATGGGTTCGAAATACTCCCAGCGGAGTCCCATATTCACGGTCAGTGCAGGACTTATTTTCCAATCGTGCTGCACGAAGACAGCATAGTAGTGGTCGTGATAATGGCGTGCCGAGTTGCCCGGACCGCCAGTGGCGGGATTCGCATAGATTCCCTCGTAGATGGGCGTGTCGTTGAAGAAGTTCCACATGCCGGCGAAAG
>OCZT010003262.1_pt1 | contig 16637 bp, 12 predicted proteins | sample 1539031 | NCBI WGS metagenome assembly OCZT01 (sample SAMEA3539308, study PRJEB22396) | soil metagenome | biome: tundra; feature: field; material: soil | place: USA | collected 2010-05 | depth 0.15 m | reverse complement strand
AAAAAAGGAATGCATATTTCTTTTGCATCAACAGATGAATCATATTTCAGAAGCGAAGTTCCGCAACTTGAAAAGGAAACTTTATCTTATGAAGCAACGGGATGGAAAGGAGAGCGGCTGAATGCAGAAGTTTTAGTTTGGTCACCTGATACAATACAACAGGTTCGCTTTACATTGAAAGATTTTAAAAATAACAGGGGCAAATTGTTAAGCAGAAATAATATCAATTTGAACATAGTGAGGTATGTAATCAGCAACTATCCTTATGGTGCTAAAGATGCGACCTGTGGCGGCGGTCCTTATAAAAATCTCTATCTAATGCCTGACAGGTTTGAGCCGATGACTAACGGTAATGACCGGTTTGATATACCTGGCAAAACAGTGAGGCCTATTTGGATTTCTGTTAATATACCGGCAGATGCTGATGCCGGAATTTATAATGGAACGATTGAAGTAAAGTCTGAAAATTATTCTGCAACACTTACTATAAAATTAAATATTCAAAACCAATTATTGCCTAAACCTCGTGAATGGAAGCATAGACTTGATCTGTGGCAGAACCCATGGGTTGTTGCATGGAAAAATAATTTGAAACCCTGGTCTGAAGAGCATAAAGCATTATTAAAAAAACATTTGAAATTATATGCAGATGCGGGTGGAAAATACATAACAACTTATGCAGTTAATTCGCCGTGGTCAGATAATTCTTATTCGAACGAAGGCGGAATGATCAATTGGATAAAACGAACAAATGGTTCATGGAAATTTGATTACACCATTTTTGATGAGTATGTGCGTTTAGCCATGAGCGTTGGTATTGATAAGGCAATAACTGTTTATACACCTGTGCCCGGTGGTTACCGGTTTAATTATATTGATGAAAAAACAGGAAATAATATTATTGTTTCATGGGCGCCCGGCTCAAAAGAATTCAAAGACTATTGGAATATTTTTCTTACTGATTTAAAAAAACATTTGGAACAAAAAGGATGGTTTGAAAAAACATATATCGGCATCAATGAAAATCCTCTTGATGAAACACTGGCAGCAATAAAAGTTGTAAAAGAGAATTCAAAAAAATGGAAGATCACTTATGCAGGCGACTGGCATAAAGAACTGGAAAATCTGTTGGATGATTATTGCTTTTTGTATGGTAAAGAATCCGGCGTTGATGTTGTAAAGGAAAGAGCCTCCAAAGGATTTACAACTACCTATTATGTTTGCTGCAATCCACCAGTTCCAAATAATTTTATTTTTTCTCCGCCAATTGAAGGGCGTTGGCAAGGCTGGTATTCTGTTGCACATTCATACAGTGGATTCCTGCGCTGGGCGTATGATGCATGGCCTGCAGACCCTTTGAGAGATGCACGCCACGGATCATGGCCGGCCGGTGATTGTTTTCTTGTTTATCCAGGCGGAAATAGTTGTATTCGTTTTGAAAAATTAAGAGAAGGAATTGTTGATTATGAAAAGATCAGAATACTAAAAGAAGAAGCAGTTAAGTCACCTGATAAAGATGTTCATAATTTAATGCAACAATTAGAGGAGCATTTAAAAACATTTCTTGCAGAAAAAGATTTTAATACAAAGAAAATTATTGAAGAAGTGAATAAAGGGAAGATGATAGTAGAACAGTTGAGTGAAAAATTGAGTATCGACGGTATCATTCCAACAACAGGAAAATAATGAATGAACTGCAATAAGAACATAATTTTACATTCAACATTAAATTGATGGCTAAAAGAAAGATTAAACTTTTATTATTATTTATTATTGCAGGTTTTGTCAGCATCCGGTGTATTGCAAATGATACAACAGGCAAGGTAGTGTGTACTGAATATGAAGATTACCTGTTAACACATCAGTTAACGCCCTTTGGACCCGTGCCTACTGCCTTCGATCCAAATGGCGTATATCCCTACGTTAGTTATGCCGAAACATCCAACCGCCCGGTACTAAAAAAGTACCGCTTTATTGTATTAGAAAATGATCACGTAAAAATCACTATCTGTCCGGACCTTGGAGGAAAAGTAACTTCCATGATTCATAAGCCTTCAGGTAAAGAAGTATTATATGTGCCGGATGTTGTTCGTTATACAAGAATTTTACCCCGGTTTTATTTTGTAGCCGGAGGAATTGAAGTAAGTTTTCCTATTTCACATTCACCTACTCAAAACGAATCAGTTCTTTATAAAATTGACAGAACAAAAAAGAGAATTTATGTTACCTGTGGTGAAAGAGAATTGCGTTTTGGTATGCAATGGTCTGTAGAATATTCTTTGGGAGATGATGATAATTTTCTAACACAACGCGTTATTTTTTATAATCCCGGAACATCGGCTTATCCCTGGATGTCATGGTCAAATGCTGCACTGCCTTCAGCGCCTGATACGAAATATGATTTCCCCAAAGGGAAAGTTTTATCTCATTCATCAAAGATTGATACGATTGACTGGGTAAAAGAAGGCCCAAAAACCGAGGCCGATATTAAGGAAATGACTGGTTATTTCTGGAAGACAAAAGATGCTAATGCATTCGGTGTTTATACACCTTCTTTTGGCACAGGGTTGTATCATATTTCTGATGAAAAAATTGCACCTGGTATTAAACTCTGGAGTTATGGAAGGGATGATGATAGTGCATGGTCTGTTTTAAGTACAGCAAAGCATCAAACCTATCTTGAAATGCAGGGTGGCCCAATCGGTGATCAATCAATAAAATTAGAATTACAACCAAAGCAAACAAGGTGGCATGTGGAGTATTGGATTCCAACTGATAAACCGCTCGATATTTATTCTTTAAAAGTTCCTGAGGTAAATTTAAGATCAACTAAAGAAATTCCTCTTTTTCAATGGGCGAGAGCTAATGAAGTAAAAGTATGGCAGCAACTTGTGAATGCATATCAAACCAAAAATAAATTACCAGATCCGCCGGCTATTGATCAAAATCTTTGGGCTCCATCCGGAATGGAAAATTTAGATGCTGCCTTTAAATGGGCGATCAATCATACAAGTTATGGCAAAGCAGACTTATGGAAGTTTTATTATGGAACCTGGTTAGCCGGGCGTAATGAGAAAGAAAATGCAATACATATACTTTCTGAATCCAGCCTGGGAATAGCAAAAGCATTATTAGCAAGAGTGCTTAAACTAAATAGTAATAATAAAGAAGCTGTAACAGCTATTGAAAGTATCAAAGAACCATGGTTACAATTACATCCGCAGGTGGTTATTGAACGGGATAAAATTCTGCGTAGCATAGGTGTGAAAAATTCTATCGCTGAACGTGAAAAATGGTTATCTAAAGTAGATGCGTTAAAAGATGAATGGATTATTGAACGAAGAGTGCAGCTATTGATAGATAAAGATGAAGCGCAGCAGGCAAAAGAATTACTTTTGTCGGTTCCTTTTCAAAAAGTGCATCAAACCTATACCCGAACAGGTTTGTGGAAACAGATATGTGAGAAACTAAACATTCCTTTTTTACCTGTTCCAAAACAATTAGGTGAAGACAGGTTGGCACACTTTGGCGCATACAGAGAATATGAATAAGGGAGTTTTATTATTTAGGAGATGAATCACTTTAATTTAGTCGAAGTGGTTTTTTAAACTGGGAAAAGGATATCCTTTTAAGCCCTAATTCCACTCAACTTAGGTAGTCTATGTTTATTTTTTTGAAGATGTCGGTTGTTTTTTGTTGCCGGAAAATACTTCCTCTTCATTCAAGCTGCAAAATGCGATAAACCCAAAAGATAAATCACCTGAAAGAATTGTACAGGCTAAAAAGTCTTTTATCATAACATTCGAGCCTTATGAATTAAAAGTTTGGATGTGATTCCGGTAAAAACTATAATTAAAAAATGGTAAAATTTTTTACAACACAACAGAACTCTAATAAAATTAAATAAGCATCACCAAAATTAGTATTGATGAAAAAATTGAATCGTACAACATATGCAGTTATAATTATTGGTGTCCTGTTTTTTATTTTTGGTTTTGTAACCTGGCTTAATGGAACTCTGATTCCTTTTCTTAAACTAGCCTGCCAGTTAAAAAGCGATACACAGGCATTTTTTGTAACCTTTAGTTTTTATATGGCATATTTTTTTCTTGCCATTCCTTCCTCTTATGTACTAAAGAAAACCGGGTATAAAAACGGAATGGCGCTGGGTTTATTCATTATGGCTATTGGGTCAATAATATTTATTCCGGCAGCAAATGCAAGAAGCTTTGCATTATTTCTTACCGGTTTATTTATACAGGGTACTGGCCTGGCTTTGCTTCAAACAGCTTCCAACCCATACATCAGTATACTTGGTCCCATAGAAAGCGCAGCAAAACGCATCAGCATTATGGGTATTTGCAATAAAGCAGCAGGTATGCTTAGCCCGTTGATTGTAGGCGCTTTGGTATTAAAAAATGCTACCGTAATTGAAGAAAAAATTATTGCAGCTACCAACGTATCACAAAAGGAAATACTGCTCAGCGAACTTGCCAAAAGAGTTATTACTCCATATATAATTATCGCAATAATTTTAGCGATAATGGCAATCATGATAAAAAAATCATCGTTGCCGGAAATAGCATCAGATGAAAAAGATACTATTATCTATAAACCATCTTTGCAAAAGGCCAGTGTAATGCAGTTCCCACATTTATTATTAGGGGTGTTATGCATCTTTTTATATGTAGGTGTAGAAGTAATGGCCGGCGATGCAATAGGCACTTATGGAAAACACATGGGGATGCCATTGGATCAAACAAAATACTTTACGGCTTTTACTTTGTTTGCTATGCTGGCCGGTTATGTAATTGGTATTTTCACTATTCCAAAAATTGTTTCCCAGCAAAAAGCATTAGCTATTTCAGCAATATTGGGCATCCTTTTCAGCATCGGTGTTTTTGTTTCGGAAGGTTATACGGCCATTACTTTTATTGCTTTACTCGGTTTAGCAAACGCCCTTATGTGGCCCGCTATTTTTCCTTTAGCAATAGACGGTTTAGGGAAGTTTACTAAAATCGGATCAGCATTACTTATTATGGGTATTGCAGGAGGTGCTATAATTCCTTTGCTTTATACGAGCTTAAGAGATAAGGCACATCTTTCAAATCCTTTATCTTTTTTAATTTGCATGCTTCCCGCTTATGTTTATATTTTCTATTATGCAGTAAAAGGTTTCAGGGTTGGAAAGCCCTTCGCACTTGTAGCAAAGTAAATTCTTTAGAGCGAAAAAATCACACAAAGATTTCTGGAAAGTGTTATATCAGAAGTCCACATTAAGAATACCAGTTTATTCCTTTTTCAATTTTATGCAAACGTTTGTCTGTTCATTTATTATTGTAAACCTGTGGTTTTAAATATGCTCTTCGTAACTGGTAACATTTAAAAATTATTAACAGAAGCTACATAAGTATTGACAAAATTATAATTGATGAAAAAAGAATTGCTTGCGTTTATATTTCTATTTACAGGTATTACTGATTTTTCACAAGAGATTCCCTACACAAATTGTACAAACGGTTGTGTAAAATTAATAGTCAATTAGCCAGATTTTATATTTAAACAACATCCTTCATGTAACAAAATCCTGTATGCTCCAACCCCGTATAGAGTGACATTCTGTGTGACGGACAACCCGGTAACCACTGTAAACTATCATTGCATACATATAAAAAAGGCTATTGCTTCAAAGATGGCGATGACAGTATCTCTTTTCGGGAATAACTGGCAAATTATCCTTTTTCACAGGTAAGTTCAGCTTCCCGGTCAAACTACTCAAAAACTACTGTTCCAAAAAACTCCGGCAAATGAAAGTTGGGTTCATCTGACTCAATATTGGACCATGTCACAAAATGGGGTTCAGGTAACAGGTCTCCGCATTTACAAAAATTAGCCCTGCATTGTTTATCCTGCAAAGCAGAAAGCCGGTGATGAATAAATATTTCAAGTAGGATCACAACTGTTAATTGCCATGAAACATTCCTGTCACCGTTTTGAATAACCACTGCCTGTGATTTTATTTTCTTAAGTAACACTTCAGGTAATAATTCCCTTCCCTTTTTTCCTTTTCCAAACTCTGCCAGTCTGTTACCGATACAATTAAACTCAAAATTATAATAGCCGGTATCATCAAACCCTATAAAAAATTCGACACAACTATCTTCATACACCGGAGAATTAATAATTGTATTAACAGCTCTTATTGTTTTTTCTTCTACCTCGTATTTCAAAAAAAGACAGTCATCGGAATAAGCTATTGAAAAACTTACATTGGGTTTACTGGTATAATCAGCCCAGGGTGTGTAACCGATTTTTTGCTTTGTAACATTATCAAGTTGCAATGAAATAGCCGAAAGTGAGCTATCACTTGAAACGCCTTTGAGATGTGGTACAATCAGTGATTTCATTAAAGATTAAATTAAACCATTGTGCGATTAGTTAATCGCACAACGGGTTCTTATAGTATTTCTTTTTCTGATCATTGTCGGATTTGTTTATTGCTAAAATTGTTTTACTTCTTTCTAAGTTCCTTTAGTTCTTGAATGTGTAATATATTACTATCTGTATCAGAAACATATTTTATGATTTTATTATTCTCTATTCCATTAATAACGAATTTACGAAAAATTAAGCAGGGCTTTGGATTAAGAATGTGTGAAGAATTTACAAATAATCATTTTGAAGTTTATTTTAGGTACCCGACCTGGATTCGAACCAAGACAATCAGAATCAGAATCTGATGTACTACCGTTATACTATCGGGCATTGAACTGCAAATGTAATATCTAATGTATTATTTTTTACCAGTCTTCTTAAAGAATAATAAACCTTTCTCCCTTATAGTCTCAGCTATCCTTAGTATCTTAAAATAAAAAAGTAATTGCTGTTTGTAGTCTGCGGATACGGGCTTATACTCTGTGTACGCCTTTGCCATACCGGCTCAAGTATGCAGCCATGCTTAATGCGAATGGGTACTTGTGCCTGCTTAATGATCACCGAATGGCGTAAGAATGAGGCGTGGCTTATAGCTTAGCTTCTTGTGCCGGATAAAAGAACTACAATATTTAATGCCATAAACTTAAAATTCAGCAAAGCAAAAGAACCCTTCACACAAGGATACGCCTCATTCTCGAGCAATAACAGAATGTTTTTATGCAAAATTGATACGTTTCTAATTCATTATTTCTATCTATTCAAATCATCATACAAAGCTGCCGCACCCAATACACCACTATTTTCTAATACGGAAACTTCAATCCTTAAATCTTCAATAGATCTTTGAAATGCAAATGTTTTAAGTTGCTGCCACATTGTTTCAGAGAAATAAGTATTCTACAGGTATCTAATGTAAAATGGTTAATTTTAGAAAAACAAAAAATTATGGTAGCGGAACTTAAAAAAGTGATTTCCACTATAGAGAAACTTGAAGATGATGAGCAAAGGCAAATTGCAAAAATGCTCAGTGATGAGATAAGTTGGGATGTCACTTTACAAAATAGCCAGGAGAAATTAAGCAATTTAGCAGAAGAAGCTCTTAATGAATATAAAACCGGCAAAACTCAACAAACAGACTGGTAATTGAAATCAGTATTCCTTATTTCTATTTATTCAAATCATTATACAAAGCCGCCGCACCCAATACACCACTATTTTCCAATACGGAAACTTCAATCCTTAAATCTTCAATAGATTTTTGAAATGCAAATGTTTTAAGCTGCTGCCACATTGTTTTAGAGAAATAAGGAAAGGCATGCCGTACTGATCCACCAAGAATAATTAATTCTACATCTAATGCATACGTTATCGTCTTTATGGCATTTCCAAGATGTGTTCCCATCTCTTCGTACATTTTTATGGCCTGATCATTTCCTTCCACCGCTTTTTTAAAAACAACCTCGCCATCTGTTTTATATACGTTTGTAAAATATTGCCCGCTGGCATAATATTCATAGCATTTATCCAGGTAATCTGCCATTCCGAATTCACCGGCGCCACAGTTTTTCCCAGAGTATAATTTTTTATTGATAATAAGGCCTGAGCCGAGCCCTGTGCCAATGGTAAGTCCCACCATAGAATTGCAACCCTTTCCTTTTCCAAAATAAAATTCACCAAGTGCAAAACAATTTGCATCATTATTAATAATAACAGGTAAGTGATAGCGATCCTGCATCCATTTTTGTAAAGGAACTTCTTTCCATGAAGGGATATTTATAACATCGAAAACAATTCCCTGTTCAACATCAACAAGGCCCGGGACTCCTATTCCTATTGACGTTACTGAATTATTTATTAATTGATCAGTAAGAGAAAATAATTCCTCCAGAACTTCTTCTACAGATTCCTGTGAATTAATACGTCTTGAAAGGATTCCCTGCAAAGTATTTTCATTTACCAATCCTCCGCGAATATTAGTTCCGCCAAGATCAATGCCGATATTGTATGTATTATCCATATTTTACGTGTCTTGTATGAGCGCCGCAGCTTCTTTGTCTAAATAAACGCTTAACCCTGCATGGCGGCGTAATAAACTTGCAGGAAATTGTTCAGAAATTTCTCCTTCAAGAACCTGGTGAACGATTGCAGCTTTTTTACTTCCACTAACCATGAGCATAACATTACTGGCTTCCATAAGAGAAGCCAATCCTAATGTAATACCATGTGTAAGCTGCTGCTCTTTTTTAAAATATTTTTGTCCCACCTTTTGAGTAATAATATCTATATCAGCCACATGAGCATGTAATGATGGCGATGTGCCGGGTTCATTCATTCCTACATGGCCATTCATTCCAAGTCCTACAATAGCTATATCAATGCCTCCATGTTCCTTAATAAAATTTTCAATTCGAATACACTCTGTCTCCGGATCTTTTGTTCTTCCATCAAAAAAACCAATATTATTTTCTGCTACTTGAAGCGGATGAAACAATTGATTATTTAAATGAAACCTGCAACTTCCTTCATCATTTCCGTCCATACCTGCCCATTCATCAAGGCTTACAAAATACCAGCCAAAAACATCTATTTTTTTTTGGTGTTCCTGGTTAATTAATTCTTTATATAAACCAGCAGGCGTATCACCTGATGCTGTGCACAAGACAGGATTTTTAAGAGATTGTGTTAATTCTGTTATATCATCTGCAGCTTTCTTAGACATTGCTTCATAAGTATTGGAAATAAAAAATTTCATTTATTTGTTTTAATGGTTTTTAAAATTTTCTTCTTAAATAATTATTCGGAATTGCTTAGCCAAAGATCAATGGGTTTGGCGACTTCAGGAGTAAAAGGCAGCATAATTTTTTTTCCCTGTGAAGCAGAAGCATAAGCCGCATAAATAATTTCAAGAACAGCCCGGCCATCTTCACCTGTTACAAAATGTTGTTTATTTTGCTGCACGCATTTAATAAAATGTTTCAACTCATGCGGGTATCCCTGGTTAAAAGCTTCTTCAAACACTGTAAAGCTCCAGCCTACAGTTGTGTCGGCTTTTTCCATTGCATAACCATATCCGTTTTTGCTATAAGATATTGCAGCATTTCCCATAAACAAATCTGCGTAAACAACTCCTCCTGTACCATACACCTCACTGCGGTCATCCATTCCTCCGTGTTTGGCCCAACTGTTTTCAGCAATTGCAGTTACGCCATTTTCAAACTCTACAATAACAACTGAATTATCTTCGCCTTTAGTACGACCTTTATGTAATACGGTTGACATGGTTGCATAAACGCTTTTTGCTTTTGCATTATTCAGCATCCAGCGAAACCATCCGAAAGCGTGGCAACCCATATCCATTAAAACACCACCACCCGAAAGGTTTATGTCATAAAACCAATCGGAGTGCGGGCCTGAATGTTTTTCAGATTGCTTAAGCATATAAATATCACCGAAGGCTCCTTCATTAACCAGTTGCCTCACCCGCTCATACTTTGGTGCGAAACAAAGTTCTTCCGCATACATCAGTTTTACGCCGGCTTTTTTGCATGCTGCAATCATTTCATCGGCTTCTTCAATTGTAATCGCCAAAGGCTTTTCAAGAATAATATGTTTACCTGCAGCAGCAGCTTTCAATGTAGCTTCAGCATGTAAAAAATTGGGCAGGCAAATGTCCACTACTTCACAACCGGAATTTTGGATGATGTCATCCAGATCATCATACCATTCCGGAATATGGTATTTCTCTGCAAAGGCTTGTGCCTTTTCAGCATTGCGTGCATACACGGCTACTACTTCTGCTTCGGGTACAAAGCGATGGTAGCTTTCCATGTGAATGTTTGTAATAAATCCTGCTCCTAAAATGGCGACTTTAGTTTTCTGCATAGGTAATATGTAAAATACATGATTGAAAAATTAAACCTTTTACTAAAACAAATTAAGAATGTTTGCAATCAAAAAAAACAAAAAGTATCAAAGTGAATAAATTTTTTAATAACTGAATTATTATTTCTATACTTTTAAAAAAAATTGTTTTAACTTGAAAACAAGATATGCTTAATTTAAATTTTCAAAATGCCTGGTGATTCTTTACATGTAAATATTAATTCCAATGGTGCACAGCAAAACACTTTTGATGCTATTGTTATAGGTTCCGGAATCAGTGGGGGATGGGCTGCCAAAGAGCTTTGTGAACATGGATTAAAAACACTGGTTTTGGAAAGAGGAAGAAATGTGGAGCACATAAAAGATTATCCTACTGCCACAAAAGCTCCATGGGAATTTAAGCACCGGGGCCAGATGACAAAAAAATTTCTACAGGAAAATCCCCTGATAAGTAAAGCGGCAGGTTTTGGAGAAGACACTGCACATTTTTTTATTAAGGATAAAGATCATCCATACATACAGGAAAAACCTTTTGACTGGATACGTGGTTATCAGGTAGGTGGTAAATCATTAACATGGGGACGTGCATGCCAGCGCTGGAGTCAGTTTGAATTTACAGCGCCTATGCGTTATGGTTATGGAATTGAATGGCCCATCAGTTATGAAGAAATTGCACCCTGGTATTCGCATGTTGAAAAATTTATCGGCGTATGTGGAGTTAGAGACGGAATAGAAGCCATGCCCGATGGTGAGTACCAGCCTCCGTTTGAATTCAATTGTGCAGAAGCGCACATCCAGCAATCAATAAGCGCCAATTATAAAGACCGTCATTTGGTACATGCCCGGTGGGCACATCTTACAGAGCCAAAAGAAATTCATATCCAACAGGGAAGAGTAAAGTGCCAGGCAAGAAATTTATGCATGCGTGGTTGCCCTTTCGGAGGTTATTTTAGTTCTGTATCTTCTACTTTTCCCTGGGCCAAAAAAACAAATAATTTAACCATCAGGCCATTTTCTGTTGTTCATTCAATTATTTATGATGAACAAAAAAACAAGGCTGTTGGTGTGCGTGTAATTGACAGTAATTCTAAAAAAATAACCGACTTTTTTGCACGGATTATTTTTGTGAATGCCTCAGCTTTAAACAGCAATCTTGTTTTACTCAATTCTACTTCCGACCGTTTTCCTCATGGATTAGGAAATGACAACGGGCTTCTCGGAAAATATGTTGCTCATCATGACTACCGGGCATCTGTAAATGCAGAATTGGATGGAATGGAAGACAAATATTATTATGGTAAAAATCCAACTGAACCTATTCTTGCCAACTACAGAAACCTGCACAAGCAGGATACGGATTATGTGGGCGGATTCACAACATTCATGGGAGCGTACCGGGGCGGTATTGATGAAAATTCTTTACCGGAAACTATAGGCGGAGATTTTAAAGATGCTTTATCTGAGCCAGGTGGCTGGAAGACGTACATGTATATGCAGGGCGAAACCATTCCGAAAGAAACCAATCATGTCCGTTTAAGTAAAGATCAAAAAGATCAGTGGGACATTCCATTGTTGATCATGTCGGTTGATTATGATGATAACGATGAAAAAATGATTAAGGATTTTCTCACCCAAAGCTCAGAGATGCTGGATAAAGCTGGTTGCAAAAATATTAACCAGTACGATAATAAACAGCCACCCGGCCTGGATATTCACGAAATGGGTGGATGCAGGATGGGTAAGGATGAGAAAACATCTTTGCTTAACAGCCACAATCAGTTGCATCATTGTAAAAATGTATTTGTTACAGATGGCGCCTGCATGGCAAGCACTGGAAATCAAAGCCCTTCGCTTCTGTACATGGCATTAACTGCAAGGGCCGCAAATTATGCCATAGATGAAATGAAAAAAGGAAATTTATAATCCAAAATTTTGTTAAATGAACTTTTATTTCTCCTGGTTTAAAAAAATATCTATTCTTTTTTTATTTGCTGCAATAACAATTTTACCTGCTTGTAAATCATCTGTAAATAAATCAAAGAATAAAACAAGTGAAAATAATGACGGATGGAAATTATTATTTGATGGTAAAACAACTGCAGGATGGCACACCTATGGTAAAGACAGCATTGGCAGCGCATGGAAAGCAGAGGATAGCACATTATATTTAGATGCAAGAGAAAAAAAAGACTGGCAAACAAAAGATGGTGGCGATATTGTAACAAATGATGAATTTGAAAATTTCGATCTGAAACTGGATTGGAAAATTTCTGAAGATGGCAACAGCGGGATTATGTTTTATGTAAGAGAAGATACCTCCAAATATCAATATCCCTGGAATACGGGCCCGGAAATGCAGATAGCAGATAATGAAAAAAATGAGGATGGAAAAGTATATAAAAGCAGGGCTGGAGATTTATATGAATTGTTTGCTACGTCTTCACAGCAATTTGTAAAACCTGCGGGCCAGTGGAATCATGTAGAGATTATATCTGATAAAGGAAAACTTGATTTTTATATGAACGATCAACATGTTCTTGATACAAACATTTGGGATGATGCCTGGAAAAAAAATATTGCGAATACCAAGTTTAAAGACATGCCTGGTTTTGGAACCTTTAAAAAAGGGAAAATTGCTTTACAGGATCATGGAGCTGATGTATGGTTTAAAAATATAAAAATTAAAAATCTTTAATTTTTTACAAACTTATTTGACTGAAATCTTTTACCCTCTGCATTTTTTGATTTAATCATTTTGTCCATTTAATAATATACTCTTTTAAGAATTTTACATGAATAAACCCGAACATTTTCTTCGTTTCTATTTTTTGATCTTTACAATTCCAATATCATTTTTATGCATCGGCCAAAAGAAAACTATTGATCAGAAAGTAGATTCAGTTTTAAAACTGATGACCCTTAATGAGAAGGTTGGCCAGATGAATCAATACTCGGGTAACTGGGCGAATACAGGCCCAATAACTGAAGATGGCAATAAACTCAAGGAAATTAAAGAAGGAAAGCTGGGTTCATTGTTGAATATAAATGGGGTGCTGCATACCCGTGAATTACAGCAATTGGCTATGCAATCAAGACTTAAAATTCCATTGCTGTTTGGCCAGGATGTGATTCATGGATATAAAACAACATTTCCTATTCCGCTGGCCGAAGCAGCAAGCTGGGATTTAAAAGCGATAGAACAATCTGCACGGATTGCTGCGACCGAAGCAGCAGCAGGTGGTATTCACTGGACATTTGCACCGATGGTTGACATTGCCCGTGATCCGCGCTGGGGAAGGGTTATGGAAGGCGCAGGTGAAGATCCATATCTCGGTTCATTGATCGCAAAAGCAAGAGTGAAAGGTTTCCAGGGAAACGGATTGGGAAATATTGATGCAGTAATGGCCTGTGCAAAACATTTTGCAGCGTACGGAGCTGCCATCGGCGGGCGTGATTATAATTCAGTTGATATGAGCTTAAGAACATTGTGGGAAATTTATCTTCCGCCATTCAAAGCTGCTGCTGAAGCAGGCGCTGCTACATTCATGAATTCATTTAATGATTTGAATGGAATTCCTGCAACAGGTAATCAATATTTGCAAAGAGATATTTTGAAAGGTAAGTGGAACTTCAAAGGTTTTGTAGTGAGCGACTGGAATTCGATAGGTGAAATGATTCCTCACGGATTTGTAAAAAATAATTATGAAGCAGCGCTTGCCGCTATTATTGCGGGTAATGATATGGATATGGAAAGCCGCAGTTACACAGAAAATTTAGCTCAATTAGTAAAAGATGGAAAAGTAAAAATACAATTGGTAGATGATGCAGTGAGAAGAATCCTGCACAAGAAATTTGAACTCGGCCTGTTTGATGATCCTTATAAATTCAGCAATGACAAAAGGGAGCAAAAGGAAATGAATAATCCTGAGCATCTCAAAGCAGCAAGAAATATTGCGAAGAAAAGTATTGTATTGTTGAAAAACCAAAATCAGTTATTGCCGTTATCCAAAGACTTAAAAATAATTGCTTTGATCGGGCCATTAATAAAAGGAGTCAGGGATAATTTAGGTTTCTGGAGTTATGAATGGCCTGATGATTCTTCAACAATTATAACGCAATGGCAGGGAATTCAAAACAAACTGAGCAGCAATACAAAATTGTTGTATGCACGAGGTTGCAATATTAATGATTCATCCATGTCGGGTTTTGCGGAAGCCGTTGAGATAGCAAAGCAGGCAGATGTTGTGATCATGAGTGTAGGCGAAGCAAGAGATATGACAGGTGAAGCGAAAAGCCGCAGCAACATTCATTTGCCCGGTGTACAGGAAGAACTTATTAAAGCCATTAATGCAACAGGGAAGCCCATTGTTGTAATGATCAACGCAGGAAGGCCATTAATTTTTAACTGGACTGCCGATCATGTCCCGGCTATCTTGTACACATGGTGGCTGGGTACTGAAGCCGGTGATGCTATTGCCGATGTATTGTTTGGGGATTACAATCCTTCCGCAAAATTACCCATGAGTTTCCCAGGAGCGGAAGGACAAATTCCCATTTACTATAATCATTTTAATACAGGCAGGCCGGCAAAAAATGACAGTGATCTTAATTATGTATCCGCTTATATTGATTTGCCCAACAGCCCAAAGTTTCCTTTTGGTTATGGATTAAGTTATACTACTTTTTCTTACAGTGATATCAACTTAAGTACAAAATCATTTAAACCGGGGCAAACCTTGGCAGCTACAATTGTTGTTACTAATTCCGGTAAATTTGATGGAACAGAAACTGTACAATTGTATACAAGGGATTTGGTTGGTTCTGTTGTAAGGCCTGTTAAAGAACTGAAAGGATTTCAGCAGGTATTTTTAAAATCAGGTGAAAGTAAAACAATTACTTTTAAGATTACTGCTGATGATCTGAAATTTTATAACGGTAAACTTGAATATAATTACGAGCCTGGCGGTTTTAAAATTTTCATTGGCACAAATAGTGAAGATGTAAAAGAAGCGGATTTAAATTTGCTGAAATAAAACGATAATTATAAAGAATTCCTGTGGAGTTTGATATCGATAGAATTATTATTATATATCGCATCCAAGATCCACGCATTGACACAGGATGCAGGGCAGCCATAGGTTTAAAAATATACTGCAATCATTCTTCCTTTAGAATCCTTTATAATTTTCATCAATGAATTCCTGCAAATCATACATCTAAAACATTATTATGAAAACTATTAGCCTGAGTGTACTTTCTTTTTTTATTTTTTTAATGGCCTATAATCAAAAAAAGGGGAACAACGATTTAGTGATTGCCAAAGGCCAGATGCCCAACATTGCTAAGGATAAAAACAACAATATTCATATAGTTTATGGCAGTGGCGATAGTATCATGTATATTTCTTCCAAAGATGGAAACTCTTTTACATCGCCTTCATTAGTTGCAGTTTTACCAAAGTTGTCTGCTTCTGCTATGCGTGGCCCGCAAATAGCTGCTGCATCTAATGGCCTTGTGGTAACAGCGTGTACTAATGGAAATATTTTTTCTTATAAAAAAGAGACTTCAGGAAAATGGACAAAAGCCGTAAAAGTAAATGATGTAGATGAAGTGGCTAAAGAAGCATTAATGGCTTTAAGTGCCGACAGTTTAAATGCCTATGCAATATGGCTTGGTGTGAGTCCAAAAGGCCAAAATGTGTATGGCGCTACATCAGTTGATGGCGGAAAGACCTGGAGTAAAAATATTCTCGTGTATGCATCTCCTGATAGTACAGTTTGCCAATGTTGCAAGCCTTCAGTAGCTGTGAAAGGAAATAATGTGTATGTCATGTTTCGTAACTGGCTCAATGGAAACAGGGATTTGTATTTAATTAAATCTGCTGATGGTGGAAAATCTTTTGGACAGCCACAAAAGTTAGGAAAAGGAAGCTGGAAATTAAATGGTTGCCCCATGGATGGCGGCGGCCTTGCTATTGATAAAAGCGGAACTCCTGAAACTGTTTGGCGCAGAGAAGGAAATATTTATGCTGCCACTCCTGGTATGCCTGAAAAGGAAATTGGTGAAGGGCGCAGTTGTTCAATTGAAACCATAAATAACAAAAATATTTATGCCTGGACCGAAAAAGGAAATGTGATTGTTATGAAACCCGGTGGCATGAAAATAAATCTGGGTAAAGGAAGTTTACCATTAGTGAAAGCGCTTAATAATGAGCATGTGATCTGTGTTTGGGAAAATGAAAATCAAATACATACATCCGTCCTTGAATTATAACCTATCCCAAAATCTTGTAAAAAAAACTCATAATTGTATAATAGTGG
>OCZT010003260.1_pt1 | contig 16647 bp, 13 predicted proteins | sample 1539031 | NCBI WGS metagenome assembly OCZT01 (sample SAMEA3539308, study PRJEB22396) | soil metagenome | biome: tundra; feature: field; material: soil | place: USA | collected 2010-05 | depth 0.15 m | reverse complement strand
AACCCCGAAGCCTACACCGCCCTTTCCCTATTTCCACACCTGCTGGTTGTACCTCCTGATCCGTGCCGACAACCACCAATGAATTCCCGCGGATCAGCCTTTGAGAAGGCACACGGCTTGCCATTTGTTATCACCGTTTGACTTGCGCGCTGAGCGATATCGAGCAATCATCGCCGAAGTTGCGCGGTGCTCGCGGTGTTGGATTGCTCTCGAACAAGAGTGTCGGGCCGTTTCGAGGCACCGTGGAGAGAGACTTTCGCGATGAACGCGCGGCGCATACCTCGCCTACGGGTCCAGGAATTTGTCATACGCACATCGGCGTACCCTCCCCTTAGATGGGCGTACGGCGCCGCTTATGGAGCGGTTCTTGCGGGGTCGCTGGTGCGCCTGAAACTGGCGGTCGAAGTTCAGCTGGTGGAGCTCAAACTGCCGACTGACCGGTTCTGCTTCGGCAGCAGTGACCTCGACGTATGGGCACAGGTGGCGCCCCGCAGCCTTCCTGCTTTCTTTGCGCTGTGTGAGAGGCTCGCGAGCATGCTCGATTCGTCGGGCACCTGGTCGCGGATCGTCGATCTATACGTGCTGTCCGGGTCAGAAGCAGAGCTGAAGCGACAACTCGAGTCGCAATCTCTCTCGTCAAGATGGGTTCGTATCATCGGACCGAAAGCTGTGGTGCCCCGGGCCCCAGGCCAGCCAGTGCGCTCGCGTCTGGGGCGCGCGATGTACCGCTTCGCCGGCATCTGCCAGGAAGTTTTGTGCTCTCCGCTTGAAGCTCATCATCTTCGGATTTTGTCTAAACATATGCTGGAAATTGATGACGAGTCGCGAGCACTCGAGAAGCCTCGGGCGCGTGCCGACGGCGCGCCGCAGGCCTTGTCACTCGCGCGCTGGTTCGCGCACGGAAAACGTCTTCCGGCAGACGGCTTTCGCGCTGCCGCTTGCATACTGTCAATGGCGCAAGACCGGCTGACGGCGCTTAGCGCGGCCGAGTCCCAATGCGCGGTTGACGCCGCAGACGTTCCGGTCCGGATCGTGGGCCGCTGCATCGCGCCCGATACGCTGGAAAGTGCCGTCGCCGCGGTGAAACAATCGGTCGAAAGGGCGTGCTCCGATTTGTGCGGGGCGGTTTCCAGCGTCATACTGGGCGGGGACCCGGGCTGTAACTATAGCTATCGGATTTACTTCGTGCTTCGCGACGGCATCGTGGCGCAGCAGCGGATCGCCATCTACGCGAAGCTGCGCAGTTGGGTTGCTGCTGCTGATATCGGCGACGCCTTGCGTTATCTGCGACAACGCTACCCGATTATAGTTACGGCGCCAATGTGGCAATGGTTGCATCGCGGATACCATCTGGAGCGACCGGTTGAAGAGTTCTATTTCCTGAAGCGACACGGAGTTGTGCTGTGGGGCGAGGACATCCGCGACCAACTCGCGGCGCCTGCGCGAGTCGACTGTTTGCGTAGCGCTGGTATCGCAGTTGCGGATCTGCGGACTAACTTGTGGCGGGCGATGCACCGGGGACGACCTGCCCGACTCGCTGACCACCTGCTCGGCCGGATCCCAACGCTATGGCTCCTGCTGTCGTACGGAGTTATGGCGACCTCCGCGGGCGAAGCGGTGGAGGGTGCTCTGACCGAAGGCTTGCCCGGAGCAGAGGTGCTGGCCCAACTGTATCGTCGGCTCCGCGGCCTACCGCCGCAGGACCTGCCGCCCACCTCCGATCCGGTTTGGGGGGCTGCGCTCGAACGCGCCGGCGACTGGACAGATCGGATGCTCCACCTCGCCTTAGCCGCGCTGAAGTAACAGGCGACCTGAAGGAAGCCCGAGCGGTCGGGGCGTAGCGCGAGACAGCCGTTGCCTTCGAGCTCGAAGCGCCGATCCGAACGTGCTGAAATCACGAACTCTGCGCGGCGCGAGTTTTGGCGTTGTCGCGGCCGTCGCTAAGCGCGCGCTGGTAGTGATTGAGAACCTCGGCGCTCGGTCCCAAAGCACGCATCGTTCCACCTTCGAGCCACATGACGCGGTCGCAAAGCGCCGAGAGGTTTTCGGAGCCATGGGAAACGATGATCATGGCCGCGCCGGACGATCGAATTTCCTGCAGCGCGCCGGTACAACGTTCGCGAAACCGGTGGTCGCCAGAGCCTAATGCTTCATCGAGCAGCAGCAGATCGAAATCGGCGTGCGCGGCGACCGCGAACCCGAGCCGCGCGACCATGCCGCTGGAATAGGTCCACAGCGGCCGATCAATCGCCCCGTCAAGACCGGCAAACTCGACCACCCGCGCCAAGATGGTGCGGATTTTCGCATTCGTCATTCCGAGCACCGTGCCCTGGAGAAACACGTTCTCGCGCCCGGTCAGGTATGGATGGAATCCCGCCCCCGGCGCAAGCTGCGACGCGATCGCTCCCCGCACTCGAACCGTCCCGGAAGTCGAGGTTGCGATGCCCGCCACAATCTTGAGCAGGGTGCTCTTGCCGGCTCCATTTCCGCCGACCACGCCGAGTGACTCACCCCGCATGACCGAGAAACTAACCTCGCGCAACGCCCAGTTTTCCTGGTAAGGGCGCTTTCCTCCGAGCAGTCGGCCAAGCACTGCGTGCGCGAGGGCGCTGCGGCCATCACCACGATAAAGCTTGGAGACTTTGTCGACCTCGACCATCTTTGAATCGCTAGGGCGGACTCGCCTCATTTGGTGAGAAGTTTAGCGCGGATCCCCGGGTTCGCAAAACTCCCTGATTGATCCTGCCGGCACTGATGTCGATCTTCGCTTTCGCTACTATTTGGCGATCGGCCTTGAGGCCGTTAGGTCTGCATCCTCGTTGCGTGACTCGAAGTGATTTCGCACATATTCGGGCAGCGTCGGTTTAGTTGAAGTTTACTGCTAGCAAGCGTTCCCAGCAACAGCGATGTCGGCGAAAGGGTCCAAGCCAAGCCGATTGAGCGCGCTGTGGCCCGGCCGGTAGGTAGTCAACCACGTTCAGGGCAAGCGAAGCGCGACGAGCGCCGCGAGCTATTTCTTGAGACCCCACCCTTCCTCCGCTGCCGCAGGTCGGCCTTCAGTCGGTCTGGTCTCGTTTGAAGCCCAACCAACCCGAGAGAGTGATAGCGGCCAGGACCAAAATCGTGGCCGGCACCGTCCAGGGGCTGCCGATGGGCCGCTGAAATGGTTTGGGGATCGTCCGCCTCGCGCGTTTCTCGCGCTGTGCGAACATCGCTTCGAGATCGACCTGATCTGCTTCGCGGGGTGGCGCCGAAGCCTTGGTCAGGAGAATGCGGCGAAAGTGGACCGTGCCGGGCGACGCGGCCAGCACACACACGATCTGGAGCTCGCCCGGGGTCCCGATTTTGAAGTACAAGACCCCGCTGTTCCAATCCGAGGAACTGGTCACCTTAATGGGTAAGCTCCAGGTGCTTCCGCTGGCGTAGACTCCGATCAGCGCGTTGCCTTGCTCGGGATCGATGCTCTCCGTACGCAGCTCGCCGTAGAGACGGTACCAGCCCGGCGCTAGATTTACAGTCTGACTCCAACGTGCCATATCGGCCTTGGCCTTGGTGATCTGCAACTCGCTGGGAGCACCCGGAGGGCGGGACCAGGAAAACGTCTTCGAGTCATGTCGCAGGCTCTCGGCCCGCCAGTAAGCGGGACTATTGAGCGTGCCTTCCCGCAACTCGCCGTTGTGCAGAAGATTCTCGTCTGCCGTCCCCGCTCCAGTGCAGAGCAGCAACGCCACCAGCAGGATGCTCGAGCTTGTCACGGAGGATCTAAGCTTCACGGAGAAATCGCCCGGTTCAGATCCAATTGGCCAACCCTGGGCCATGGAGCCACATGCGCTGCCGGAAGCCGGTCGGTGATAGCGGCGCGCCGGTCCAGACCGGAAAGAAGTATACAAACAGGGCGAGGACGGTGGCGACAAACACGATGGAGACGAACATTCCGGCGTGGCGCGGGCTGGAATAGCGCAAGCCGAGGTACACGCCCGCCAGCGCAGCGGCCGTTTCCAGACCGTAAGGCGCACCCACGCCGAGCACCGACACCGATATCACAGGGGCGAGGAGCGCGACCGGCTCCCAGCTGCCTGGTTCGCCACGCGCACATTCCACGACCGTCGAGGCCAATGCGAAAAAACCTAGATACAGCGAGGGCATATAGTAGTAGACAAACTGGTAGCGACTGATGGGAAGCCACATTGCGAGGTATCCAGCGTATCCAACCACGATGAAGGCCATTGCTACGTCACGGCGCGCGATCGCTTTGAGCGCTGCCAATGGAACCGACACCACCACCCCCCACCAGATCACGGGGTTGCCAAGCGCCCGGATGGCGAGCACGGAAGCGTCGGGGTTCGCGAAGAAGCGGTCGCCACTCCAATACAGGATGGAGCGAAGCATGAGCGGCCAGCTCCACCACCGGGAAGCGTAGGGATGGCCGTCACTGGGGAGCTGTATCTGAGCGCGAAATTCTTGATGGTAGTAGGCCAACTGATCGCCGACGCCGCGCCACCACCCGAACCAGTAGTTCGGCAGGAAGACCGCGAAATAGACTAACGCGCTCAACCCACCCACCAGCGCCAGCGCGCTTGCGAGATTGAGTATGAGCACGCGAACCTGGGGCCTCTCCAGCGGTTGTGTGCGAGGTGACGACCAACTTTCGCTAAGCAGCGCGTCAAACACGAAGACCATCACCAGCGCAAAAGTGACCGCCGGGATCAGCAGCTTGGAAGCAAGGCCAAGACCGAGCGCAAGCCCCATCCAGGCCAGCGCCCGCCGCTGAATCAATTTGCTGCGGCTCTGCATGAAGGTGAACAGCGCCAGGTACGCGCAGGCTGCGAAAGTGAGATAGAAGATTTCCCAGAGCGCGATTCGCGAGTCCACGATGAAGAGGCCATCACAAATCGCGAAGCTCGCTGACAACCCAGCTGCGATTCGGGATCCACAGATGCGGCGACCGAGCAAGTAAGCTATGCCCACCAGCGCGGTCCCGAACAGCGCGCTGGGCAAACGCCAACCCACCGCGTTATCTCCCAAAAATTACATGCTCAACGCCATCAAGATGCTTGAAAAAGGCGGATGAGTATTCTTGAAGGGTAAACCTGCAAGATAGTTACGCGCTTGTGCGACGGTATACTTCTCGTCAAAGACGACGACTGGGGGCAGCCAAAAATACCACAAGCGCGTGGCCAACGCGGCTACCAACAGCGCGCCGACTGCTGCGGAATCGCGGCGCTGCCATCGCGGCGGTGGGGGACTGCCGATCATTGACCAGTCATAGGTCCGGGCTTGGTTCGCAGTTGCACGTTTTTCATTGATCATTGCCGCGTGTGCGCGGCTTGGATTGTATGAGCGACCGGAGCCATGAGCGGCAGCAGGTCCTAGAGTGCGCTACCTCAAGTTGATCAGGTGCGCGACACCGCACGACGCCCGCTGGAGTTGAGCGGAATGGAGCTGAGCATTTGAAACAGAAATCCGCCGCCATAGGAAACATGACAGAGCGGGAACAGGACAAGGAACAGAAAAAACGTACGTGGTTGCCGTACGTCTAGCGTCGCCCACGCGGAGGCGCCGAGCAGGAGCCCGAGATAGACAAACAGTGGTCCAAGATAAATCTGACTATGCACCAACAGAGTCGAAATCAGATACAGGATGAAGATTGCCGGGGTGATATACACCAGAGAGAGCGAAGACGGCGCGACCAACGTGTTCTGCCAGCGTCCGCGCCCGTAACGGAACACCTGGGCAGCGAATTCTCTCAGGTTCGAGCGACGGCGGTGATATACGATTAGGTCGGGGTCGTGAAGCATCTGAGCTCCGCTCGCGCTAAGTTCCCCGAGCAGCACGTTCTCTTCGTTACAGACCAGGTGCTCCTTGAATGGCTCCGGCAACTCGGAGATTATCGGGCGGCGCAATGCCAGATTGCAGAGAATCAGCGCGCTGTCGTCGGCCATGCGCATGCCCCCGCGCCGGCAGAATCGATCGCGAACCGTCGCAGCACCAAACCACGAGCTAAACACCTCTCCCACGCAACGCTGGAACGTATCACTGTCCGGCGGCGTGAGGTTGGGGCCGCCGACCACCATCGCGTCTGGCCGCGCCGCAAAGATCGCGAGGGCGCGCGAGAAAAGGTCGGGAACCACGGTTACGTCGTCATCGAGAAAATAGATTATCTCACCGGTCGCTCGTGCGAGCGCACTATTGCGGGCCGCTGCGGGCGAGGTCCGCTGAATTTCAACGATGTCAAGCCGCGCATCTCGCGCCGCGAAGGATTCGAGCAGCTCGCGGGTCGCCGGTTCGTGGCCGTTGCAGACTACGACGATTTCCGCGTCCCTCGGCAAGTCCGCTCTAAGAACGCTCGCGAGGCATTGCGAGAGCTCGCTGAGACGTCGGTAGGTTATGATGACTATACTTATAGATAAGGACGCAAGAGGTGTAAGGCTAGGCGACGTCATTGTGAGCAGCCGGAAACAGGCTTGGCAATCGCGGGTGCTCCCGCAGCTGGCTTGCGCGCGAGAGCTGCATCGCGGCCAAGGCGATGGTGGAGGCGGTTGCCGATAGCGCTCACGCCCACTTTCGAATCCGGCCGGCTTCCGCCGCAGCAAGTTCGATGATTGGCTCGTAGAGCGCAGCGCGCGCATCCCAGGAGTGGTTTTCTACCATATACTGCTCGACGCCACGGTTATGCGGCGGGTCGGAGGCGATCGAGAGCGCCGCATCAACCAACGCCTGCTCGTTATGGTAGTCAACCAGCGCGCCCAGACCGGTTTGCTCGATCAACCAGCGGTTGGGAATCGGTCGCTCGCAGACCACCGGCAAACCGGTTCGTAAATAATAGTAAATTTTGCTGCTCTCATTGTCCTGCACCTGGCCCTGCGCCAGCACGATGCCCGCCTTCGCGAACCGCTGCCAATCCCAGACCTGGGCGGCGTCGACCGCACCGACGTGAAGCACCGCTTCAGGATCGAGATAGTCGGTCTGCCCTGTGCCCATCGCGACAAGTCTGATTCCGTGGGTTCTTAGAGCTTTGCCCAGCCGGTTGAGCCGTTCCTGCCAGAGAATATTGATCTCAGGCTGATCCTTTCTCGCGTAGAGGTTGCCGGCGAACAGCGCGACCGGCTCAGTGATGCCGCGTGCCAGGTAGGGATTACTTCGTGGCGGGGGTATCTCTGCATCCACGCCGGTCGGGACGATGTACAAATTTGTGTCCGCGCCGTGCTCCCCCAGCCACAGCGCGGCACTGCGATTGGTGAGCACGGTCACGACCCGGCTGCGACGTGCGAGCGCCTGCTGAATGCGGAACAGCCGTTCGCGTATCTCGCCAAAAAAATATACCCCTTCCCGATCCGTGGGTCCCACCACCGAACCGAGCTTACTCACGATGAAAGGATGATCGCTGCCGTGCTCGGCCGCCAGCGAGTCGAACCCGCGATGAAAGAAAGTCTTTATCAGGTCGTACTCGTGCCATCGAACCCAGCTGAATGGAATCTCGCGGAGTCCGGGTTCACGCAGTGTCGGCGCCGAGCGCAGGTTGATAACGATATCGACGTCGTGCCCGCGGCGGGCCAGGGCCTCCGCCATGCGGTAGAAGCGGAGATCGGCCATATTCGCGAGCTTGAATTCGACCCGCTGACGATTCCTGTACACGCAGGCGATACGAATCCCGGTGCGCCGTGCTCGCTGCTGGTTCGAGTTCGCGTCAAATGTAGTCATCGAAGTGCGGCTCGGAGCGCGCGAACGTGATCACTCCCAGCACCAGGGTCAGCAACGACGCGAGGGAGGTAATGCCCAGCAGCGTGAAGCCCGGAAAGGTCCCTTGGATCAGCGTCTCTCGGTAGATCTCGATTATTCCAGCCATCGGATTGAGCAGGTAAAGATTTAGAAATCGCTTGGGGACCCAGGTGAGCGGATAGAAGCTCGGGGTCAGATAAAACATCGCGCGCAGCAAAGGATCCAGCAGGTACTCGATGTCTCGGTAGAAGACGTTTAAACTCGCGGTCAACAATCCAGCGCCGATAAGAAACACCCCTTGCAACACCATCACCGCGGGCAAATACAAGATGTACGCGGTGAAGCGCACCGACGTGGCCGCCATCAGTACGAACAAGACGGTCAGAGAAATCAGGAAATGGATCCAACTCGCAATGATCGCCGAAAGCGGGATCAGTGCTCGGGGAATTAGAACCTTTTTCACCATTCCGGTGGAGCGCGGGATGGAGCCACTCGCGTTGCTGAGCCCCATCTGAAAGAAGGTCCACGGCAGCAGGGCCGAGAGCACGAACACCGGATAGTGCGGGATGTCGACCCGCATGAAGAGTCGAAACACCACCACCATGATGACCATGCTCAGTACTGGGTTGAGCACGAACCATATGACACCGAGAGTTGTGGTCTTGTAGCGGGCGGTAAGCTCAGCCCACACCAAGTTCCTAAGCAGGTCCCGCCGTCCCGCAAGCGCGGCACACCGTGCGGACCAGGGGTCTTTCCACTTCAGTTCAGCCGCCATTGCGCCCTCTCCGGTTGGTCATCGCGCCGTTCGCTTCAAGAACCAGCCTGTAGACAGATTGGGCCGGCGACCTGAGTGGGTGGCAGTGCACGGCCGCATGGAAACATGCGGCGTGGGGATAGTGAGCGGGCCACGCGAGTCCGGCGGGTTGCGGCGTCGTTCTTCGCAAAAAGAGCTGGCCGCCTGACACCCAAACAAATTTAGATGTGTCGCATGACGAGACTTTGCGTTTCCCGTCTGCCACTTGTCCCCCTGGCAAACTCTTTACCTCCCTCACGAATCGCGCCAGATTATGGCTTGTGCTGTTCATGCATGGCAAGCGAAATACGCGAAAAAGAAGCCGGCGCACCCTCACCGGGAGCGATCTCGTTAGAGGGCTCAATCTGCCGTTTCGGAGATTGCCACCAGCCGGGATCGGTGATGCTGCGTAGTTTTCGGGCGAGCATCGTGGTGCCGCTGCTGGACCAGCGCGACGAGTGGCTGGAACAAAGCCTGCGGTCCGCGGTCGTACAAAGCTCGCGCTGCGAAGTGATCGTCGCGCATTCGCCCCGGGTCCCGCAGTCCAATCTCAATGTCGTCTCGCGCCTCATGCGCGAATTTGACAATTTGGTATTAACGCCGGAGAAGCCGGGGCGCGGATTTCCCGGTGCGATCAACGCCGGGATAGGCCTCGCCAGCACGGACCGAATCGGCCTACTGATGTCCGACGACTGGCTGGATCGCGAAGCGGTCGAGCAGTGCCTCGTTCACCCAAGCGACATCGTCAGTACAGGGCAAACCTCCTACGCCGCCGACGGCGCGACCGTGCTTGCGGAGATCAGCAGGGTTCCTCGCCGGCGCGCCTTCGAGGGTCTCCCAAGCCTCGACCGAAAGGCGAGTTACCTCAGCCACTTCTTTCTCTTTCGCAAGCGCAAGTTGCAGGAAATCGGAGGAGCGGCCGAGGACCTCGGGGATTTTCCGGGAATTGATGATTTCGAAATGATCTGGACTCTGCTCGAGCACGGGGCGACGGTGAGCATTGTCGAGCGAAGCCTGTACAATTACCGCGACCATTTCGGCGAGCGGCTTACCCTCAAGAAGCGAGAGGATTCGTTGGCCGGGCTCGACCGGATCTTGCACAAGCATCGGGTCGCGCCGGCAGACCGCGCCCGCATCGTCGCGGCGCACTCCCCCTGGTATGGAGAACCGATTCATCGCGTCCAGCAGAGCCTCAAGGCCCACGGCCGATTAGCTGAAAGAGCCCGATGAAGACTGGTTACGATCTAACTCTCTTCACCGAAAAGGGCTTTCGTGCGCGAGAGTTTTTCCCGCACGAGGTAATTCGCGTCCCCAAGCAGTATCCGGACACGCTGCTGAAGCTTGCACTACGCGGAGTCCGGCCGGAACGGGTGGCGGCTGGCGCCTGTTACCAGGTCAACTTGTATGCGACGCGAATCGAAGATTTCCCAGTCCGACTGTTTCGCGATCGCACGATTAACTGGCACCATCAGCAGCTGGGCCGGGACGGGCTGGTCGCAGCTGCAGGCCTGTTCGTTGAGGGTGACCAAGGATATCTAACACTGCTTCAGTCCGATCTCTGTCAGCAGATATACCGCGACCCGAAACTGAAACGGCAGTGCGGATCCAAACTCAACAACCGCTTTCGGTATTGGTACAAGATGCTGCTAAACGCGGTCTTGGATTTTGCCCAGGATCTTGGACTTCACGCGGTCTACTCCCCGACTGCGGCGCACATCGTCGTGACCACTCCCAAGCGGGTGGTGCCCGACCTGTTCAAGCAGATATATGATTTCGTGGCAAGCTCCTACGTGTGCGCGCGGCGCCCGGAAGGCGCGGCCGAGTATTGGCGCCTCGAGCTTCCAGCCAATCGGAACCGGATCGCTCGACTGACCACCAAGCCGGAGAGCGGGCCGCAACCGACCCGCATTATATGCCTGTATCACGACATCGAGCAGGACGTGGATACCGAGGTATCCAAGTCGGAGTGCGCGGCTGCGCTGGCGCACATCCTGGAGATCGAACAAGCGCGAGGGATCCGGGCGACTTACAACGTACTCGGAACCATCTATCGTGACGTTGCCCCCTCGATCTTGGCGGTTGGCGGCCACGCGCTGGGGCTTCATACTTACGATCACAATATCGATGACCCGGCCCAGCTCGCCAGGGCTCGCAAGGTAGATTTGCAGGTCAAAGGGTACCGTCCTGCGCGCTCAATTATCACACCCGAGCTCAGCGTCTACCAGCTCTCCTACCACAACTTCGAATGGCTGATGTCATCGGCCAGGAGCCTCGGGCTAGAGGAGCCCGCACTTGATAGAGGGGTGGTTAGGATTCCGGCCCACCTCGACGACTACGATCTAGTTAAGGGAGAAAGCTATGAAGATTGGATACACCGCTTGCACCGCGCGGTGGAGACCCGGCAATTTGTGTCGGTCGGACTGCATGACTGCTATTCGCAGTACTGGATCGAACACTTCGATCAACTGCTGGAGTACTTACAGAATGCGGGTGAGCTGTGGAACTGTGATGATCTGACCAATCGGGTGTACCTTGCGAACGCACGCTAAACGCGAACTCGCGAGTCCCACTCGCAGTTCAGGGTGCCAGCACGGACTCGACCGCATCCGCGGCGCCGGCCAGATCCCGACCCAGAACCAACCGATAGCAATCGGTCCGGCTCAACAACCGCAAAGCCGCCAGCAGCCGCGATGAGGCGATCGATCCTTTCCGAAAAAGGTCGCTTACTCCCCCACGCAGGAAATACTCCAGCACCTGCGGTAGACCTAGCCCGAAAACCAGATTTGCGGCTAACACCGGAAGCGCTTGGGCCCGGCTCATCGGTGCGATGCTCGACTCGGCGCCGCTGCTGCGGGCACCCACGATCACTACCTTGGGAGATGCTCGATCGATCACGCGGTCGCGGAAGTAGCTCAGATCTATCAGCGTTTTGGGACCGTGATTGCGGCGATTCAAGGTCCGCAGATGTTCGAAACCGATCCCTTCCACTTTGCCGCGAACTCCCATTCTAGTAGGGAACGCGCGCAACTGCCCTTTCGCGAGCAGCGGCGTATCGTCAGAGAGAATCTTGACGGCGGACCGCTTGAGCAGTTCTAGCGCTAGCGTGGTTTTACCACCCGCTTCCGGGAGCAGCACCAGCGCACCTCGATCGGCAATAGCAATTCCGAGCGCGTGAACCCGGTGGATTCCTCTCCGATCGTGGAGCTCGCCCACCCGCGACAAAGCCATCAGATAGGTCAGCTCGTAGAGAAGGTCGAGATCGCAGCTCCAGAGCTCGCCCCGCTCGTTGGCGAAGTCATATTTCCCAAGCGCCTGTCGATGGTAGTCGTTGTAGCGAACTTCGTGATCGTCGTAGCTGAGCGCGTTGGGCGTGATCATGCTAGCGATTCGGTCGGGGATGCGGCTCCAGGGCGGATCATCGGCGTGGGCAACAATCCTAATCGCTCCGGGCTGAGCGGGGGCGACAAAATATGCAAAATCCCTGGTCAGGCTGTCGATTAAACTGGAAACCTCGCTCACCAGGGTGAGTCCGGTACCATAGAGGTCGAAGCTCGCCTCTGTTAGGCTCCGCAGCGGTTCAGCGGCTGCGCTCTCACTTGCAGATTCAACGATGGGGGCAGCTGCCATCGAGCGAGATTCCATAGGCACTAAATAGACCGCGGACCCAGCCAAGATCAATCGGGTGCGGTTGTCCTCCTTCCTGCCGGTTCTCCGGCTGGGTCTCGTCAACCAGGAAGGCTACAACGCCTTTTCCCTGTTTCCACGCCTCTTCGCTATACCTCAATCAAATCCGACGATCGTCCCAAAAGACCTCGAGCAGTAGCGACAATCGCATATCCCTGAAAAAGCGCGATCAATGGAATCACCGGGACAATGAAGCGTTTGCTTCCAAAGATGAAGAGCGCTGGCAACATCACGCACGCAAGCAAGAGTATGCCGGCTTTAGGTTCATCGCTGAGCTCTCTGCGGCGGCGGACGCGACTCATAGCGAGGATCAGACCAGTTACAAAAACGATCACGCTGATCAGATCCAAAAGGGAGTACGAGCCGATTGGGCCGCTCCTGAAGCCTTGCGGCGGAAGCGCCCAAATGTCGCGTTTGATCCCAGACAAGTATAAAGCCCGCTGACCAATCAGCCAGAGCCATTGCCGAGGCATCCAAAGCACAAACTGCCAACCACTGGGTTCGACGATATCAGGATATGGAAAGCTGTATCCCATTGCGTTCGGGTTGTTTGCCACATGAAACCGGAATTCGCTCCCTTCCATCAAAAATACGGTTCGACCATGGTCTAAAGATTGGGCGAACGACCATACGGCAAGCAGCACGAGCGCTGTTAACAGGATAATCCCATTTTGGCGCAGGTCATGAATCGACAGGCTCTTTCTCTGAATCAGCGAGTAAATCAATGGGATTAGGAGCAACACTACGTATCGCATCTGAATCAGAGCAATGAAAGCCAGCACAAAGCCCATTCCAATGCCATACAGCCGCGATAGCTTTGGCGAGCTGGAAGACTCAGCCGACATCAGCATCGAAAGAAACAAAAGCATCAAAAAACCTGTCAGCACTTCGTACTGGATCATATTGCAGTAATATCTCCAGGACTCGGAGAACAAGAATAGAGCGACTGCGATTTGTGCGATAGCAGGCTGACACCAGCGGCGACCCAGTCGGTACAGCAGCACTGCCGATGCGAAAAACATTAAAAGAGACAGAAGCTTTGAAGCATGAGTCACAGCTTTAGGTGAGCCGAGGGCAGCGAAGAGAAACCTGAGATAGATTTGATACCCCGGCGAATGGTAAAGATCATGCAACTTGAACAAGGTTGCCCACGTCGCCCCTGCCGCCCCTTTCATGTAGCTCTGGCCATCAATCGTCAAGATCGGATGAGGCCAAGGCTCTTCCCAGAAAAGCATCATGAACCTGATCGAGAGCACGCACCCAACCGTGATAAAAGCGATGCAGAGATATCTCCATGCCTTAACCATCACGTCACCATAGCTTTGGAACCGGACTGACCTCTCGAGGGGCCCGGCTGCCAAGGGGACCATAGCTCAAGTTGCAGGAACTATCGTCTTCGACTCGCCTCATAGCCGACAGTTGCCATAACGGGGTGCAGTCTACTAACAGGGAACTATTGCACCGGGACAGGTGACTAGCTTCCCGCAGGCAAATAGTCAAGTATCGCGACTGGAATGGCCAATTGATAGGCGCGAACCTGGACGGCGGTTCAAGACGCGCAAAATGCCGCACGATCAAATCGTTTGGACCACTGCAGTGTGGCGAACGACACTCGGACGCAGGTTATCTGGCTCAAGCATTCGAGACCGCGCCTCACACCGCGCCCTCGCGCCTCAGAGTAGCTTGTCTCCTTCGCCACGATCGTTGGGCGTGCGACCGTCTTCTCTGCGCAATCCGAAATAGCGTGTCATGAACTCATGCATTTCTGGCTTGTCGCTATTCCAGCGCCACACGCAATTCGAATCCAGGGCTATATCTTTGTATGGATCAAATTCGAACCTCCTAAGATTCAGGTGGCGCTGCACGTATTGACGATCTCGGGAATCCCCATGCCACAAGTGAAAGATGCGGCCTTCGACGCAGCCGAGCGTGCCGCGAGTGTCCGCGAAGAATGGATATGCCCAGGTGCGGTAATGCTCGCGCTGGTGCGAATTCATGTCTCCCGCCTGTTCAGCGTATTCAAATTTACCAATCGCGGCGCAAGCAATCGACTTGTCGCCGCTCCCGATAATGCGGGCGTCGTAGAATCCGTGCTTTTGGAGCAGACTTCTTGATGACGCCCAAGCCAGTCCGTTGGTACAGAGCCCGCGAAAGAGAGAGCCCGGCATGCACAAATCTTCCGGCCGCAGCGTGCCCGTCACGAACTTGTAGGCCGCCCCGAGCACCTTCATTTCGACGGACGACAACCCAAGCGAGTCGTCGACGGCGCCCGCTACCAGATTGCGGCGCTCACTAAAGAGCTGAACGATAGAGGAAGTCTTCAGCGCGCGTAGCGCTCGCTCGGGCCAATCGTCCGACGAGAAGATGACGTCGCAATCGACCCACGCGACGATGTCGCATTCGGTTGGCAGCGCGCCCAAGGCGATGTTTAGTAGCCGTTCCTTCTGCCACATGACGTCTTCACCGGAGATTTGAATCAAAATCTCGGCGTCGGTGTTCTGCAGTTCAAATTTGCCGGTAAACGACAACTCGACTGCGGCGAGCGGAACGTTCAGGCGGGACCGAAACAGCCTATAGTTGGTAAGGCGGCTCTTATAACCCGCCGGATTGAAGAAACTGGTGATTCCCCACAGCACGAATTTCGCTACAGCTTCGAATTCAAATTGTGATGCACCGCGACCACATATCCAGCATTCGATCCATTTGCCGGCGCAGCGAGAACCTCTCTTCGATTCTTCGGCGTGCGGCGGTTCCCATCCTCCGCCGAAGGCCCCGATCTGATAGCAAACGCTGGACACTGTCGGCAAATGACTCCGCATTCCCAGGCGGCGTTAGCAGACCAGTCACTTCGTGCTCAATCAATTCGGGAATTCCCCCAACGCTCGTTACAACCACGGGCACTTCGCATGCGCCGGCCTCCATCAGGCTCACGGGCATACCCTCGCGATCGCTCGTAAGAACTGAGATGGTTGCACGTTGCAGGAATCCTATCACGTGATTCTGTTCCGCGGCGCCCGCCAACTCGACAACCTTATCGAGCCCCAGCTTTGTTCGTGTGCTCTCGATTGCTTCCCGGTCGCCGCCTTCGCCGATCATCACGCAGCGGAAATCCACGCCTCGATCTCTGAGAATCGAGCACGCGCGCAATAGAAGGACGAGATTCTTTACCGGCTCGTACCTGGCGACACACACGATCAGCGGAGGTATTCCGACACCGTTCGAATTGAACGATTCAGCGAAGTCATCCCCAGCGTGCCGAGGACGAAATCGAGACGTATCTACGCCTGGTGCAATGACATGGATCCGAGCGAGTGGTACATCGAAATTGTGCGAGATGTACCGCGCGTTTGCCTCTGACACCGTAATCAGGCCCGCAGAGGCACATATGCGATCCCTGAAATCCGGGGGTGGGTCGCGATAGATGTCATATCCATGCGAGGTAAACGTGAACGGCACCGCAAATCTCGCGGCCAATCGGCGTGCTTCCGCAGTTGCTTCGGTCGCGAAATGGGCGTGTATCAGATCGGGCCTGAACTTCTCCAGAACGTCGTCGAATTTTTCCACGCCGTAAGCGGTCGCTCGATCGAGGCCGGCATCAGTGATGAAATCGTGGCGTAGTGCGACCGTTGGCTCGCGAAAAGCAAGAATGCAGACTTGGATATCGCGCCGCTGCAACTCAACCAATTCGGACGCGATAAAGGTCTCGGAAAATTTTGGGAAGTACTTGACGACATACGCAACACGGCGCGGAATCATAGGTCCCGGCCTCGCGACGCCATGTCGCTCTGCTGTCTAAGCCTGGGATTAGTGGAGGCCAAATCGCTCTGGCTGCGATGCGTTCTATTTCGGAGCCGACGCGGTGAAGTTCAAATTCGTTGATGTGCCGTTAGCAGGACCGTCCTCGTTTCGGGAAAAGAAGTAGTCACAAACAAATTGATGCATTTGGGACTTTGGGCTGCTCCATCTCCATGCGCCGCCGCGACCTTGAGTAATATCTCTGAACGGATCGAATTCGAATCGCGCGAGATCAGAATGTCGAAGTCTATATCTTCGATTTTCCAAGTCGCCGTGCCAGAGATGTAACACGCGGCCGTCAATTCGCGCAATGGGGATCCGAGATCACCCTACGGCGCCACGCTCGCCGTGGCGGCGGGCAGTTTGAGCGGCTGATCGGATCGATACGTCGCGAATCACTCGACCACCTCGTCGTGTTCGGCGAAGCGCACCTGCGCGATGTCCTGAAGGCTTACGCTTCGTATTACAACAAAGTCCGGCCGCATCTCTCACTGGACAAAGATGCTCCGGATTTTCGCGGGACGCAGAAGATCGGCCGTATCGCAGCTATTCCAATCCTCGGCGGGCTCCATCACCAATACGTCCGGGTTTAGGTTTTGAATAGGGACAACTCACTTGTGATGACTCGCTGGTCGTGAAAGTCGAGGGCTCGCCTA
>OCZT010003259.1_pt1 | contig 16649 bp, 17 predicted proteins | sample 1539031 | NCBI WGS metagenome assembly OCZT01 (sample SAMEA3539308, study PRJEB22396) | soil metagenome | biome: tundra; feature: field; material: soil | place: USA | collected 2010-05 | depth 0.15 m | reverse complement strand
GAGATATTGGCGTGACTGGAGTTCAGACGTGTGCTCTTCCGATCTAGATCGACACTCGCTCCATGATCTCCTCGCGAGTACCGCGAAAGCGCATGGCGTGGGCGCGCTCGATCGCGTCAAAGCCCGTGGTCAATTTGACGAGTTGTTCGGGCTTGACGAGTTCGGGGTACGAGCGCTTGACTTCGGTGAGGAAGTGGTCGACTTCGGCCATGCGAGCGAGCAGGCCGGCGATCTTTCCTCGCTCGGCCAGCGCCTCGAGGGCAGAGAGTTCGAGTTCACTGCGAATTTCGGCCGTGGCTTCACTACGGAATTCGTCGTACTGTTCGGTGAGTTCGTTGGAGCGCTCGGCTAGCTGTTCGGTGAGTTCGTTGGAGCGCTCGGCTAGCTGTTCGGTGAGTTCGTTGTAGCGGTTGGCTAGTTCGGCGGCGTCGCTGGCGATCTGGGTCACGTCGCGCTGCAGCGCCCCGAATCCGTCGTAAAAACGAGCGAGCAACTGACGATGACCCAGGTCGATTTGATTTTCGAGTTGCTGAGTGCGCACGGTGAGGTGCGTCTGGACGTCGGCGAGGTGGCTTTCGCGCTGCTCGACGACGAAAGTGTACTGACCCTCGAGGATGTGCAGGGCGTTCTCGACATTGTGCAGACCATCTTCGACGAAGTCCAACTGCTCGCCGAGTCGTCGAATCGATACGGTGGCGTGTCCTTTTTCTGAGAGCTGTTGTTCGACGACTGCGAGCAGGATGTCTTGCTTCGTCTGGAGGCCCCGGATTTCGGCGACCAGTACGTGGTTGAGGTCGACTTGGTGGCGAAGGAAAGGCCAGACGAGTTTGGCCGTCATGCGCCGGATCAACGACTTGGGACTGCGACCCGAAATGGGTAGTCCGAAGGAAGCGTTCACCCCCGAGATTGACTCGTCTACGGACATTCCTTGCCTCCATCTTGGTTCCCACCACCGGATTGCGGTTCGGTGGGGGTGTTGCGAGCAGTCACCGCACACGCGGCTGCGCCCTTGTCCGAGGTGACGATACTGGGACCGTGTCCGACACGGATCCACGAACTTCGTCGTACCAAATAATCAACGGCGCGACTTCAGGTTACACCGTGACTTTTCCGTGATTTGGCGCTTTCGAGTGCGCGTTCGTGATCGCTCGGGACCGAAGTGATTTTGACCACGTGCGCACTGGTGGCACTCCCGCCATTGCTACAGTTGCCCGAGGCTATGACGTGGCGCCCTTAGACTTCGGGCGCACGAATCTCCATGGGGGCACAACAAGTTGAGCGTGGACATTCCCGGCGACGAACTGAGAGGTACTACTACCGCGACGGCGCCATCGCCTCAGGGACGAGTTCGTGCGTTCATTGCGCGCAGTGAGGGTATATCCCCGATGCGATTCGCCCTTCTGGCCTTCGGCATCTATTTGATTATCTCGCTGGTGGTTTATTGGCCACTGTGGCCTGGATCAACGCACATGACAGTCGGCGGCTGTGCCTGCGGCGACGTCATGCAGGAGATGTGGTTTCTCAAGTGGACGCCCTGGGCGTTGGTGCACGGCCACAACCCCTTCTTCACGAACTGGATGGACTTTCCCCGGGGTGCCAACCTGGCCTCCAACACGACGATGCCATTGCTCGCCCTCGTCACGGCTCCCTTGACGTGGCTATGGGGACCGGTAGCCAGTTACAACCTGTTGATGTGGCTGTCCTTTCCGCTATCGGCGATTACGTGCCTGTACGTCGTGCGCAAAATGATGCACTCGAATGTCGCCGCGCTCATCGCGGGCTTCATGTATGGTTTCTCGCCGTACATGGCCAGTCAGGGTTTGGGCCACGTCTTCTTGGTTTTTGTCCCGATACCGCCGCTGATCTTCTACGCCCTCTATCGAATCCTCGTGGTCCAAGAGGGGAGCGCCCGCCGGTGGGGACTCATTCTGGCCGCTCTGGTGATTTGTCAGTTCTTCATTTCTCAAGAAGTCGCCGTCCTCACGATCATCGTGGCGTTCTTCGCGGTGGTGATTCTGTCGCTGGCGAATCGACACATGATCGAACGGGACCGGGTGCACTACGTAGTGCAGTCGGGCCTTTACGCCGTCGTGGCCACGGTGGTGATTCTCGCGTATCCCGTATATTGCCAACTCTTTGGACCACAGGCCATTCACGGTGCGGCCCACGGGACCACGCACAGCCCCTTCAAATTGGACCTGTTGGGCACTGTGGTGCCTGATCAGCTCCAGGCCATTCACCCGGGATTCCTGACCCGATTGGGTAATGGGTTCATGGGAACCGATTTAACGGAGAACGGGAGCTACCTGGGCCTACCGCTCGTCGTGGTACTGGGACTCATCATGTGGACCATGCGCCGCAACCGATGGGTCCTCTACATTGGCGCCGTTCTGGGGGTCACCGAGGTGCTCTCCATGGGTCGACGGTTCATGGTCGCCAATCACACCATCCGCGTGCCGATGCCCTGGGCGGCGCTGGCGAAGATCCCGATCTTCGAGACCATTCTCGCCAGCAGGTTCGCGCTACTCGCCTCCTTCTTCATGGTGCTGCTGGTGGCCGCGGGCGTCGTGCAGTGGATTCGCTGGGCCGATGAGGTGCCTGGAGCGCGTCGCCGTGACCGTCGACGCATGGTCAACTGGGCCTTGAGCGCTCTGGCCGTTGCTTCATTCGCGGTCTACATTCCGCGTCTGCCGATCATGACGGTGCCCATGCCCAGCGTGCCATCGTTTTTCACCACTGCCGATGACCTGCAGATTCCCGCGGGCAGCGTGGTGTTACCATTCCCCGTCACCGCATCGCCCTATTCGATCGCCATGTACTGGCAGATTCGAGCTGATTTTCGCTGGAAGATGATCGGCGGTGAAGCGATTATTCTTACTCCGCGGGGCCACGTGACCGGTCAGCCCGCCGCGACTCGTCCCACGGCAGTGACCCAGTACCTCGAGAACCTGTCGGGTGCGCGCACCCGACTGCCCACCTTCAACACCGTCTTGGTCGAGCGCATGCGCGAGTTTCTCTTTTTGAACCAGGTCGGGACCGTTGTCCTGGATCCGTCGGCGCCCAACGCGAACAAGGCTCTTACTCTCTTCATCGCCGCGTTTGGTCCCCCCCAAACTGAGGGCGGCATGGATGTGTGGTTCCACGTGCAGGCGTTGGCTCGAAAGGCGGCCGCGGCGGCCCCTCAGGGCTGAGTTACTTGACCGGAACGTTCCACAGCGCCATCCAGCGCGAGAGATCCTTCTCGATCACGAGGTCGGTACTGAGGAACGATTTCACGCGCAGTTCGAGCTCGTTGTCGCGCTCATTGGGTCCCGTGGGGGCGAAGGGGTAGAAGGTCCCCTGCTTGAGCAGGTACACGAGTCGCACGGAGCCCTCACCGGGAGGAGTGGCCGCCACGAAGCCGAATACCGCGCACAACAGTCTCGGTCCGAGCTCGTGCTCGACCATCGTGGTGTTGGCCGCGTGGATCTTCGTCACGAGACCGTCGATGGTCGGATCATTGACGACGAGCCACTTGAAGCCCAGGTCGTCGGTCGTGAGTGAGATGGAGTCCTTCTCCGCGTCGAAATTGAGCAACTCCATAATGTCGGCGTCGGACAGAATCGTTGATTCGCCGCTGCCGGCCTTGAAGCAGAGCCCCGCCTGGCCCGAGGTCACCAGGTCGAGTTCGCTCTGCAGGGTCAGCGCAGCCGTGGGTAGCGCAAAAATGTTGTCGAGCTGGGGCACCACCTGCTTGGTGCGCCCGAAGAGCGTGTCGCGCAGGCCCACTAGCCGTTGAGCTCGCGCTCGAGTTTGTTGAGGGCATCGAGGCGCTTTTCGAGCGTCGGGTGCGTAGAGAACAGCGACGCCGCCGTGCCACCGGCCAATGCCGGTACGAAGAAGAAGGCATTCATCGTTTCGGCCTTGCGCAGGTCGGTGCGCGGGATACGCCCCATGTCGCCAGTGATGTGCACGAGGGCACTCGCCAGCACGCTGGGCTTGCCGATCAATATTGCACCCGAGCGGTCGGCCGCGAGCTCGCGGTAACGCGACAGCGCCATGGTGAGCATATAGGCGATCACGTAGATGACGATTGACACCAACCAGGTCACCATCTCGACGGCTGCGGCGTTGTTGTTGTTGTTACCTCCGCGTCCGCCGCCTCCGCCGCCCAACATCGCTCCCCACATTGCCATGCGCGAGACTAGGCCGGCGAGCATGCCCACCCCCGAGGCGATGGTCATGACGGCCACGTCGCGGTGCGCGACGTGACTGAGCTCGTGAGCGAGGACCGCTTCGAGTTCCTCGTCACTGAGGCGGGTCATAATGCCGCGAGTGGCGCAGATGACCGCGTGGCTCGGACTGCGTCCGGTGGCGAAAGCGTTGGGAATGTCCATTTCGGCGACACCCACGCGTGGCTTGGGCATGTTGGCGAGCAGGCACAAGCGGTCGACAATCTCGTGCAGCTTGGGCTCTTGAGCCGGCGTCACCTCGTGCGCGTGCATCGAGAACATCGCGATCTTGTCCGAGAAGAAGTATTGCGAGAAGATCAGCCCCGCGACGATGACGATGACGAAGCCGTAGGCGACCCCGAGGTAGATCAACAGGGTGGTGATGATCAGGTAGAGCACCACCAGCGAAAGGCCGGTGATGAACATGCGCACGTTGAGCCCGTGGTCGGATTCAATCTTGGTCTTGGCCATCTCAGGCCTCCTCGGCGGGGGTGGGGGTCTCGCTCGCGCCCCCCGATAGGCTCGACGCGGCGTCGCCCGAGGCCAGCTGGGCCTTCATCGCCGCCAGCTGCGCGTCGACGTTGGAGCTGCTGCCACCCGCGGCGTCGAGTTGAGCCTGAATGTCGTCGCTCGGGCCGGCGGTGAGGTCGGTGAGAGCACCCGAGGCGAGCAATTCGTCCAACGCGCCGCTGCGCGCCTGCATCTGGGCCACCTTGTCCTGCGCTCGCTGCATCGCGGCGCCGGCGTCGTTCATCGAGGTCGAGATGCCGCTGACGGCTTCAGAGACGTGGGCTGACGCTTCGGCGGCCGTGTAGGTGGCCTTGATGGTCTCCTTTTTGGTGCGAAAGGCCTCTACTTCAGTCTGGAGTTTCTGGGCGGTGGCGGTGAGCTTGTCTTCCTGCTCCACGATGGTGGCGTGCTGGCTGTCGAGGTCGTTCAACTGCGCGGCGATGGCTTCGCGGCGCGTGAGCGCCTCGCGAGCCAGAGATTCGTTGCCTTGGGCGAGGGCCTGCTTGGCCTGGTCGGCCAACTTGTCGCCCTGGGACTTTAGCTGCTCCGCCTGGATTTCGACGCGCTTGCGCGCCGTGGCGACGTCCGCGACGGCGCGCTTGACCTTGGTGAGATTCTCTAGTTGCTGCTCGTAGGAAAGGTCCAGCGTCTGGCGCGGGTCTTCGAGCTTGTCGAGGGCGGCGTTGGACTTCGCCTGGAAGATGGAAGTAATACGCTTGGCAATACCCACGGGGGCCTCCTTGGTGTTACTTTCAGACTATTGGCATTCGCCACAGTGGTGCGCCGATCGGCCCGATCCAGAGTTTAAGAAATGGCCTTATTTTCTTGGCAGGGTGCGGTCTTGTTCGGTGGCGTCGTTGGCGATTTCGTCGCGGTAGTCGCTGAGGCGCTGGCTCATGGCGGCGTCGGACACGCCCAGGATTCTCGCCGCCAGCAGTGCCGCGTTGGCCGCGCTGTTGATCGCGACGGTCGCAACGGGCACGCCGCGGGGCATTTGCACGATGGACAGCAGCGAATCGAGGCCATCGAGGCGCGCCAGCGCGACGGGCACGCCGATGACCGGCAGGGTAGTGACCGCGGCGAGCATGCCGGGGAGGTGCGCGGCGCCGCCCGCGCCGGCGATGATCACGCGAAGCCCTCGTCCTTCGGCGTTGCGTCCGTATTTGATCATGATTTCGGGTGTGCGGTGCGCCGAAATGACGCGAATCTCGTAGTCGATGTCGAAATGCCGGAGCACGTCGGCCGCGGCGACCATGACGTCGTGATCGGTCGCGCTACCCATCACGATGCCGACGACTGGACTCATGACGCCTCCCGGGTGTTGGTCCCGTAGGCACGGGCACTCTCCCATGTTCTCACGTGCAGTGCCGCCACATCGTCGCCCACCGCGGTGACGTGAGCGAGTTTGCGACCCGGACGCCACGCTTTGCCGTAGTCGTGGACGGTGACACCCGCGGTGGCGCGCGCCGAATCGAGCGATCCCGGCGTGTCGGCGCCCACCACGTTGACCATCACCGCCGCCGCGCAGAGCGCTGTGCTTGAACCCAATTCCTGGCCCGTGACCGCTCGCAGGTGGTTGGCGAACTGGCTGGTGGCAGTTCCCTCGATCGTCCAGTGCCCCGAATTGTGCGGGCGCAAGGCCAATTCGTTGATGAGCAGCCCGCGCGGGGTCACGAACAACTCCACGGCCATCACGCCCACGAGACCAATGTGAGCCGCAATCTCTACGCTCAGTTCGCGCGCTTGCGCCTGGACGTCCTCGTCGAGGTCGACGGGGAATCGCACTTCAGCGCACATGCCACTCGATTGAAGCGTCGTAACCAGCGGATAGGCGACGACCTCACCGTGCACTGAGCGCACCACGAGTTGAGCCACCTCACTTATCAACGTGACCCGTTCTTCGGCGACTACGGTGCCGCGGGCCAGTAATTCGCGGGCGAGCAGCATTGCGTCGGTGTCGTCGATAGGGAAGAGCACGCCGCGCCCGTCGTATCCGCCACGCGCGGCCTTGAGGACTGGCGGATTCTGGTGGCACTGCGACCAATTGTCGAGTACGGACAGATCCGCGTCGCTACGGATGACGTGGCAGTACGGCACGGGGAAGCCCGCGGCGGTGAATTCTTCGCGCTGTACCGCCTTGTCAACCGAGTACCGCAATGCGCGCGGACTGGGTCGAAACACGACGCCCTGCTCTTCGAGGCGCACCAGCATGTCGAGATCGATGAGTTCGTGGTCGAAGGTGACCACGTCGGTGGTCTCGATGAGTCGACGAAGTGCGGCTTCGTCATCGGCCGCGCCGAGGAGGACGTGGTCGGCGGTCTCGACGGCCGAGTCGTCCGCCGCCGTTACGAGCACGGTGAGCTCGACGCCGACGTCGTGAGCGTCATCACCCATCATGCGAGCCAATTGGCCGCCCCCGACGACGCCCACGCGATGAGGAACTGGTGGGCTCTGCGACACGCGTCCACGCTACCAACGGGTCGTGGGCTGTGATACGACGACGGGGGAGGCGACGCCCCAGTACAGTTGTCGGGTCATCAAGGAGCATTCATGAGAGCAGTTGCCAGCATTCTTTCGATCATCCTCTTCCTCGCGTTCGCGACCACGGGCGCGCAGAAGTTGATCTTCAACACCATGGCTTCTCGGACGGCCGAACGCCTGGGATTCAAGAAGAAATCATTTCAGGCCGTGGGTTTGCTCGAAGTGCTCGGCGCGCTCGGCGTCATGATCGGACTCGTCGGCAAGCACGGTTCATTATTGGCGCTATTGAACGAAGTCGCCGCCGGCTGCTTGTTTCTGGCGATGATGGCGACGACGGTCGTTCACCTGCGAAAGGGTGACGGCCTCAAGGGTTCAGCGCCCGCGCTGGGGCTCGGCCTGCTGTGCCTGATCGAACTAATCTTTCGCCTCGTCTGAGGGTTCTGACTAGTTGGCGACGCGAGTGTGCTTGAACTCGTTGAGCTCGGGCTGGCCCGCCATCAACGTCACGAGTGATTCGATGATTTTCGCCGAGGCGAGCCCGTCGCCCGTGGGCGGGTTCATATAACGCACGAAGGTCGCGTCGGAATCAACGACGAAGGTCGGAACGCCGAATGCCTCGTAGGCCTGCATGGCGTGAAAGTTCTCCCCGATGACGCGGTGCGGGCGTCGCGAGGTGACGTCGGCGCCGACCTTATCCATGTCGACACCGAGGGTCGCGAGGACACCACTGATTTCCTCCATCGTCGCCAGGCGGATGGCGCGATCGTGTCGCGCGCAAAAGAGAGCCTCGTGAGCCGCGAAGAAGAGCTCGGGCTGCTCGTCGCGTACCGACACGCTGACCGCCAGGGCCAATAGCGCCGGATCCTTGGCGGAGTCGTTCCAGACGTCGGGTGCTCCCGGCGCTCGGTGACCCTGACTCATAGTCCAGGGAATGAACTCAACCTCGAAGTCGGCGCCGGCCGCCAGCGCGGCCAGCACGTGCAGGTGAATGTTCTTGGCGAAGGGGCAGCGGTAGTCGTAACTGAGTCCGAAAGTTGTCACGATGTGAGCCTAGGGACTAGCGCGGCGGAACCGGCACTCCCTGGGCACGACAAAGGTCCTGAAAAGAGCAGAACCGGCAGGCGTTCCTCGAAGGAGTTGCGGGAAAGTCCCCGTCGGCGTAGTAGCGCTTGATCTTCTCCCACGCCGCAGTTGCCGCCGCCGCACGGGCTTTGATGATGACCTCAGAGACGGCTCGTTCCAGAGTTTCGCCCTGACTCACGTAAAGGAGGCGGATCTTGGCGGGGCGTTCACCGAGCTTCTCCTCGCACAACACGGCGTAAAGCTCGGCGTTGGCGAACGTCTGCGAGTCGTAGTTGCGATTGGGTAAGGAGCCGGTTTTGTAATCGACGATGACGAGATTCCCTTCGTCGTCGCGGTCGAGCCGGTCAAGGATTCCAAACAGCGGTGTCTCGCCGATGGTCACCCCCACGCACATTTCTATGCCCTCGCTCTTCACTTCGCGCGGGTCCTCCATAGTGAAGTACCGCTCCATGATGATCTGCGTCTCGGCGAGTAATCGGGCCTCGCCCGCGTCGTCGAGTGCGATCTCCTCGCGCACCTTGGCCGTGAGGATGTTCTGCAAGGCAGGCTCAACGAAACCGCGCGCCGCGTCGATGGTTCGCTCGGCCCCCTCGAGTTTCAAGAGCTGTTCGAAGATGTAGTGGACGAAGCGGCCCTTGGCGGTGGCGTAGCTCGCGGGCTGGGGTATGCGTTCCACCGACGCGTGCTGGTAGCGACGAGGGCACGCTTGAAAGTCAGCCAAGCGTGAGGGAGACAATGCTTTCGGAAGGGGTTGCTCAAAGGCCATGGACTCACCGTAGGCGAGGGCACTGACACGTCAATTGATGAGCGCCAACTAGTCGTTTCTTCGCCAGCTCAGAACCCCATTCGGCAAACTCGGGACCTGACGGCGTACGGTACAGGCCCATCGGTAACGAGTTCCAAGCCGAACTATCTCCTACACGCTGACTCGAGTCAGCGTTTCGGTTGACGCTTCATCGGGGTGAGCCGTTGCAACAAGTTTATGCTGCTTGGGTCTTACTTTCCCTCCACGTCCAGTACCGGAATTTGTCCCCGGCAGGCCTAGTCTGGCCAAGTTGGTGGCCGCGTTGAGGTCGCGCCCTATCTGGTGCCCGCAAGAGTCACAGGCGAAGGTGCGCTCGGTGAGAGACAGCGTGGCTTTCACTGCCCCGCACCGAGCGCAGGTCCTTGATGAGGGGTAGAAGCGGTCGGCCTTCACCAACCTAGATCCGTACCAGGTGGTCTTGTACTCGAGCTGGCGCGCGAACTCTCCCCAGGCGGCGTCAGAGATGTGCTTGGCCAAGGAGTGGTTTTTCACCATTCCCTTGATGTTCAGGTCCTCGATGACTATCACGTCGTAGTTCTTCGCCAGCATCGTGGTCGTCTCATGTAACAGATTCTTGCGCGCGTTAGCGGCACTGGCGTGAATCTTCTGCACGCGGGAGTTGGCCCTTTTCCACCTATTGGAGGGCGCGACGCCGGGCTGAGGGCCACAGCGGCGTGATGGGACACGTTGGGCGTGGGCCAACTTCTTTTGGGCCGTGACGAAGTGGCGGGGGTTCGCAACGTTGAGCAGCTGCTGCCCATTAGGACCAGCTCCGGTGTAGAGGGTGGACAGGCCGACGTCGACGCCGATGACCTTTTCGGATGCCCGGGTGACAGGAATCTGCCGATCGACCTTGACGGTGAAGGAGATGGTGAACTTACCGGCGCGCTCGGTGATGGTAGCTGCCATTATGCGTCCCGTACCGCGACCCAGGTGCCGGTAAAGCTTGCGGGTGGACTCGTAGGTCTTGATCTCACCAACACGAGAGACGCGTACGTGGTGAGAATCACTCAACTTGACCGCGCCCGCTAGGAAGCTCACTGACCTGGACGATCCTCTCTTCTTGAACGTGGGGAACCGGGCGCGGCCCGCGCGGTGATTGGCGAAGGCCTTCGATAGGTTGAGACACGCGTAGTTGTAGGTGCATGATCCGTTCTCACTCCACCACGGCGCCACCTCGTCGCGCCTTGCGTACCAGGTCTTTTGGAGATCGAAGTGCCGAGTCCCGAGGTAGTCCTCGTTGGCGACATCCTCGCCCGCGTCCTTCTTCGCGCGGTTCTCCTCCTAGTTGGCCTTGACGAGGCCTAGCAGTGCGTTGTAGGCAAACCTCGTACCCCCGATGTGACTGTGCAGGAGACCGACCTGCGCGGGTGTCGGATCCAGCGCGAAGACGTAGGCCTGGGTCACGGTGGTGAGAGTTGGCGCGCCGGGCTCGGTGGGACTGGTCATCTACTCAGTATCGGCCCTGGGTGTGACCTAATTGCCGTACGCCACCAGGTCCCGAGTTTGCTGAATGGGCCCAGAAATATGGCTCGGGGGTGCTCTCGGGTGCTCACGGCGCGGGTGTAGAAAGAAGGCGTGAAAAAACGTGCTGTCGTGACTCGACAGGGGCACCTCGTGCGATCCACCAAATGGGCGGGGCTGTGCACCGGTGACGCTGTGGTGGTCGATGGTGTGAAGGAGCGTCGCCACTCATGGGTCTTCGTCGCCCACGTCACGAACACTCAGACCAGCGAGGAGTGGGTGGAGGTGCGCGGCGGTCGCAGCGGTGAGGCCAAGGGGCGCTCGTTTCGCCCCGAGGTGATCTTTCCGGCGACGGCGAAGAAGGGGAGTCGCATCGTTGGCCAGTCACTCGCCAGCGCGCCGCAATTTCAGCTGTTCTAGCTATTCCTCGTCGACGTCGAGCACGTAGCCCACTCCCGGCACCGTGCGGATTAACTCACCGCTCTCGTCATTGAGCTTGTGGCGCAGGAGGTGCACGTACGCGTGCACGTACTGGGCTTCTTCGCCGTAGCCCACGCCCCAGACCGCGCCCAGAATCATCTGGTGCGTGCAGGTGCGACCCGCGTGGCGCGTCAGGAATGACAGCACCTCGAACTCCTTGGCGGTGAGCGCGATCTTCTCGCCCCCGAGACTCGCCTCGTGGTGGACCACGTCGAGTTCGAGCGAACCCACCGTCAGTGAAGCGTCGTGCGAGGCGTCGGCGTCGGGTGGGTGAAGACGAAGGACGACGCGAATACGCGCCTCGAGTTCGGGCATGGAGAAGGGTTTGGTGACGTAGTCGTTGGCGCCGCCGTCGAGCGCCGCTATTTTGCGATTTTCTGCTCCGGTGGCCGACAAGATGATGATGGGCACGTCGCTCCACTCGCGAATTCGCTTGCACACGCTGAGTCCGTCCATGTCGGGCAGGCCGATGTCCAAGATGACCACGTCGGGCTGGAGGATCGCGGTCTGGCTGATTCCGCTTTCGCCGTTTTCGACGGTGGTGACGTCGTGACCTTCGGATTGCAGTCCCAGTCGCAGTGCGCGTAAGAGCGAACGGTCGTCGTCGATGATGAGAATCTTGGCCATTATCAGTCCTGGACTTTCGTGACGGCGGGATGCATCGAGAAGACGAAACTGGCACCTCCCCCCGGGGCATCTTCGTACCATATGTGGTCCCCGTGAGCTTCGACGAACGTGCGGGCGATCGTCAGGCCCAATCCGGCACGTCCGCCGGTGTCGAACTGCACGAATCGGTCGAAGATCGCTTGGCGGTCCTGGACTTCAACACCGGGGCCTTGGTCGGACACTGAGATGGTCACCAGGTCGTCGCGGCGCTGTGCCGACACGGTGACCTGGCCGTCGATGCGAGAGTGGCGAACCGCGTTGTCGAGCAGATTGACCAGGACCTGGATGATCAGTAATTCGTCGATGTCTACCCGGGGCAGGCCCCCGACGTTGCGCACGAGCACCGTGTTGGGACCCAGGCTGGTACTCAGGACCGTGAGCGCCGCGTCAATCAGCGTCACGACGTCGGTGGGTGCGCGGTGTACCTCGAAGACGCCCGCCTCGATGCGGGTCATATCGAGCAGGTTGCTCACCAGCCGGGTGAGGCGGTCCGATTCGACTTCGATGAGCGCGTGCAGTTCGTGCGCGTCATCTTTAGAAAGCTGGTGCGCGCGGTTCACCAACGTGGACGAAGCCACTTTGATGGTCGCCAGGGGAGTGCGCAAGTCGTGCGAGACTGCCCCCATGAGGGCGTGGCGCAGGCGGTCAACCTCTTCGAGAAGTTGGGATCGACGAGCCTGTTCACGTAGTTGGGCACGCTCCATTGCGATGGCGGCATCGTTGGCGAAGGTCACGAGCATGTCGCGGTCCTCGTCGGAGAATCGTGCACCCTTAAGGACGAGGACGCCCACTGGTCGCCCGGCGGCGGCCAGTGAGACCGTGCGCAAATCGTTGGTCGAACCCAATGCCGTCGACAGGCTCACCGAGTGACCCGGTTGGGGGTCGAGTTGGTTGAGTTCGGCGCGCGAGAGATCGGGACCTACCGAGGCGGCCACCTTGAGACGTCCCTGCTCGAGGACGAAGAGGACCACCGCTTCGATGTCGAAGACACTCTGCACGGCCTGGACGATGGTGACCAGGAGATCCTCGGTGGACTGGTCTTGGACCAATAGTTCTGAGAGTTCGTAGACCCGGCGCATATTGAGTGCATTTCGCTGCGCCTGCGCGTGGGCGATCTTGAACCTCGCCACCACCACGGCCACCAGGGCGACCACGATGAAGTAGACCCCGAGTCCCACCCAATTCTGAGCGGTACCGATGGACAAGGTGCCGTAGGGCGGGATGAAGTAGAAGTCCAATACGACCGCACACACCGCGACCGTGGAGAAGCCCGCGACAACGCCGCCGACCACTTCGGCGGCGATGGCCGGAATGATGAAGATCAGCGTGACGGTCGACACGTTGACGCTCGCCCGCCAGGGCAACAGCACCAGTAAGAACAGCACCGAAGTGCCGACCCCGACGGCCAAACCAGTGAGGCGTCTTCGCACCTGCCCATTGTTCCACCGAATTCCCGGATGAAGGACAGTGCACGGCGAATGAAGAAATTATTAAGCACCAGACGGGACTTTGAAGAACCTGTTCAGAACGGCCGCGCGAAACTCGATTCATGGCAGATATCTACTCACTACTGGGCATCGTGGCCTTCGCCGCGGCAATGCTCGGACTTATTTGGGCCCTGGAACGCGCATGAACGTCACCCAAGACCTCCTTCTAGCGGTTGCGGTGCTGATGTTCCTCTACATCGGCTACGCCATGTTCAAACCGGAGAAATTCTAAATGACCTTCTTCCTCACCCTCCTGGCCCTCGTAGTCACGCTCGGCCTCACCTGGCGCTACCTCGGCTCCTATATGGCCGCCGTCTTTGACGGCCGCGTACACTTCCTCGGATTCGTTGAACGGCCCATCTACCGCCTGCTCGGCACCAGTCCTGAACAAGAACAGACTTGGAAGAGATACGGCGGTGCCCTAATCATCTTCTCGGCCGTGTCGTTCCTCTTCACCTACGTGATCTTGCGGATCCAGGGGTCGCTACCGCTCAATCCCCAGCACTTCGGGGCGGTAGGTCCGGCGCTCAGTTTGAACACCGCCTCCTCCTTCCTCACCAACACCAACTGGCAGAACTATGGCGGCGAGACCACCATGTCGTACTTCAGTCAGATCGGCGCCCTGACCGTGCAGCAGTTCGTGTCGCCCGCCGTGGGCATCGTCGCGGCGATCGTCCTCGTCCGGGGATTCTCGCGCAAGAACTCCTCGACGGTGGGCAACTTCTGGGTCGACATGACGCGTTGCCTCTTCTACGTCCTCTTGCCCATCGCCTTCATCGCGGGCATCATCTTCGTGGGCGAGGGTGCGGTCATGACCCTGGCGGGCACCGCGACGATCCACGACGTGCTCAATCAGGTGACCCAGACGATGGCACGCGGGCCGATTGCCTTCATGGAGGCGATTAAGCAACTCGGCACCAACGGCGGCGGCTTCTTGAACGCGAACTCGGCGACGTCCTTCGAAAATCCGACGGGCCTCACGAACTTCCTCTCGATCTACCTCGTGCTCTCGATCCCCTTCGCGTTGACCTACACCTTCGGCAAGATGGTCGGCAGCATTCGCCACGGCTTCGCGCTGCTCAGCGTGATTGTGCTGCTCTTCGGTGTGTGGGTGGGCTTCACCAGCTTCGCCGAGCACCAGAACAACCCGGCGGTCGCGGCCGCCGGCATCCACTCGACCGTCGGCAACACCGTTGGTAAGGAGGTGCGCTTCGGCGACACCTCAACGGCGTTATTCGGAGTCGCTTCGACGTCGACCTCGACGGGTTCAGCCGACGCCGCCTACGACTCCTTCACGCCCATCGGCGGTATGGGACTGCTGACGGGCATGATGCTCGGTGAGGTCACCCCGGGTGGCACGGGCACTGGTCTCTACACCCTGTTGATCTTCGCCATCATCGCAGTGTTCATCGGAGGGCTGATGATCGGGAGGACACCGGAGTATCTCGGCAAGAAGATTCAGGCCAAGGAGGTGAAACTCGCGGGGTTCGCGGCCCTGGTCATGCCGATTACGGTGTTGATTGTCACCGCCATCGCCGTCTCGGTGGCGGCGGGACGGGCGGGACCACTTAACGCGGGTCCCCACGGGTTCAGCGAGATTCTCTACGGCCTCACCTCCCAGGGAAACAACAACGGGTCGGCCTTCGGTGGGCTGACGGGTAACACGCCCTTCTACAACATCATCGGCGCCATCGACATGCTGATCGGGCGCTTCGGGATCTTGATCCCGGTCCTCGCCCTGGGTGGCGCACTCGCGCAGAAGAACGTGGTCCCCGAATCCCTGGGCACGTTTCGCACCGACAACGGCATGTTCGTCGGACTCACCATCGGCGTCATCTTGATCATTGGCGGACTCACATTCTTCCCGGCGATTTCGCTCGGACCCATCGTTGAACAACTCAGCCACGGAAGGTTCTTCTAATGTCTCAGGTCCTCACCCCTCCCACCACCGACACGGCGCCCCACGGTGTCGCCCAGGCGCGCGGTCTCTTTGATCGTGAGATCCTGTCCCGGGCTTTCGTCGACTCGTTCAAGAAGCTCGACCCGCGCGTCCAGGTGAAGAATCCGGTAATGTTCGTGGTACTAGTCGGCTCGATCATCACCCTCATCGAGGCGATCGCCCATTCGGGCATCTTCTCCTGGTCGATCACCATCTGGCTGATCCTCACGGTGCTGTTCGCCAACTTCGCCGAGGCCATGGCCGAGGGTCGCGGCAAGGCCCAGGCCGACACCCTTCGCAAGATGCGATCGGAGACGGAGGCCCGACGCCTGCTCCCGGACGGAAGCGAAGAGCTCGTGCCGGCCGCGAATCTGAGCAAGGGCGACTTTGGCGTCTGTGAGGCCGGTGACGTGATCCCCAGTGATGGTGAGATCATCGAAGGCATCGCCTCGGTGGACGAGTCGGCGATCACGGGAGAGTCGGCGCCGGTCATCCGCGAATCTGGCGGGGACCGCTCCGCGGTGACCGGCGGCACCAGGGTCCTCTCGGACCGGATCGTGGTGCGCATCACCGCCGAACGTGGTCAGACCTTCATCGACCGAATGATCAGCCTGGTCGAAGGCGCGAACCGCCAGAAGACTCCCAACGAGATCGCCCTGACGATCCTGCTGGCGGTGCTCACCATCGTCTTCATCCCAGTCGTCGTGACCCTGCAGCCCTTCGCCGCCTTCGCGGGTACCACCGTCTCGGTGGTCGTGTTGGTGTCGCTGCTGGTCTGCCTGATCCCCACGACCATCGGGGCGTTGTTGTCGGCTATCGGCATCGCGGGTATGGACCGCCTGGTCCAGCGTAATGTGCTCGCAATGAGCGGTCGCGCCGTCGAGGCCGCGGGCGACGTGCAGGTGCTGCTACTCGACAAGACCGGCACCATCACGTTGGGCAATCGCATGGCCGCGAACTTCTTCCCGGTCGCCGGACACAGTGAGCAAGAGGTGGCCGACGTGGCCCAACTGGCTTCGCTCGCCGACGAGACGCCCGAGGGGCGTTCGATCGTCGTGCTCGCCAAGGAGAACTTCGGTATCCGCGAGCGCCAGCTCGATCCGAGCCACGTCTTCGTCCCCTTCACCGCAACCACGCGTATGTCGGGTCTCGACATGGACAATCGCCAGATCCGCAAGGGTGCGGCCGAATCGGTGAAGCGCTGGGTCCTCGAGCAGGGCGGGACGGTTCCCGCCGACCTCGACGCCATCGTCGAGCGAGTCTCGCGCGCGGGCTCGACACCCCTCACGGTGACCGACGGAACCCAGATCATTGGTGTCGTCGAACTCAAGGACGTGGTCAAGCAGGGCATCAAGGTCAAGTTCGAGGAGATGCGCAAAATGGGCATTCGCACGGTGATGATCACGGGTGACAATCCCCTCACCGCGGCGGCTATCGCTCAGGAGGCCGGCGTCGACGACTTCCTGGCCGAGGCGACACCCGAGGCCAAGATGGCCCTCATCAAGCAGGAACAGGAGGGCGGC
>OCZT010003258.1_pt1 | contig 16650 bp, 34 predicted proteins | sample 1539031 | NCBI WGS metagenome assembly OCZT01 (sample SAMEA3539308, study PRJEB22396) | soil metagenome | biome: tundra; feature: field; material: soil | place: USA | collected 2010-05 | depth 0.15 m | reverse complement strand
AGCATAGACTACGCACGAGCTACGCACTATACGCACGACCTCACCGCGAATTATCGGCGAATATAAGTGCAACCAATCTTGGCTTGATTTTGACTTACTAAGTCGAGTTAGTAAGTGCGTAATTTAAGCTGGAGAAACTTAAATAGACGTATGTTGCTATGCACTATACGCATATGTTAAGATTATTATATGGAACCTAAACTAACATCACGCCGTGCCATGGAAAGTTACGAAAAAAATTCGTCTTACAAATTGTATAGGTGTAATTCTGCTGCCGAATATCAAGCCAAACATCGTAGTGAAATGACGATACTCGAAAGAGAAGCATACAAAACGGCGGCACGGACGCGGGCACAGAAGTCAAGGGACAAAGCAAAGCGGCGATTGAGGAAGCAGAAAAAATCCGGGCGGCGATAGGTTGCCGCCCGGTGTTAGGGAAGGAAACGGAAGGTCAATGTTTAAACAGTTTTCGTAAATAGTTTACAATGCGTGAAGCCGTGCGGCGTCTAGTGTGAGGGTCTATTGTCTTGATAAGCGGCGCGTGTTGTACTTGGTCCGGTGCTGCCGGGCGCTCCACGCGACTGAACCAAACGCGCGGAGCAAATGGAACTAGCACCAGACATGCGCCGCTTTTCCAATGGCGACGGTGGCGCGAATTAACTCCTGAGTCGATTTTGTTCATCGGTTTTGACCACCTTTCGTTGTTCGCGGCGGCGTGCTTGCCGCAATTGGTGCGCGATTCGGGTATCTTTATTTTCTTTGTCGCCATGGTTGGCGCGGTTAGTGTTAGTCATGTTGTTTCTCCAGAATGGAATGTAGTTTTTGAAGCAACTTTCCTTTTAAGCAGTCACAGTAAGCCACAGCGGTGATATCGTTACGTTCGATAAGTATTTGTCCGTCAAGCTCGGCGCAACGATGACACGGTTTGATTGACTTCAGACGTTTCGATAGTCGATGCACTTTTGGCATATCGTAATTCTACGCAAGTTAACAGCGTTTCGAATTTGGCAAGCGTTATACGGCGCTTGTCTGAAAAGTCGGGTTTTGCCGGTGTGTTTGGAAGGTAGTAAGCGCCCGCCTCACACCAGACAACCTCGTGCCAACCGAGTAGACGCAGGGCCAGATAGCGCGTGTGTAGAGTGAGTTCCAGGTCTGAGTCATTAAATGAACAACTATTCGGGCGGTGCAAGTTATTCCAGTACATTATTGTCTCACAAATATGGCAAGCGCCCGCATGATGCGTGCGGATGTTGTGACGCGATTGTAGCGACGGCGATTGACCACCAGGAGTGTGCCACAAACGATGCCGGCATAGAGCGCCCAATTACCGCCGGTGACGATCACTAGTAGAAACAAGAACGCGACGTAAAGGCAGACAAGAAACCAAAGCGCGTTTCGGATCATACAATCCTCCGTTTTTTCGGAATTATTCTTTTTCCGCTCCTGAATTTGACTTTTTTAGGGTCGCTCCATTTGAACTCTGCCGCGAACTGATGAACCTTTTCAGTCACTTTTTCTACTACTGTCTTTCGTGCCATTACTTTTTACTTCCTTTTCCCCTAAAGCTTTCTCATACGCTGCGACAGCCCACGAGTGAAGCGACGCACGTTGATTAAGGGCGATTCGGATGGATTGAGCGCACAGTTGACGCGCTTCCGTCAAAAGTTCCTCATAATTTTCCCTCTGCGATTTTGATTTCGGTTTCCAGGCCATTACAAAACCTCCGCCTAAATTATACCACGAAAAAAGTGATGTCAAGCCGTCCGACGTATTTTTCTTACGCTAAATTCGTGAGCGCCGTTTAGCTTGAACGTTGGAACCGGGTTCACGCTTTCAACGGTCGCCCCGCCCGCTATCTTTAATATATCCACCCCGGTAAGGCGGGCTCCCTTGTGAGCTTTTTTGATACATTCACCCTTTGGCCCGAAAATTGCATAGAGTTTTTTACCACAAATTGCGGCTAGTTCACCTTCGTCTTCCAATTTCCAAGCTCCAAGCTGCGTATCGTGTAGATGTACACCATCAAGCTCTTCACAAATAATGGAGTCGGTATCACAGTATAGGGGATTGGTGGCACATTTGATGCCTCTCAATAGCTCCGCGCGGGCAGCGCCCGTTATACTAGCCCCCGTGCAGACGTTGTAATAGAAGTGCTGTAGAAGCGGAGCTTGCCATATTCGGTACTTGCCCTGGTGTTCGAATGCTGGTGACCATCGGAAACCGGACCCTTGACAGTACGTACATACAGGATCAACTGTGTTTTTGGGACACCGGGGACACTTCTCAGTTAGGAGTGGGTTTTCCCAAGGTTCAATACACCACTCAAAAAAGTTGGCTGGATTTTGTGCAAACTTTCCATATGCACTATTTAGGACAAATTTATAGAACAGCGTGTGCATGATGTCGCCGCTTGCTTTTGCTTTTGCACGTGCATAATAGAAGTGGTCTACAAAATCACCGAACGAAACACGGTCATTGAAACCGTATGTCTTATGAATAGTGACAGGTTTGAACGACCCAGTTTCTAGTGCAGCGTTCCATTCATGAATTGTAGTCGAAAATTTACCGTAAGGAACGGTGAAGTCTAAACCACCCTCTTTAGTTCGTACCGGAAAAGCTCCGAAATTATGGCCGGTAGTGACGACAAAGCAAGTGTTACTCTCGATTCGAGTTGATAGAATTGGCTTAGTTCCTACAGGATGTAGGTAAGATCGCATCACGTGGGGATACATCGAATTTACGTCATATATTTTGACGTGCTTTTTTATAAGTCCAGATTTGAAGCACTGATTACGACCACCAAAATAAAAGTCAGTGCGAAACGATTCGTCAAACTGTTCGGAACCACGAGTGAAGGTATGGAACCGTTGAAGTTGCTTCATGCTGGAACTGCCTATAGTTAGTTTGTCTCCGAATTCATCGAAGAAAGCGGTAACCAATTCATGAAGGTATACACAATCACCTCGAAGATAGTCTATGATTTCTTGCTTGTGTTTTTCGCGTCTGGATTTATGGAGCTTGTCATAGTCTATAGAATCCTTCTGATAAGCGGCAAGTGGAAACGGCATGATCGCATAGGAGTCGCGTAATTCGTGGTTGCCAAGTCGCGCTTTAATAATGCGCCCATTTATGATACGCATATCTCCGGCGGGTAGATAATCTAGAAAATAAAAGAAATCAAATTTGCCGCCGTTATGAGCGAAGATAAGAAGAGGCTCCTTCCATTTAGCAAGCCGTTCCACTAGCAGGCGTACACAGTCATCATTCCAGATACAGGTAAAATCGAACCCATCATATAGGCCAGCACAGAAAGGCTTAGGAACCTTACCATACTCGAACGGGTCTGTTTCCAGGTCCAATACGGCTATTCTATTTCTTCTTACCTTTGGTTGTAGCACTTGTTTTTCTCCGTGATTTCTTAGCGCGTTTCTTGGCGGCTTTTTTGTAGGCTGTTTTATCCTTACCTGTTAGATTCGCACGATAGATCCGTGAATCTTCCTTCCGTCTATCTAGGTACTCATTAATTTTGAAGTTAGAACGTGAGCGTTTTTTCTTGGCACGCACATAGGCGGCATGGCTGTAGGTACCGCGCTCTTTCCGAATGCGGGCGGCTTGTGTGTCCCAATCGCGCGACCTATGGACCTTGACGATTTCCAGGTTGCGATAAACTTCGTTCATATCTTTAGCTTTACCGGATTGACGCGCTTCTTCTATCGCTTCATATCGTTCCAAATCATCTATGAGTAAGTCTATGTTGCGATAAATGGCGTTAGATTGATGACCATAAAATCGAAAGGCAAAGTATTCGTCACGCTTTTTCATGGCGTCAATTGCTTTGTCGTTCTTTTTCAGGTCGCGTAAGTAGGTATCAAGTTTGTGGTACGGAACTGGTATCGTTACCTGCTCAACTCCACTGGGTTGCCTCAGTTTTGCATGTCCATGGGAGACACCAACTTTTTCGTTAGCAGAGTGAGGGAAGATTACTTTACCTTTGTAAGTTTCATATCCGGCGGCTTTCATGTTTGCCGTCTCACTTTTGGAGAGCTTAACCGGAGTTGCTTTTCCTGACAGTACGTCGTCAAAGCGATCTATGAGGTTAGTAAGTCGCTTAGTCGGTTTGACGCTGCGCGCATCAACGCCGGTGATTAGACCACGTTTTTTGAGCGCGGCGATATTGTGCCGAAATTTTCGTATGTCTGTTGGAGCCACTCAGTACCCTTGCCAGAGTCACTATGAGGCTTGTATCTTAGGCAAGACCATGATACCATAGAGTTTGGGACAATACAAGGGGTAAGATGCCGATAAGTTATCCAGTCGATTTGACCACACAATCCGGTGACCAACTTTGCCCCACTGGTGCAGGGCAGAATGGAAATCGAGGACCATATATCAACGGTGCCGGTGATCTTTTCATTTTTTCACTCGCATATCCAATCACAGTTCCGCGTGTGATTTCTGCCTATCGTTCGCAAGATCAAGGCCAAACATGGCACATAGTAGATGGTGCTAACAGTATCATCACGTTTCATAGTGGCGGCTCCAGCACGACCCAACTGGTTAGTCCACATCCGACCAACCCGAATTTAGTGACGGTTATTTACTTCACTGCAAATACTCCACCTGTTGTGATGGCACAGGATTTCGACATCACGACGGCGCTATGGGCTGGCGCTCCTTATGGTGGAGCCTATCCTTTTTCACCCCCTACTAGTGTGAAACCGGATTTGTATGAGGTTGCGATACGTCCAATCGCAGGTGAGTTTGTGGTGTTCGGAAACACAGGACTGGCGGGGAAGAGTCGATTACAGTTTGTTCGATTGACACCGGGCGGGGTATGGGGTGTTTCCATTGACGCTTTTCCAGGTGCAGTGGCGAGTGACCAAATTGTGTTACTAGGCAACTTATCAGCGCCAAGCGATAACCAAATTGCGTGCACGACTAATGAACATGTGTATGCGCTTGCGCGACAATACAACGGCGGAGGTACTGTCAACAATTTGATTCAATGTATTTTGAGTCCGTTGAATGTTGTAACAAATCAGTTCATTGATTTTGTTGATGTTATTGGTGGCAATCTGTTAGGCTACTATTCTGGCTCGGGCGGATATATCGCAGCCTTAACTAAGATTTTTTTACATCTCATGTTTGTACCCACCGTTCCAGTGCTTGCCGATGGGTATGCAGTTGTAGGGTTCGCCGCGCAAGGTAGTGATATTGTTGCGCCGTGGAATATGGGCACTGTCACAGGTCCTTTAGGCGGGCTTGAATATTCATCACACTTTTCATTCAACCAAACTTTGATTTATTTGTGGGCGCAAAATTCTGTGAATGATGGATACTACGCCACTATTAACCCTACGTTAGTGTTACCAGTCGTAAGCACACCAGCCGTGCTTAGTAATTTCTTCTTAGGTTTACAGGCGACATACACTGTTAACGATTTAGGCGCTGGAATTATGGGTGCGATTGGCGATAACGGATCTTCACTGGCCTTGTTTTTGATCTTTTTACCATTCATTATTGCCACATCACTTCGAATCAACGCACAAACTTTAGCTGCAATTCCGTTGCCAGCTAGGAGCGTATTCAACTAAGGAGCTTATGGGAATCAACATCAATCAGCTTACGAATTTGCCTGTTGTTTTAGAGCGTACTCCCGGAATAACAGTGTGCAACCCTCGCGCTTTGCCGCTCACACTAGATTTTGCCGCCAGTTTGGAGTATACGATTGACTATAGCAATATGCAGGCGCGTGGATTCTTTAGCATGGTACAGACGGTTTGGGTAGACAATATGGCAAGTGCCACTATCTTGTACATCACGATTCCGGCTGTTAATCAAGTGCTTCAAATTCCGGCAAACACACAGGGTTACTTTCCAGTGCTCTGTCCAAACCCTGTTAACATATCGTTCGCGTCTGCCGGTGGCGTTGCGGTGCAAGTGATTTTACTCAATTTTCCTGTGTAAAGTTTGGGGGATTAAATGCGATTCAAAATTTTCTTACTCTTGTTATCTGCGTCTGTTTTATCGGCGCAAATATTTTGGCCTGGAACTAGGGGACCTGTTGGACCTACAGGACCGAGGGGTGTCACTGGACCGACAGGCCCATCGGGTACAGGTCCAACCGGACCAACCGGACCTACAGGTGCAAGGGGAGCCACAGGTCCGACAGGCGCAAATGGAGCCACAGGACCAACAGGCGCAAATGGAGCCACAGGACCAACAGGTGCAAATACAGGTACGGCTTCGGTTACCAATCCTGCATGTTTCTCATATTTTATTATCAACTAACGGAGGCACTATGTTTCCATCGGGTTTACAAATGCTTTTCAAGTCGCTCGGTTTCGACCCTGCGGACTTCGCTTCCAAGATTGCATCGACACAGGAAGCGGCGGTAAAAACGGTGCAACATTTCGACGCTCGATTACAAGCGATTGATAAGCGGCTTGAAAATATCGAACGTCTATTGACGGAGGAAAAATTTGGAGGGGAAACTTGACACTATCGGATAATGTTATCATTGCGGGCATTGGTGCGATTGCAACGATTTTGGTTTCAACTATCAATGTTGTATTTTCGGTCATTGGTAGTAATAGGAGTAAAAGAAATGAGCAACATTTGGTTGATAACAAAGAACAGTTGAAAACTTTGGTGACTCAAACCGACGGACTCACTAAAGAGCTTGTAAGGGTGACTGGTCAATCCGAACGTGCAAAGGGCGTGCTGGAAGGTGAAGCCCATGGAACCTGAAGCGATTATTGAAGAGGTACAGGAAGATGCGGCGGCAGAAGTTGCAGCGGATGTTATTCAAACTGTTGCGGTCGAAAACGCCATAGTAACTAGTGAAGTTGCGTCCGTAAGTGACGCGTTAGCCGTTCATGCCGAAGTCTCGGAGGAAAGGCACGAAGAAATATTGGAAGGTCAAGCATGGCTAGAAAATCAGTTCCAGTTACTTTCATTGGCGAATCAAGCCCTACAAGCGACGCTCCTATCGTTGCAGACAACAGTAACGACCCAGTTATCAATGATACAGGAAACGCTGACCCGGAACTCATCAACGGATTCGATACCTTCAATCCCGCCGATGGAGAGCCCGATACTGGAGGAAGCGGCGATAGTGGTGGTGGAACCGGAAAGCGCCGTGGTAGAAAGCCAGGAAGCATCAACAAAAACGGTCCAAAGGCGTCGAAGGTTAATTTAGGCGGCTTAGAACAGATACTCCTTAGCCTGCACATGATGGCAGGCGGCTTTTTCGATGCGCCTGAATTGGCGCTGGCTCCCGAGGAAGCGAAAGCCATGGCCGAATCGGCGGCGACAGTTGCGGCGCTGTATCACCATACGCTAGATCCACGCACGATGGCGTGGATTCATCTTGCGATGGTATGCGGCGGAGTGTACGGTACACGTGTCATGGCGATACGTGCGCGAATCAAGGCCGAAGAAAAGGCCATTCCAAAACAAAATGTATTTCCGATTGCTGGTACGGAGAGTACTAAAACCAGGTCGTCTGGTTCACCTATCGCACCACGAACGCCTGCGGATTTTTACTCTCCCGGCGACTACAGTTTCGCACCTAACGTAGGTGAGTAACAATGAGATTGCCAAACGATACGCAACGGATTTCCATAGTCGGACGAACCGGAAGCGGGAAAACCGTTGCGGCGGCTTGGCATTTGTCGCACGCTGACTTTCAGTGGATGCCATGGGTCGTGTACGATTTTAAACGTGATTCGTTGTTAGCTCAAATTGGAGAGTTAGAAGGAACAGAGCATATCGGACTCGAAGAAATACCGCGCTATCCGGGCATCTACTTTGTACATCCACATCCTGATGACACCGAAGGTATGAAGGAACAAATGTGGAAGATATGGGCGCAGGAAAACACTGGCGTCTTTATTGACGAAGGTTTAATGGTTGGTTTGTATAACCCTGCATTTCGGTCATTACTTACGCAAGGACGTTCCAAGCACATACCAATGATTATTCTTTCTCAACGTCCCGCATGGTTGGATCGTTTTTGCTTCTCGGAATCGGACTACTTCCAGGCGTTCGCTTTGAATCATATAAAAGACCGTCAAAAAATGATGGAGTATGTACCAGCTAACCTTTTAAAACCACTCCCGAAGTATCACAGTTATTATCATGACGTTGGAATGGCTGAAACAGTTGTCATGACACCAGTGCCACCAATTGAAGACACATTAAAAGTGTTCGATTCCAAGCTTACCGCAATGCGTGCAAGAAAGAGACGTGTAATAATATAGTTTGTAACCCCTTGACAGAGGGTAAGTACCTGACTTACTATAGAGATAGGAGTGTAATATGGCCGAAGAAACGATCCTGACATGGAACGCGGCGAATTGGATCACCATTCTGTTGATGGTGATTCTAGGCTTCGCGTTACTCGGCATGATTGCAAAAGTCATCCAACAAAAGCGACAAAAAACGGTGGCGGCTTAAGGAGCATACAGAATGCAAGTCATCAACTGGCCGCTCCTAAAACATCCGATGAATTGGGCGATAGTTATGCTTATGGTGATTATCGCGGCGATTGCTTTTCACTTCGTTGTTCAGCACTATAAAACAGCGACAACTTAAACGTACTTTAACATAGCGGACAAGCCGCTAACCCGGTAACAGGAGCCACCTTAAAATGGGAACGAGTGCAAACAACATGACCCCTGCACAAATCAACGGCATCGCGCGTTCAATGGTATCCGCGCAGTCCGTTCGAATGGTGCAGCAGATTTTCAACGCAACAGTTGTACCAGCCAATCAGCCGTTTCTAAACGTCATCCCACGCAACGTGGGCTTGATTATGGGCTTTTGGGTTAAGGTGGTCGCCACAATCACCAATCCGCAGGCCGATGAAGTGGACCTGGTACCAAGCGACTTCGGCGTTGCGAACCTGCTTACGCAGATTCAATTCACCGACCTGAATAACAACGTCCGAATTCAGACCCCCGGATGGCACATAAACTTTATCAACAGCGTAAAGGCGCGCTTTCAATACGCCGCCTCACTTTTAACCAGCACCATGGATGGTAATGCCGGTATTGTCGGCGAGTACGGTGCCAACTGGCCCGTCATCGTTCAACCTGCGTCGATTCCCGATGAAAGTTCCGCCGTCTGTACAATGTGGTACTACATTCCGCTGGCCTATTCCGATGGTGATTATCGCGGTGCGATTTACGCGAACGTCGTAAACGCCACGATGCAACTTGCCCTCACGTTTAACCAACACCCATCACAACTCACAAGCGGCGACACTACGACCGCATGTTACGTTGGAGCGACGGTTGGCGCCAGTGTCATTTCGACCGCCACGGTTACAGTGTATCAGGACTATCTAGATCAGTTGCCCTTCGGCAAAACTGGTCCGATTCTGCCTAACCTGGATCTGTCAACTGTTTATGACATCAAACAAACCATCTTCACCGGGATAACGCAGGCGCAGGACTTCCCAATGCAGTATCCGAATTTTCGCGACTTCCTCAGCACGTTCTGCGTTTACAACAACGGTGCAGGCGCGGCTTCGAGGCTTGGCGGCGGCGACGTGGCGTACTTCGCTTTGCAATCGGCCAACTTTACTAACCTCTGGAAATTGGAGCCGGCTTTGATTGCGCTTCGAACACGTGGGCTGATGCATATGGATTTTCCGTTCGGTGTGTATTACTTCGGGTCACGTAACAAGCCGATTTCTACATCCCAGTACGGCAACATGGAATTGGTGCTCAATGCCAGTTCCTCAGTAACCGGTGCTTACGCGCTTGTCGGTTGGGAATCGTTTGCACTGGTCAATCTCTTGACGCAGGCCGGATCTTTGCCCGCTTCCTAGAGCGTGGTAAGGCACGGTAAGATGTACTCACAGTTTTAAGTTATGCACAACAATGAAACAATTCAGGTGTTGTTAAAGATACGATCTCGAATCACTGATATTTTACAACACCTGATAAACCAAAACGAAAAGGACACCATGAATTCAACCACTCTAACTGCACTCGCAAACCTTGACGCTGCGCTCGTTGCGCTTGAAGCGGCAATTACCGCCGGAACCGTTTCGGCCGATACGACAACTATTGACGCTGCGATTCAAAGCCGCGCCGATTCCATCAACGCTTTTGTAGCCGCCAGTACGCCGCCCGTGCCGCCTGCCGGAACGCTTGGCGCACTTACCGGAGCCACATCTGTGCAAGTCGCCGCCGCGCGGCGTGCAATGCTGCTTCCGAAGTAACATCGACTTCCGGCAACAGGTAGGGCTGTGCTGGAACGGGCGGCGGATGAAACCTCCGTGAATTCGCCGTCCGTTATTTGTTCGGAGTAAAAGTAAGGATCTAAACCGATGGAACAAAAAGGCTTCTGGAATACGGTAGGTGGTTGGTTTTCGTCACCATTCAACGCTCAAGGCAGTGCTCTAAATTGGGTGTTGTTTGTGGGCTTGATCGTAATCGCCGCGTTTCTATGGCAGACGGTCCTGATTGCTGGATTTTCCAAGGAGATTTAACATGCAAGGTTATCACTGGGGTTTAATCGTGTTGGTGCTGGTGATCGGGTATATGCTTGGCGTGTTCATGCCAGGACCCGGAGTAGCACTTCGCGGCAAGATCGGCGTTTAACGGAACGCCAAACCATGAATCAAACCAGCGTGATCTTTTTCGGCTTGCTTATCGGTTTCATTGTTTTCATTGTGCTGAAAGGTGAGCTATCGGCGTATCTTGCGGTATTGGGTCTATCAGGCGTGACTAGCAAAACAGTCGCGCCACTTAACCCCGCAATTTCCAACCTCTCGCCGAGTGGTGGTAATTTTCTTCAAACTGTTCTACTCGGCCCGTTAAATGGTTTGAATACGTAATATGCCATTCGTACTTATCATCGCTGGAACCATACTGTTAGTTGCGGGAACACGCAATACGCAGGCCGATTTGTATCACCTGTTAGTAGGTGACTTTACCGGACAACACAATTTTGTGTACTGGTTTCTCTCCATCATGGTAATAGGTGCGATTGGCTATGTTCCAAAAATGAAGCCGATATCAGAAGGTTTTCTTATTCTGGTAATTTTGGTTCTCTTTTTGAAGACTTGTCCGAAGGATTCACCAAACTGTACCGGCGGTTTGTTCGATAAATTCAATCAACAACTTTCGAGCGGTACGGCGGGCGGATGGAATACTGTTACAATTGGTGGCGTGAATCAACAGCTACCACTTACGCCTGCTCAACTTAAGGGATTAGGATTATGAGCGAATCAACAGGCGGCGCATCCGAAAAAGTCATCACGGCTATTGTTTCCGTTCTTGTGGCAATTTTGGCGCTTGCCGGATTGGCTGTGCTGGTTTCGAAGTCTGCAAATACGAGTAATGTTTTGACCGCAAGTTCTAACGGGTTTGCTCAGGCTCTTTGTACTGCGCTATCCCCTCTAGGCGTTAAGTGTGGTAGCGGTCTTTCGGAAATTATCAATTCTACTATCACATATCCAGGTCTTTAAATCGAAGGAGTTTTCAACCATGACCGAACAACTTATCACTTCCATTGTCACAGTTTTGACTGCCATTATCGGTGTCGCCATTTTGGCGGTGCTGGTAAGCAATCAGAGCAACACATCCGGTGTAATCAAGGCGGCTTCGTCCGGATTTGCTTATGATTTACAGGCAGCACTTTCGCCTGTTACTGGGTCCGGTATCAACTTTGGCGGAATCAGTTTGCCGGTTCTATAATCGGTACCACAAAGGGGATATCATGTTTTCAGTCGCAGCGTCACGCCCACGCTTTAACACCGTGCCGGATTTGTACCACGTTCACCATGGAGATATTTTTCTTCCCGGTGCTGGTAACATTGTCTTCGAACCGAAGTTTTCGCTTCCGATTTCGCAACTAATCGGGGCGGCGACTTACGCAGGCCACACGCCGTATGCAACACAACGACCACCACAGATTATTGCGTTCAAAGTCGTGCCAACTGCCGGATTAGGCGGCTTGATTAGTGGTCAATTTATCACTCAACCTTTGAGCGATGCCTATTTGTCCAACGGATCACAGTAGGAGAAATAATGGACTTCGAACTGATTGAAAAACACCCATGGGCCACTGCTGGTATCATCGGCGGCGGTGCGTTACTGGTGTACTTGTATTTCCGTTCAAGGTCCGCTGCTAGCGCGGCGGCTTCGAATACGGCTTATTCAGGCACATACACCGGAACCGACCCCGCGATTGTCGCTGCACAATTGGCGGCGAGTTCGCAACAGGCCGGATTACAGGTGCAAGCGAACGCGCAAACCAATCAGCTAAATGCACAGCTTGCGGCGACGCAAATCCAAAGCTCCGCACAGATCCAGCTTGCCGAAATCGCGGCCAATGTGCAAGGACTTGGAATTGCCGCAACACAGGATGTAACTAACAAACAGACTGCCGGACAAGTGCAGTTAGGAATCGGCACGCAACAAGCGACGGTAGATCAAGCCGCGATTGCGGCTTCGGTTCAAATGGCAAGTATTAACGCCATCGTTGCGGCATACGGTGGACGGTCGACAACACCAACATCAACGCCAGCATCGACACCGGTTTCGACACCAGCAGCACCTACCTATTATCCTGTTGCTACTCCGGTGACGATTCAAACCCCGGTACCTCCGCAATCGACACAAGTTATCAACCCTTATTCGCCGCCATATCCGAGTACCAGTCCGGTGGCTCAAGATCCAACCACGACACAATCGCTTACGCCGTCGCTTCCAACGATTCCTAACTATGGAGATTGTGGTTCACAATTTCCGAGCCCCGCATGTGTTGCTCAAAACACAAAGTTAAACAGCAACTACAATATCGACCTTGGAAACGCGGTGCAGGCGAACGTCCTAAAACAGGGTATCGCCAATTGGCAAATGTCGGTAGACTCTGGAGTTATCACCCCGAGTCAGCTTGTACAAATGCAATCGTTACAGTCACAACTTGCCGCAATTCCAGCGCCGATTAACTAAGGCAAAAATACCATGACAGAAACACCACATGAAGTTAAACGAATCGAAATTGTCGCCGCGATTATCACAATCCTTGGCGCTATCTGGTATTTCTTGCGCCCAACTGTGAACCCGGCAACAACAGGGGTTTACGTAACTCCGGGCGGTGCCGTCGTTCCAGATGCTACAAATTTATCGGTTCCGACACTGCCTGATTATTTAACGGCAAATCTACCGTCTGCTGCCGATCTTTCCAAATCGAGCTACAATACGCCGCCGTCACCACCTGCGCCTGCACCTGTAGGTAACGGTTCCGGCTGTTGTGGTGGCTGTTCCGATTCGAGCACATTAGTTGCAAGCATACCGAATACGCCTGCAAACATTGCGACACAAACCGCGATGTATAATAACATCGCCTCAGTTTCCGCGTTAATAAATCCGTTGTACCATGCTGGTGTTGCACCCCAAGATGGTTGGAATATCAGCCCGCAAGACAACCCGCAATATTATGCAACTTTGGCATCACAAAATTATGCGCCCTTGCCGCAAGAATACTACGGGTATGCCTAATCAGACCGTTTTTTAGTCTTCTGGATATAGGCATCGTAACTAAGTGACTATCCGATATGTTTCCACAATTACCCACGCTTGCATCGCTTCCAACCTTGAGCAGTTTTGCAAGACCTCAAGCGTATGCTACCATTAACCCGAGCCCGTCACCAGGACCCGTTTTTGGACCTTCAATCGGAAGTGGCGCTCCGTGCCTCTTCAATTGTGGTGGGAGTAGTGGCGGCACAGCGTCGATTACATCACTTTTTCCGGGGTATGGCACGGTAGCATCTGCTACCGGAAGTGCCCTTTCCAGTGCCCTTGGAATTCCCGCGATAAACTGGGGACGCATTGCGGCGTTCCTTCTCGGGCTCCTGTTAATTGGTGGTGGTTTGTACCTCATCAAACCAGTGCAGGAAGTGGTAAACCGAACCGTGAAAGAAACCGCGCGCGGTGCAGGCGAAGCCGTCGCCGCCTAAACGCAGAAAAGCCCCACTGGATAGCGGGGCTAATCTTTACCACAACGATTCAAAACACTGTTTTCGCCAATTCCAGCGTACTACTTTTTTGCCTTCTCCTTTCCGGTGGCTTCCTTGGGTGGTTCCAAGCCCGGTAGCGGCTTGCTCAACAACTCCGAAGCCATCACTGCCAGACGATCACTCGCCGCCGTCTCAACGACCGCAGCAGCAGCGTAACGGTATCCAACCGTCACGTTAGCATCCGGTGTGCTGTAAATGTCGTATCCGAACTGCACGGGCTTGCCAGTCGCCGTAAGCTGACTCTCAATTTTCTCCTGAAAGCTCGAAGGCAGAAAGAGCTTTTCGGATTCGTAGGACTGTACCGGACCTTCGGCCTTCTCCGCGTCGCTTTTCGACGGACGTTCTCCCCTGAATATTCCAATCAGGTACGTATAGGCGTCGCCACTACGGGCTTCTTTCGTCTTGGCAGACGTAGCTTCACCGTAAATACGGCACATGAAAACCTGTTTTTCTTGTCGGATTGCATCCTTCGGATCGCATCCGAGCGTCTTAATGGTCATTTGCGCGATTGGCGCAACTTTATGTTTTGTCTTTTCGGCCATGGTTGTAAAACCTCCACTAATATGGTAAGCTATTTTTAGGAGGTTTGCAACAGTATGCCGAAAATATTAGCAAGTTTTCTTGAAAGCGTTTCTGATGACGAAGCCGCCGAAATCTGGACTTGGTTCGAAAAGTACCACGATACACGCGTCGAAATTCAGGACGTGTTAGAAAAATCGCATTTCGTGCTGGCAGAACGCATCAAACCAACGTAACTTACCCCTTTACAACAGCTTGCCAGTATGTCATACTGGTATTGCTTCCGAACCCTTGCCGGTTTAGACCGCCGATGCGCCCGCCCGGATGCATCGGCGGTTTCGCTTTTCAAAGGAGATTCAAACGTATGAAGTACTTTCTGTTAGCGCTTCGATACCTGCCTTTTGTCTTGGCAGGCGTTCAAGCCGTCGAAACGTCCTTACCCTTAGCTAAAGGGTCGGACAAAAAGGCGGTCGTTCTGGCTGCCATCACAGCCGCGAACGCTGTTGCAGAGCAGGTGCCTGAGGATCACATCAAATTGGTTTCCAGTTTGATAGACTCCGTTGTCGGCACACTGAATACCAACGGCACTTTCACATCAACACCAATCTTGAAAGGAAAATAACGTATGTATACAACACCGAAACCTGGAACCGTTCTACCTGCACAAGAAAATACCACCGTCTCAAACCCCGGACCTGTTGGCGTCGCAGGTGGGCACGGTACGGATGAATGGTTGCAGGCTCAAGCACAGAATCAAGCTTTCACCCAAAATCTCGACTTGATTTTGGCGTACCAAAATCAGTTTCAGAATTCGTGGCTCCCTAGTTACCAAACCGGAACCCTCAACGGACCGACTGGCATCAAAGGTGACCCTAACGCAACGCCACTACAACCACCCGCCGCTTTCCAGGTACTCGTTACCAACCCCTATGGAGATACTCTCGGCTTTGACGTGGTGCAAGGGAGCGCACCGGTTTGTGCCGTCCCCGCATACACCAAAATCGCCCCACCGTGGAATCCGGCCAATAACAAAATCAAAAGTGATCCGCCATATCCCGTGCCGGAAAACGAAATCAAACCCGGTGACAAACCGCTGACTGCCGCCGAACAGCCGGATAAGTACAAACGGGCGCACCATCAGAGGCCAACCAAATGAAAGTAATGATCGTTTGGCGCTCACACCCCGGTACTCACGCGGCTGCACTCGAAAAATTCATGCACGAAAGGGGTGTTAGACAAACACCCGGTATTAAAATACTCTTCTCGGTGCATGGAATTGGCAGTGGCTTCATCCTGCTCGAAACGGAAGACTACGGAAACGTCGCCAACTTCTGTAACGAATGGCAGAAATTTGTTTCCATGGAGGCAAATATCGTCATTGACGACGCACAGCTAGTTCGTCACCACACGCATCTACAAGACGTTAAGTAACACAATTTCGGCATGCCATTTCTCCCCATGCCGATACCAGGAGCGGGCGGATAAGACTCTAATCGAGCGCCGCCCGCAAGGGTACTCAAATGTATACGGTTCAGTATTACTGTAGTCGTCAAGCTGAATTAGGGTGGCAAGGAAACGGGCAAGCCGCAACCTCTCAGGATGCTATCAAGCTGGCGTATGCGATGAAACCTCCGCATGGACAAGCGCGGATTTTGAATGCTAACGGAGTGGTGATTTATAAGATATGACTGCAATTTTCGATATCTGTTCTATCAACGAAATGAACGCGTATGAACGCATTGAAAAAGAGTTAGTACCTGTTTGTCCTGCGTGTGGTAGAAGTACCATTGAGTTATGTCAGTTGTTAGGGCACGTTTACCCCGTTTTTATTATCATATCTGAATTGTAGTAACTCTGTTTTATCCCCACTTACAATTTTACTGAGTGCGTCACTAAGTCAACCGCACGTCCACCACCCCGCCTGCGCGTCGATCGGTCGCACGTCTATTTAAGTTTCTCCAGCTTAAATTACGCACTTACTAACTCGACTTAGTAAGTCAAAATCAAGCCAAGATTGGTTGCACTTATATTCGCCGATAATTCGCGGTGAGGTCGTGCGTATAGTGCGTAGCTCGTGCGTAGTCTATGCT
>OCZT010003257.1_pt1 | contig 16651 bp, 17 predicted proteins | sample 1539031 | NCBI WGS metagenome assembly OCZT01 (sample SAMEA3539308, study PRJEB22396) | soil metagenome | biome: tundra; feature: field; material: soil | place: USA | collected 2010-05 | depth 0.15 m | reverse complement strand
CGAGGCCGGGACCGCCGGGGGCCGGACCGTCCTCAGGCCGGCAACATCTTCCCCTTCGGCCGCCCACAGCCCAGCACCACCTATTTTAGAGTCCGCTGCTACCGAGACAAGCCCACCACCTCGTTCACCGGTCCCGGTGCTTCCGAAGGGACGAGGAGAACAGGAATAGTGCTTCGCTCCAGCACCGCTCGGACCACCACGGATCTGCCCGGCGAGAGGTTCTGGCCCCAGGCCAACGCGATCATGTCAGCCTCGCTCTCGTGTGCTGTCGCGATAATCAGGTCGGCGGCGCTCCCGGTGCGAAGCCGCAATGGCACCTTGCCGTGCCGGGCGCCGGTGCGGCGCCGGAACGCCCTCTCCCACGCTTGGCGCGCATGATGCGGCTGGTCCTCGAAGGCGGGTATCGATGCGTCATCACGCACGTGCAGCACCGTCATCTCAGGCTCGACCCCGACCAAGTCCTCGAGTGTCCGGAGCAGCACCGACTGCCTGGCCGTCGCCGAGTCGACGGCGGCGAGAACCCGCCGCACCTGGACGGGGCAGGGACAGTCCGGGGGCACGAGAACGAGGGGCTTGGCGAGAGCCTGGGCTAGCTCGATTGCGGTCCTGCCCGCCGGCGTCCTCCCGGCCGGGGTTCCCCGTGCACCCATGACCACGACCGCCACGTCCGGTGCGATTGCGGCAGCCAGGAGGGCATCGACAACCGAGCCCTTGAGGACCCTGATCCGCACCCCGGCAGCCGGTACCGCCAGCTCGGAGCGTGGCGCCTCCCGTACATGCACCGCGTCCACCTCGGCACCGAGCAGATGGGCCAGGGCCGCCGCCGCGGAGAGCACCGGAGTCGCGGCGGCGCTGCGGTCGACGGCGGCCAGGACCCTGGTCATGACACCGCCTCCCAGCCGGCGGGGGTCCTGCGGACGCACAGACCGCGCGGCCCAACCTCGAACCTGTTGGCGGCTCCGACTTGTACGGCCATGGGTCCATCAGCCTCGACCCTCAGGACTTCGACCTCGAGCCTGATCCGGACCGCCACGCCTCGGAATGCGATGCGCATGTTAAGTGCCGACCAAGCCGGTGGAAGCCGGGGATCCACCATCAGGTCCGACCCCCGTGGCCGGAGCCCGAGCATCCCGAAGGCCAGCGCCTGCCAGGCGCTTCCCATGGCGGCCAGGTGAACCCCACCGGATGTCGTGTGCGTGGTGTCCTCGAGGTCGACTCCGGCGGCAAGCTTCAGGGCTTCGGTGGCTTCCGCCAGCAGGCCGGCACGCGCGAGCAGCGAGGCGTGCACCCCTGGAGAGAGCGAGCTCCCATGCGCGGTGCGAGGCTCGTAGAAGCCGAGGTTGGGGACCAAGGATCCTGGGGCGACCTCGTCAGGTACCAGGTGATGGAGCATCAGCACATCAGCCTGCTTGATCACCTGCGCGCCGCGCACCCGGTCCCGGCCGAGGAGAACGTCGGCGGCAATCGGTCGGTGTGGCGCGGCGTCTCGGATGATCAACGGCTCGAGCGCGAAGAAGCCTCTGAACTGCTCGTAGAGCCCAGTGGCGGGGTCGTAGCCGTCGACGAGCGCCTCGGCCAGCCGCAGCCAGTCACCCGCCTCGGCAGTGGCGACGTCAAGCGCCCCGGTCCTGGCCAGGGCGGCGGCTCGGCGTAGGTTCCAGCGCGCCATCACGTTGGTGTACGCGTTGTCATTCACCCCCTCGTGATACTCATCGGGACCCACCACATGGTCGATATGGGCGAGTCCCTTGCGCTCCACCCGAACCCGTGAGGTCCAGTATCTCGCGGTCTCGACTAGCAGACGGCCGCCCGCGCCGCGTATGAAGTCGTCGTCACCCGTCCAGTCGGCATAGAAGGCGGCTGCCCAGGCCACGTCAGCCACGATGTGCTCCTCGAGCTGCCCGCTGCGGATCGCGACGCGGTGCCCGGGGCGTTCGGTGGCGCTGCGGGGGGTCACGTCCTCGCCTGATGCGGCCGACTCCCATGGGAACCGGGCACCGCTTCGCCCCGCGTCCCTGGCCGCCTCGATCGCCGCGGGCAGCCGGCGGACGCGGTACTCAAGCATCGCCCGGGCGGCCGCGGGATGCGTTGCGGCGAGGAACGGGAGGACGAAGACTTCGGCATCCCAGAACACGTGGCCACGGTACGCGGATCCGCTCAGGCCACGAGCCCCCACGGCGGTGTCATCCCCTTCCCCGGCGGAGGCCATCAAGTGGAACATCGCGAACCGAATCGCCAGTTCGAGCTGGCGGTCGCCCTCGATCGAGACCTCGGCCTCCTCCCAACGTCTCGCCCAGGCCCGGCGGTGCTCATGGAGCAGGCCTTCGTACCCCCTTGCCTCCATCTCGGACAGCCGCGCCAGGGCGACGATTGACGCGGGTGCGCCATCTCGGCCACGCGCGTACGCCGCCATCCGCTCGTGGTGGCACGCCTGAGCTCCCCGGGCCATACGGTTGGACGCGGCGACGGCAACCCCACCGTTGGCACGTGACCATACGCGGATCCACTGGCGGCCACCGGTCTGGCCAGCGTCCATCCCCTCGTGCCGAAGTGGGGGAGCGAGGGCCGGAGCGGCAGTGATGGCGTCGTCGGGGGCATCAACCCGCATCACAGCGCATCCCGGCCGGGCCAGGGACGAGAGCTGCACGACGCGAACCGCCCCGTCGGCGGCGGGCACGAGCTGCTCGAGCATCCCGGTCCGCAGGTCCAGGCAGCGTTCCAGCGTGGCGGGATCCTGCGCTTTTGCTCCAACCACGTTCCATACCGGCGCATGCAGAAGCTCCTGGCGTGAGCCGCTCCCGCGGTAGATACCGGCGGAGACGACCAGGTGACCGGTGCCGGCACGGGAGACAGCGGCAGCACCAGAGGTTCCGATACATCCGTCCGCCAGGGTGAGAAGCGCCTCCCGCTGCGGCTCGCTGTGCTGGTCGAGGCCGACGAAGCGCAGGCTCCACCTCGCGTCGCCGTCAACGCCGGGAGCCACGCCCTCGCGCCTCAGCCTGAGCTGATGGCGCAGCATCTTGGCGAAGGCTGGTGGACCACCGCCCAACCCTGTCACGCCGTCGGGCACGCCACCGGGCTCCACGCCCACCGACATCGCCGTGGCACGAGCGGCCTCCGGAACCAGCATGAAATGGTCACTGCCGGGGACACCGCCGATGCTCCCGAATTCGTCGCCGGCGATGAGGACCAAGCCCGCTCCCACGCCGATGCCCCAGAGGTGGGCAAAGATCCAGCGCGAGGAGTCTGACTTGTCGGTGATCCCGATCTCGACGTGTTTGACGTCGCTGGTCACCCTGGCGTCAGCGAGGCCGGCCTCCCCAGCCGCGACCTCGGCCAGGCTCATCACTTCGGCGAGGGATCCGATCCCCGCGGCCTGGAGTCGGACCTGCACGGCCGCGGCAAGCTCGGCGATGCGCGCCTTGGGCGGATCGGACCAGGAAGGTTCCGGGATTAGGTCGATCTTACGCCGGTTCAACCGCTGCGAGACGATCGCCGCCCGCAGCCCGCGCTCGCTCAGGCGTTTCACGATGATGGCGGCCGCGCGGTCGAGCGCTGGCTCTTCGGCCGTTGTGGCCGCGCGTCGACAAACCAGCTCCGGGCCGGCGGGCCCGACACGAAAGACCTCCGAACCACGATTCAGACAGAGGTGTAGGGAACCCGGCCCTTCTGGCCTGGCCCGAAGCTGCCCATCGATGTTGTCGACGTGGGTGCCACTGACCACGGCTATCTCCATGCCCAGCTCGCAGAGCTCCTCCACCAGCCCGCGAACATCTCCGGCGTCGGCGGAGCGATCGGGAACCGCGGTCCCGTCCCAGTCGAACACCAGGGCCTCGAAGCGGCGATCGAGGACATCCACTCCACGCAGCATCTCTCGGATCAACGTGCTCGCGCTAGATCTCAAGCAGCGCTCTGGCAACGCGCCTGACCAAGTCCTGCATGGTCGCCTCGGCGATGCGGTGCATCAGCCTCTCGTCGAGAACGCGGCCCACCCCGCCAAGCGGTGGGCGGTAGTCGCCCTCGATGTAGACCTCGCTCCGAGACGCGTCCTTGGCCTGAACGGAGAGCTCACCCCGGAAGCCTGGGAGAATGCGAGCTCCGGAGACTGGCTCCCACGTCAGCGGGATGGCTGTGCGGTGCGTGCCTGTTTCGGCCGCACCGATCCCTAGGCTCACCCTTCGCGCCACGCGAGCAGGGCCGGCACCGAAACCGACCTCGAGATCGTGCCTGCCATTTCGCTCCCTGACTCCCAAGGCTGAAAGCCAGAGGCCACGCGGATCATCGGTGCGCTGCTCAAGTACATCGAAAGGGACGGCGAGCTCTTGGTGTCCGCGAACGAAGAGACGATCCGTTGGCGGTCGGTTGCGGTTTGCAGCGATGGCCGCGACCTCCCCCGGCAGGTCCACCACGTCCGCGAAGAGTCCGCACAGGGTGGCAACAACCCACTCTGGGCAAGCGCGGCCCAGTGTTAACGCGCCGCCAGCAAGCTGAGCCCTGTCTAGGATCTCCTCGCGCTGCACGGTATCGACTTCACCAGAGGCAGATCGATCCCATGAGAGCGCGGCCGCCGCCCGAGCATCGGCGCGGGCCGACAACCAGCCTTCCACGTCCCCGTCAGGTCCATGAGCGGCCGCATCAGCCTCGTGCCGGGCCGCCGACATGACCGCCTCGTTCTCTTCGGCCGATGGGCCGAGCGATTCGCTTAAGCGCCGCTCATCGACTGTCCGCCACTGACGCCGATCAAGACTGGAAAGACCATCAACGAACCGTGTCACCACGCTCGCGTGGGGCAGCGGAGGCGACGGCGATACGATGCGGGAGCGCGGCACGACACCCTCAAGCGGCGCGTACAGCGCTGCTTGCGCGTCGGCGCCGAGGTGGTCCCGCGCCACCAGGGCGCGAGCCACCTCTGAGATCACCTCGGAGGCCTCTGCGACGGGCACAGGATCCAAGGCCGGATCAATCGTCACGTGGGTGAAAGCCGCTGACACCAACGTGGCCCGGAGCCTGGCTGCGGCCCGGTCCCCTTCCTCGACGAGGGAGCCTACAGCCAACGCCCTGACCAGTTTTGCGATGGAGGCGCTGTGACCAGGAACGTCGCGCGCCCGCGCGACCATCTCCCGCCAGTCGGAGTGGTCGAGTGCCTCGAGACGAACAACCAGACGCTCGATCTCGGCCGTTGCAGGACCGTAAGCCAATCCATTACCCATGCCTAATCTCCACTCTCCAGCCCGTCTAGGCCATGCGGTCGAGCTGCTGCATGTCGCAGTTGACCGTAGGTTGGATGACCCTCCCCCAACGCTGAAACCGTGTTGTTTCTCGGCCGCAAGCGGAGGCTCAGACGATAGGCCATACCAACTCTGTGACAGGGGCGATGGTCCTTGTATCGGTGGGATCGGTCAAATAGACCTCACGCGGCGGTGCCTTCGAGGTGTGACCGTGGGCCTTGATCCAGTCCCACACCTTGGGATACAGATGGGGGATCTCCGAGTACGCTCCGGTGTGCACAGCGAATGCAACCGGACCGCCGGGGACGCGACCGGACTGCGGGTCGCCTTTAGCCGCGCACGGCCGCTCGCAGGGGACGCCCACCTCGCACTCGATGTAGCCCTCATGCGGGGCGTGATAAATGCCGAATGGCGGGCCTACCGGCTTGATGCCCATCGTCGGCAGGTGGCCATAGATCTCGCCCAAGGCCTGTTCAACCTTGGGCGAGAGCTCCGTCACCGGCACCCTGAGCTTCTTGCCGAGGTAGTCCTGAGCTTCTTCCTCCCGGATGCCCGCAGCCAACTCCGCCGCTCTGATCGCTGTTGCCATGACCGCATTCCTCCCGGCACGAATGGTCTGCCTCACCGACAGAATCCTGCTGGACCACCCGCTGACGAAAGGGCCACCCGGCCTAAGAAGTTGAGGACTCTGGCTGTACCGGTGGCCTGCCCAGCGCTCACGTGCGAGGAGCCGTTGGCACCTTGAGCACTCGAGCTCAGCGCGCTGCGCCTCACCCAAGCCTGACCGGCGATCAGCCGCAAGGGCAGCTGGTCCTCAGCATGTGGGACGGCTGGCCGGGGCAGAGCCCCGCACAGAGAAGAGTGTCAGCACAGAGGTGTGAAGATGGGCACTAATTCGCTTGACCCCCTTCCTTGAGCGCAACGATGGGTCGCTGGTGATCCCCGGGTCACTCCCCGGCTACAAGCCGGAGGAGGTGAAGGTGAGCTTCGACAATGGCATGCTCACCATCCAGGCCTCGCACGAGGAAGAGAACGAGACCAGTCAGGGCCTGGTACTCCCCCTCGAGGCAGGCGATGTTCGGATTGAAGCGTTCCAGCCACCGGGCCGGCAAGGCGACGGTCGAGACGCGGGAGCCCGCTGCACCGCCGAGGCCGCCAGCCGACCACATCCTGCGCAGGGCGCTGGAACAGTCTGCGGGGGTTCGCTTCCTGCGCCCGACGATGGTGGTGCGATCCGAACCGCGGCTGGCGGTAGGGTCGGACGGTCCAGGAAAATGGTGACCTTCGCCACTGGTCATGGCCACGTCTCCAGGCCAGAGTGTTGCTTCGGGCGAGCAGTGCTCTGTTCTCGAGGGTGGCTCGCCACCGGACTTCCATCGGCGCCGCCCCCCCGGCGCTGGATCCAAGGAAGCCCCGGAGGATCGGCCCCGGTGTCAAGCCGGGGCCTTGATCCCCGGTGAGACGTTGTGGTCGAGCCGCTCGATTCGCCTGCGCTGATCGGAGCCACGGTGACTCTCGGCTGCGTGCCACTTTGTGGCAGTGGAGGGCGGACCAGGGCTCCGCTCGGACTGATATCTACGGCGCCGGCTCGTGCGGGCTGGACCAAGGTTGGTCGGGTGGCTTGTGGGGTTCCAAAAAGACAGCCGGGCCGTTCGGTGATGCCATCGAAGGGAGCGAGACTCGGGCAGGGCGAAGACGGACGACGCGCTAACGCGTCTCGAACAGAGCTCGAGGCAACTAGACTGCCGGATGATCGAGAGCAGCGTTCCCGTCCGGAGCTCGTCGTGATCGGGTACCGGAACGGTCCGAGTGCCTTCGTCGGTACGCCGTTGCATCACGATGTGGCTCCCCCGCCTTCGCACCTCTTATGAATCCGTTGTTCCCAAGAATCCGACAGACTTCCCTGCCAGAGAGGCGGCGAAGCCCTGGCACGCTTCAACCTGGCGCGGGCTAGAAGCGCGCTTATTGATGCAGATGCCTTGTTTGAGGATGGCCACCACATTGGAGCGGTGCGCAGGCTCATGCGCGCCGGCGCGGCGACCAGCAACGCCCTCAAAGCGATCGAGGCCAGGCCGGCCCTTGTCCCGCCTCCGCCGAAGCCACGCCCCCGCATGCGCACCTGGGGCTTCCGATGGAAACACTGGGGGTGGGTGCTCCGGGTTCAGCTGGTGCACTACAGGGTGGGATCGCGTGAGAGGCCGAATCACTGATTCGGTCAGCCGCTCCATTGGGGCGGTCTTGAATCACAAGCGTCGGCCAGATCAAGAGTTCAGTCCGTTGGTTTCCAACTTGAATGTCCCGGTGAGCATCTCGTTGCGAACTTCGTCGATGTTGGGAAAGGTGGGGTTGATGCCTGCCAGGCGATCCATGTCACTGATCGCGCGACTGTGTTGTCCCGCCAGGTAGGCGGCCAGCGCCCGCAGGAACAGGCACTGCTGCAGACCCTCACCTAGGTTGTGGCGCTGGAGTGGTGCACTCCGGGCCAGCTCCAGGGCCTGCTTGGGGTCTCCTTTGTGTAGGTAGGCCATCGCCAGGCCAGCGGTGACCGATGCACGGCTGTCATCGGTCAAGAATGGCTTCTCTCGAACGTGGAGGAAATGGGGGATCGCGGCGTCGGCGTTGCCAGCGTTGAGCCAGGCGTTGGCGGCGTGCCCCTCCGCCAGCCAGTCGTCCGGGGCGTGGGTCAAGTAGCGCTCAAAAAGATCTGCGGCGGCTGCCCATTGATGGTTGTCGAAGCGCCAGTCGGCGTTGGCGGCCAGCGCTTCGGGGTTGTCGTTGTCGATGACAAGCGCCCGGCCCAGGAGAGCCTCGGCCTCCGGCGGCTGACCGCGCGCGTGACGCAACAGGACGCGCACCCGCCACTCGGGCTTGTTTCGTTGCGTGAGCCCGACGGCGATCAGGATCGCGCCCGGTATCAGAAACAGAACTCCCACGTAGCCGATGATGGTGGCCACACCGATCAAGCTGAGGATCACGCCTAAGACGATCTTGGTGGTGGGAAGCATGGGGTCGCGGTGGACCAGCACCGGCGATGTACCCGCCTGAGCGGACGATTGACGGACCGCGCGCACCGGCGCTGCGCGGTCGCCAGCTGCACGATGCGCCTGGTAGCCGGAGTAGCTGGTGTAGTGAACGCCGGTACCAGGTATGCCGACCGTACGACGCGTGCCATGTGGGCCGACCGTGAAGTGGGCGCCCCGCGGACCCAGGCTCCAGCTCAGCCCCGACTTGGACAGGTTTAGGCGAACACCTGGAGCGATCGTTTTGCGCCGCCACAGCCGAAGATAGCCCATGGGTGGCAGCGTACCGCGCAGCGTGTTGCCTGGCGCGGGGCTGGGCAGTTCAGGCCGCCCGTCTCCCGGATTTGACATCCTTTTTGACATCCATTGGGGCGGACGACCATGGACGACTATGGACAATCGAGAGGCGCTCGCCGTCCACGATCGTATTCAGTCTCGGATTCGGCTGGTGCCCGCAGAGGGATTCGAACCCCCGACCGTTTGATTAAGAGGCTGCAAGTCGCGCCGGGCAGGCGGCCAGCGCGGAGCCTAGGTTTGTATTCAGATTCCAGCCCAGGAGCCGCTTTGGGACCCATTGCGACCGGCCGTTGACATCCTTTCTGACATCCTTTTCAACGGGACACTTTTCGCGGTCGGATTCTGCCGACCTTCGCAGCGGGAGGGTTGATGTCGGTGGGAGGCTGCCACCAACTGGCCCGCACGGGAGCTTCATCCCGGGTTGACCCAATCATGACGAGCTCCGGACGGGGACCCTGCTCTCGATCAGCCGGCAGTCTCAGCCGCCTCACGCTCTGTTTGAGACCCTGTAGATCGCCGGCCGTCTTCGTCATTTTCCGGAGCCCATTCCGCGCCGTTGAAGACCTGTATCACTCCGCGCTTGAGGTGCGTGACCGGGGCTCCAGCTTCGTGATTGAGATGGGACCAGCGTGGGACAACGATGCCGCCGAGCGTGGGGTTGTCCTCGAGGGGCCTGTCGGAGCGAGATGGCTCGGCCGCTACCGACCATTCCGCTACGAGGTCCGCTGCTGGCGCGGTGGACGTATCCCTGATGTGGCCGAAGCAGTCGGCGGCCCCCAGAGGTTGAGCAATGACAAGTCTCAGGTTGCGCATTTACTCGAGATCGTGCTGTCGGTGCCCCCCTGACATGGGGACGAGACGAACTTCGGATGGGCGACATGTGGAACTCTGAACTCGCTGACGTCGTGGTTACTCGCACGTACCGGTCACGACATGACGACGATCCGCCCGCCTAACGGCGGCCGTGCGCCTGGATGGCACGCGGGTTTGGTCCTCGTGTCCCGCCATGGAACAGCGACCCCGGCTCAGCGGGCCCTTTGGCCCTATCGCCAGCACCTGAAACCCAGCATCCTCGAGCTAGAGCCGTCCAGCACGATGGCGGTCAGTCTGAGGGAGAACCTATGAAGGTCAAGGATGCGGCTGTGGAGTTCCTAGCCACCAAGCGGGTGGCCGTCACCGGGGTGTCGACAAAGCCCCAGGGGCACGGCAGCAACGTCGTCTACCAGCGCTTGCGCGAGCGGGGCTACGAGGTTTTCGCCGTCAATCCCAACGCGGATCAGGTTGAGGGTGACGTCTGCTACCGCGACCTCAAAGCCATTCCGGGCGGTGTCGACGCCGTCGTCATCGGCACACGACCGGAAGATGCCGAGTCAACCATGCGCGAATGCGCTGAGCTGGGTATCCGCCACGTCTGGATGCACCGCGCGTTCGGCAGCGGCAGCGTCTCGGAGCGCGCCACAGCCTTCGGGCGCGAGCGGGGAATCAGCGTCATTGACGGCGGCTGCCCGCTGATGTTCGACCCAACGGCGGATCCCTTCCATAAGGGGTTCCGTTTCGTGTGTGGCCTGACCGGGGCGCTGCCCCGGCAGGTGTGAAAAGTGGAGGCGTCATGAAGATCCGGATCAACCAAACCTGGATCACCGGCCTGGCAATTCTCGAAGCTTTCCTCGCGGTGGTCGTCACTGTCGCCGGGATTGCCACCGCCTTTGGGCACGTGCATCTGACGTTCGTCTCTCTTTGGGGCCAGACCGTAACGATTCAGAACGGGGGGCTGTACTCCCACGAGTCCGTGTCAATGGCGGCACAGGGCGTCGGCATGGACTTGGTCACCTTGCTGGTGGTGACGCCTCTGCTTCTCCTTGGCGGGTTCGCTGGGGCACGCGGGTCGCTGCGCGGGCAATTGCTCCGCGTCGGTGCCTTCTTCTACTTCACGTACGCCTACCTGGTCATTCTCTTCGGGGTCGTCTACAACCCGCTGTTCCTCGTGTATGTGGTCATGCTCTCTGCGGGCATCGCCGGCTTAGTGCTCTCGCTGCTCTCGGTCGATGCGGCCCGGCTACCGGAGTTCATCTCGCCAACGTTCAGGCGGCGGACGATCGGCTGGACCGTGGTCGGCGTCAACATCATGTTTCTCCTACTCTGGCTCAGCCGCATCGTCCCTTCAATAGGAACGAGCAAGCCACCGGTCGGGCTGGAGACGTACACGACCCTATCGGTCCAGGCGGCCGACCTGAGCATCGTGATCCCACTCAGCATCCTCACCGGAGTACTGCTGCTCCGCCACCATCCGGTCGGCTACCTACTCGCCGCCCCCGTTCTCTTCTTCCTTGCCACGATGGGGCTTGCCCTGGCCGGCATGGTCGCGGCGATGGCGCTCATGGGGACGCAGGTCGGGGTTGCCGACACCCTCCCTGCGGCCGTCACCGCGACAGTCGGTATGGCGATGGCCTTGCACTTTCTGGCGCAGGTCCAAAGTCCAGAGGGTTTTCCGATGGTCGGCACGGAGGGGGCTTCCGCCCTTGCGGCATAGTGCTTGCTGGCCCGAGACCTTCCGCGACCGCCTTTGGCACTCAACTCGTTGGCGTGGCTCCGCGGCAATTGGCTTGATTCCGCTGTACTTCTACTTCCGCAACGTGGAGGGTCGCTGAGAGATGGTGGCTCAACAAATCGCAACCCGTCCGGTTTCAACTTCGCACCGACTCCTTGGGGTCGCGCGCCTGGCGCTGGTCCTCGAGATCTTTCTTGGCGTCGGCGCGCTCTTCGGGGGCGGGATGTTGATCCTGGCGCCGGACGGCCACCTCCTCGGCATGACAACCAGGACGTTGATGGGAACGCCGTTCGACTCCTACATGGTGCCGGGGATCCTGCTCTTCACCTGCGTCGGCGTCGGCCCGACGATCGCTGCGCTGCTCACGGCGCTGCGGCGGTCGGTCGCCCCAGTGGCAGCTATTGCGGTCGGCCTGACCCTGATCGTCTGGATCACAGTCGAAATGGCTCTGCTCGCCGGTCTGGGCAGCCTGGCCTGGGCTTTGTACCTGGTTCTTGGGACGGTGATCACGGCCGTAGGCGTCGCGTGGTGGCGATACTCGTTGGCCGGTCGAGGGCTGGACTGAGCTCGCTGGCACACCCTGTGGGGTGTCAATAGTCCGATCGTGCGGCGTCATCACGAGTCAATGCTGTCTCCGCCGTCGGACCGGAGTCGCCGACCGCCGCGCCGAGGAACCGGTAGGCCCATTCCTCGGCGAACTTCCTCGAGCCGGCGAAGATGATGGGCACTTCGGGATACCTCACCGCGAGCCGTCCGAGCATGTCCGCGAGCCAGGAGCCCCGGCCCGGCTGCGTACGGAAGAGGTCAGGGTAGTCGCCCTCGACCACGACCGCAGCCGGCCCACTTTCGGCCAGGCGCTGCATCTGGAACGCGAGGCTTCCGTCGGAGAGCGAGGTCGCGAGGTTGGCCAGGGTCTTGCGCTCGACGATCGCAACCACCCGATCTTCCACCAGGGCGCCGTAGTCGCCGGCGGGCAGTGCCCTGCGCTCCGTCGTGACCAGTCGGTTGGCAAACTTCCAGCCGTACTTCTCGCGGGTGTCGACCACAACGCTTAGGGGACCTGCGGAGCGTCCCCGGGGAACGCGGGCTCCCGGGTTGGCTGACTGGACGGTCTTCTGTGTCTGCCACCACACCGCCGGACGGCCGCGGGCGGTGGTGAAGACGAACTGCGACCTAGCCAGCTGAGGGCGGTCCAGAACGAGGTCAATCGCGGCGCCCCGACGGTGGCAGAGCACTACGGCCGCCTCGTCGATCAGGCTTGCGCCCTCATCCCACGGTGTGCCCTCGTCAGAACAATAGACTCGCGCGGCGCGCGGCCACGGCTCGCGCGCCTTCAGCACGATGCCGCCCTCGATCGGCAGCCGGACAAGGTAGGGCAGGCGACTATCGGGGTCCGGGTTGCGGGCCACCTTGAAGCTATCGGTCATGCCGGAGTGCCTCGACGCGCCAGGTTCGATACCATCTCGGGTTCGCCGGTTCCGATGAGGAGGGTCCTGTGCTGCTGTCGGTGGTCTACGCCATATTCCTTGTGCTCGTGGATGCACTGATGTCTCGCAAGCATCGCGACCGCGAGCTTGAGATCCTGGTGCTGCGGCACCAGCTCAGCGTGCTCCAACGCACCGCCGGGCGGCCGCGCCTGCAGGCGGGCGACCGGTTCGTCCTCGCCGCACTCGCGCAGCGGCTTCCCCGGTCGGCGTGGAGGTCGTTGTTGGTCAGCCCGGACACCGTGGTCCGCTGGCACCGGCAACTGGTGCGCCGAAAGTGGGCGGCGTTCGGACGGCGTGGTCGCCTCGGCCGGCCCCCGGTCTCGGCCGAGACGCGGGATCTTATCGCCCGCCTGGCCGCGGACAATCCAACCTGGGGCTATCTGCGGATCAAGGGCGAGTTGCGCAAGCTCGGCATCCACGTGTCTGCGGCCACGGTTCGCCGCGTCCTTCATCACCGCCGGATTCCACCGGCTCCGCGACGGGGCGAAATGCGTTGGGGCGATTTCCTCCGCGCTCACTCTGGGGCTGTCCTGGCCTGCGACTTCTTCACCGTCGACACTGTCCTGCTGCGTCGCCTCTACGTCTTCTTCTTCATCGAGATCTCGACCCGCCGGGTCTTCTTCGCTGGCTGCACCGCCCATCTTGACGGGGCCTGGGTGACCCAGCAGGCGCGCAACCTATCTTGGCAGCTGGACGAACTGACACGCCGACTAGAAATCCTGATTCGTGACCGTGATTCCAAGTTCACAGCCATGTTCGACGAGGTCCTCCGGTCCGAGGGCGTTGTGGCGGTGAAGACCCCTCCTCGCGCGCCTCGGTCGAACGCCTATGCCGAGCGTTGGGTGCAGAGCGCCCGTCGAGAATGCCTCGACCGGATGCTCGTCGTCGGGGAGCGACACCTCCACCAAGTGAATGCGCGAGTACGTCGACCACTACAACCGCGCGCGCCCGCACCGAGGGTTGGGCCTCGAGATCCCCGACCCTGCTCCATCAGGCTCGGCGGACGGAGCGGTCATCCGCCGCGCGCGCCTCGGTGGTGTGATCAACGAGTACGCTCTTCTGGCCGCTTAGTCCTCTCCGCTCGTCGCTCCGCCGTCAGTCTGACAACGACAAGCCTCGGCGATAATGACAAATATGCAGCGGACCGAGCACCTAACCGCAGTCATCGAAAGAGAGGGCGATGGGTTCGTCGCGCTCTGTGCGGAGCTGGACATCGCCAGCCAGGGCGACAGCGTTGAGGAAGCGAGTACCAACTTGCGCGAGGCCCTCCGCCTTTTCTTTGAGGCCGCGAGTCCAGAGGAGGTCGCGGAGCGCCTCCACAGAGAGGTCTACGTCACCCATCTAGACCTCGAGGTTGGCTAAGCTTCGCCGCCTCTCTGGCAGGGAAGTCTGTCGGATTCTGGGGAGCAATGGATTCACAGAGGTGCGAAGACGAGGCAGCCACATCGTGATGCAACGGCGTACCGACGAAGGCACCCGGACGGTTCCGGTACCCGATCACGACGAGCTCCGCACGGGAACCCTCCTCTCGATCATCCGGCAGTCTCAGTTGCCTCGAGCTCCGTTCGAGACGCGCTAGCGCGTCGTCCGCCTTCGCCCTGCCCGAGTCCCGCTCATTTCGAAGGCATCACCGAACGGCCCGGCTGTCTTTTTGGAACCCCACAGGGCAAAACACGATCCAAGTTCATGCGGCGCGCGCATACACGAGGGCAGCCTGAGATGCGGATGGCTTATTGCCCCCCTTCACCCACCGCCGCGACGTGAACGCTGCCGCAATGGCTGAAGCCATGTCTGTCTCTGGCTTCGGATCCGAAACAGCCGGCTAGGCTGCTAATCTCGACTGAGCCGCCCTGAAAGGGCGCGCCGCCGGCGCCGACGACGATTTAGTCAAATCGGACGAGGCGAAATATCAGATGGACATCGGCCCCTTTTGGGCCGGATCTGAACTCAGCAGCAGGGCTCCAGATTAAGGATCACATCGCCCGGCAGTTTGCAGCAAGTTGCCCTGACCTGCACGGGCCTTTGATCCCCTTTTTGTGACGGTGGTGAAGAGTCGCATTGGCCTACACCTTCGCCCGGGCTTCCCGCGCTTCGATCACGATACTGCGTATCTGATCCAGGTGGGAGTCGTCATGAGAGAGCCCGCCGATAAATTGCGCGATTGCGTTGCGTGGCGGTGTTCCTTCCCTGGCCGTGTACGTCAGATCGAGGTTGGGGGGAACCGGCCAGGCCTCTAGCATCGCCAGGCGCATCCGGCGGCTCTCGTCGACTCGCGCGAGAACCTGCTCCGTGGTATGCACGCTTTGCCATGGAACCTCGGAGCGGGAGCGGCCGAGAACCTCGACGCCGCGCGCGAGGTTGAGAGCGTTAGCTGCAGCTTCCTCTGAGGAGGCAGTGGTGTGGACGATAACGTGACCAAGAGTCCAGCTGATCCCGACTTCATCAGGGGTCGCTGCGAAGGTGTCGTTGGCCTCTGGATCGTCAGGAACGAAGACGACGTCGGCGTCCTCGATATCTGAGATCAGCTGTAGCTGCAATGCGCACATCTCATCCGTGAGCTGCGCGAGGTCTGCGGGGGTCAGGCCGGCAGCGATCTCGGGCAACGTCTTCTCGCCGCGCCGGTAGGGCTCGAAGTCGATCACGGCGCGGCCTTCTGCTCGACAACTTCGAGCAGCTCGCCTTCGAGGTTGATCTGGAGCTCGTTGCTTACGATCAGCCTGCCGTCCAGCATCATGTCGAAGGTCATCCCATAGTCCCTCCGATTGATCTTGCCCTCGCCGCTGTAGGCGATGCGATGGCCCATCATCGGGTCGTTGAACTCGCCGAGGTTGGTGACCGCGAAAGTGACCGGCTTTGTGTTGCCCTTGATTGTGAGATCCCCCGTCAGCTCGTACCGGTCCCCGCCGATCGACTTGATCCCAGTGCTCTTGAAGGTCATCGTCGGATACTTGTCGATCTCCAAGATGTTCGACCCACGAAGATCGTTGTCTCGCTGCTCGTTGTGGGTGCGGATGCTCTCCATCTGTACGACGACATCGACCGAACTGTCCTCGGGGTGCCCAGGATCGATGTGGCCGGTGGCCTTCACATCCGTGAAGTGACCCCGGACCGTCATCATCCCCAGGTGTTTGGCGGCAAACTCGACTTGTGTGTGGAGCGGATCAAACTGCCAGGTGCCCATACTCAATCCTCCAGATCTCAGTTCCAGCACATAAAGAAACCGGCCCTGGACGGAGACTATTCCGCTGGTCGGCCTCCAGCAGGAAACAGCATGGACCGCCTCCCGGGTGTCACATTCTTTTGCCCGGTGGTGCATTAACTATGGCGAGTGATCGTGAGCCAGAGACCTAACGTGCCGGCACCAGCGCTGGCGGTGGTTCGAGTCCTTTGTCTTCTGGATGGCGTCGTGTTTGCCATGTCGGCGCTCCTGAACTTCGGATCCAGGATCCCCGTCGGGTTCACCGAACTCGCCTTCCCCTCCCACGTCTGGCAGGCGGGGATCGGCGAGGCCGTGATCGCGAGTACGCTGCTGGCCGGGGCGGTGACCGCTCGCCCCAAGCTGTGCTGGTCGGCGTTCTGGATGTCGGGGGTAGGGATCGCCTTCGGCCTCTTGTCCCGGCAGGTGCAGGGGCCCGCACGCGAGATCCATCTGGTCCTCGTTCCTCTGGCTATCCTGCTGGGCCTTGCGCTGATCTGGATGCGGCAGCAGCGCCGACGGCGCTTGGCGCAATCCGCGGCCCTGAACCCCAGCGAATGAAATCATCCATCACCGGCGGCGGGCGCAGCCACCCTCTCGCGGAGCGCGCGGTCCTGATTCTCATGATTGTCGCCGCAGCCTGAAGGGGGCAATAAGCCATCCGCATCTCCTGGCTGCCCTCGGTTGAGGCCGCTCGTCGCACTGATTTGACATCCTTTTTGACATCCTTTGCGGCGGACAACCGTGGACGACCATAGACACACGAGAGCCACTCGACGTCCAGGATCGTATTCAGTGTCGGATTTTCGGCTGGTGCCCGTGTAGGGCTTCGGTAGATGGTTGACGAACGGTGTTCGGTAGATGCTTGACACTCC
>OCZT010003256.1_pt1 | contig 16651 bp, 12 predicted proteins | sample 1539031 | NCBI WGS metagenome assembly OCZT01 (sample SAMEA3539308, study PRJEB22396) | soil metagenome | biome: tundra; feature: field; material: soil | place: USA | collected 2010-05 | depth 0.15 m | reverse complement strand
GAAAACCATCGGTAAATGTCAACCGTGTGGTTCCTCTAACGGACACGCAGCAGCATATGTTCCAGGCGCTGCTGGAGGACCGGTTCAAGCTGAAGACGCACTGGGAGACACGCCAAGGCGACGTGTACAACCTGGTGCTGGCGAAGGGAGGGCCGAAGCTGGGTGCGGAGGGGTCGCAGCCACCGACGGCCGATGAGCTGAAGCAGTCTGGCGATCATCCCATTCCGCCGCTGTACCAGAAGAACGACGGGAAGGGGTACGACTTTATTGCGCATGGGTGCGCGATGGAGCAGTGGTGTCGATGCTGGCGAGCCAGTTTGGGCGGCCCGTGATCAACCAGACCGGGCTGACGGGCAAGTACGATTTTGTGCTGAAGTACAAGGGCCGATGGGACCGGGACCGGAATGCCGACGATCTGGACCCGACGCCGCCGATGGATCGGGCACTGCAATAGGAGCTTGGGTTGAAGGTGGAGGCGTCGAAGGGACCGGCGAAGGTGCTGGTCATCGACCACATCGAGAAGCCTTCGGAAAACTAGCGAGTGTCGAACTTGCCGAAAACGCCAGCGTTATCGGAAACTTCGAGCAGTTTGTGACCAGGGTTCGCCCCCAGCTTGATTCGCCGGCTGGACGCGAAATCGCCGATGCGCGAAATGAAGTAGTCATTTGGGCGGGTCGCCCCCACCTCTGGATGCAAATCATCAGGGCTTATGACGAAAACGCGCTCATCCCCCCAAGCTTTTGATGCCGCCGCCTTCGATCCCTATGGTCGCGGGTTATCTCATTGTGACGCCTAGAAGGGTCTACCTTCCGCTCGATCTATGTATATGATTCTGAGACATTCCCAGATTTCCTTGTAAGCCGGAGCCCCTCCCCATTGCTAAGGGATAGACGGTTTGATTGGCTCCAGGTTGCGCAATGCCCTGTTGGCAACAACTGATGTTTAGCCGGGTTCCGGAGACGAAAACGTCGGTAAATGCTGGCCGACTTGTCGTTACCGATTCGTGTTCGCGAAGTCGCCCGGGCACGATGCAGACGACAGGGGGCAGGCTCCAGTGGTAGCGGAAGGGGCCGTGCTGGCGCGTAGCTCAGTGCCGGCAACTCGTCCCCGAACGAGTTGGACACGAAGGCGGTGAGCGAATTCCCGTAGTCTGACAGGCCGAACCTCACCCTTCCAGACGCTCCTGTAGCAAAGGGTGGCCCCGTTTCTGTATCGTTGAGGCCGGGTGTTGCGGAGAAATCTTGCGGCGCCTCACTCGGGGGTTTCCATGCGTTCACGTCGCGGGCTGCTTTCAGGCTCCGCCATCTGCCTTCTGGCCTACATGCCTTTCGGGATGGCTTCGGCCCACATATCGCGCGGGGAAGAGGCGAGCCGCTAGGCTGAGATGCAGATCAGCCGCAATCGCCGGAAGTTTCTGAAGCTCGCCGCAGCCACAGCGCTGCAGGGCGGGGTCGTACCGTGGGCTCGGGGGCTGCCGGCGCGAGGTATTGCAGGGCCGGATCTGCGGCTTCGTATGGAGCCGTACACGCTGGAGATCGGCAAGGGAATCAACGTAGGGACCACGGCGTACAACGGGCAGGTACCAGGGCCGTTGTTGCGCCTTCCCCAGGGCAGGCCCGTGTCGATCGAGGTGACGAACGCGTCTCCCCGCGCGGATCTGGTGCACTGGCACGGTCTGCGCACCGATCCTGTAAATGATGGCGCCCCCGAAGAGGGCTCGCCGCTGATTCAGCCGGGTCAGACGCTTATGTATCACCTCACGCCGCAGCCCTCCGGCACGCGGTGGTATCACAGCCACGCGATGGCGATGGATGACCTGAGCGCCTCAACCTACAGCGGGCAGTTCGGTTTCCTGCTGGTGGAGGGCGCTTCCGATCCCGGGCGGCACGATGCGGAGATCAAACTGGCGATTCATCACTGGGGGCCGCACTTCGTCCCCATGGTGGAGACCATGCGGGCCGAGTCGCAGAACGTGCCACAGACCTCGGGCTCGGACGTGGGGTACAAATGGGCCACGATGAATGCACACATGCTGGGCTTCGGCGAGCCGCTTCGAGTCCGCGCGGGCCAGCGTGTGCTCTTCCGGCTGCTTAACGCGAGCGCGACCGAGAACGTAATCCTGTCGCTTCCCGGGCATCGCTTCCAGGTCGTCGCGATGGACGGCAACCCGGTGCCCCGTCCGAAGACCGTGGAGACGATCTCGCTGGCGGTTGCGGAGCGCGTGGATGCGGTCGTGGAGATGAACAACCCCGGTGTCTGGGTGCTCGGCTCGACCCTGAAAGCCGCGCGCGACATGGGCCTGGGCATCGTCGTGGAGTACGCGGGCAGGAGAGGCGACCCGCTGTGGCGTGATCCGGCCAGCGAAGCGTGGGACTATGGCGTCTTCGCGGACAATGCACCTGTTCCGGAGCCCGAGGAGACCTTCACCCTGACCTTCCGCGATGCCGGTGTGCTCAACGGCTCGCGCTTTGATACGTGGACCATCAACGGCGATGCGTGGCCCAAGGTGAAGCCGATGGCGGTAAAGGCTGGCCGGCGTTATCGCATGCTATTCCGCAATGCCACGGGCGACCAGCACCCCATGCACCTGCATCGGCACAGCTTCGAGGTGACGCGCATCGGCGAACAACCCATGAGCGGGTTGATGAAGGACATCGTCAATGTCATGCCGCTGCAGACCGTGGCCGTCGACTTCGTGGCAGATAACCCGGGGGACTCGTTACTGCATTGCCATCAGCAACTGCACATGGATTACGGTTTCATGCAGATTGTGAAGTATGTGGGATGAGGGGATGAGAGCGCGTGCAGGAGCTTCGCTGCGTCCAGCCGCCAGAGGATGTGTCTTCGCGGCGATGTTGCTGGGCGGCATCGCCGGATTGGCTCAGCCTGGAGTTCACGCATCTCATCGCGACAAAGCCGCGGCTGCACGTACCGACTGGCCCGTGTACGGTGGAAGCTCGGCCGGTGATCGCTACTCGCCTCTTACCCAGATCAACCGGCGGAATGTGTCGAAGCTGCGCGTTGCGTGGACCTTCGACACGGGCGAGCCCGGCGGTCTTCAGACGAATCCCCTGGTTATCGGGCGAATGGTCTACGGCTTCACCCCCACGCAGAAGGTGATCGCTCTCGATGGAGCGACGGGCAAGCGGCTGTGGATGTTCGACAACGGCACGCCCGGACTGCAGCCGGCGCGGGGCCTGAGCTACTGGACCGATGGGCAGCACAGCATTCTCTTCGCGGGGCTGCTGAGCTACCTGTATGCGCTCGATCCTGCGACCGGCAAGCCCATCGCGAGCTTCGGCGAAGGCGGCCGCATCGATCTGCGCGCTGATCTTGACGAGCCGGACATCTCTCAGAGCTTCGCGGCCATGACCTCGCCCGGCGTCGTGTACAAAGACATGATCATCGTCGGTTTCCGCGCGCCGGAGACAAAGCCGGCGCTGCACGGCGACATTCGCGCCTATAACGTGCACACGGGCAGGCTGCGCTGGATCTTCCATGCGATTCCCCATCCCGGCGAGGTCGGGTACGATACCTGGCCAAGGGACGCATGGAGGTACACGGGCGCGGCGAACAACTGGGCGGGTATGGCGCTCGATGAAAAGCGCGGGATAGTGTATGTGCCCACCGGATCCGCTGTGGATGATTTCTACGGTGCGGATCGGATCGGCGATGACAGGTTCGCCAACACTCTGCTGGCGCTCGACGCGGACACTGGCCGGCGGATATGGGATTTCCAGGGCGTGCACCACGACATCTGGGACCGCGATTTCCCATCGCCTCCATCGCTGGTGACGGTACGCTCCGGTGGGAAGCGCGTGGACGCCATTGCCCAGACCACCAAGCAGGGGTTCCTGTATCTCTTCGACCGCACCTCTGGAAGGCCGCTGTTCCCCATCCAAGAACAACCCTTTCCCGCATCGAACGTGCCCGGCGAAAAGACCTCCCCGACGCAGCCCGTTCCGCTTGCGCCTGCGCCCTTCGCTCGCCAGCGGTTGACGGAAGAAATGCTGACCACGCGCACGCCCGAGGCGCACACCTATGCTGTGCAGAATTTCCGGTCCTTTCGCAGCGATGGCCAGTTTGTTCCCTTCAGTGTGGACAGGCAAACGGTGGTGTTTCCCGGCTTCGACGGAGGTGCGGAGTGGGGTGGCGCGGCCGTCGACGTGCGCTCCGGTGTGCTGTACGTAAATTCGAACGATATTCCCTGGACGGGCGGGCTAACCGAGAATAAGCGCGGCGGCAGCCTGGGGATGACAATCTACGATAGCCAGTGCGCGATGTGTCATGGCGGCGACCGGCGCGGCGTACCGCCAGCATTTCCCTCGCTGATCGATGTGCAGAAGCGCCTTACCGATGTGCAGATCATTGCGATCACGCACAACGGCAAGGGGCGGATGCCTTCGCTGCCGAACGTCGCGGACGCGCCGCTCACGGCGCTGCTCGCGTACCTGAAGACGGGTGAGGATACGGGCGTTGCGGACGTGCATACCGCAACGCTAATCTCGCCGAACCACAATGAGATTGCCGGAGCAAAGGTTTACAACGCCAACTGCGCTATCTGCCACGGCAACGATCTGCTCGGTGCACCGTCGAATTACCCCGCGCTGGTGGGTGTGCGCGCCCGGCTTTCGGATGCGCAGATCCTAAGCAACATCCACAACGGCAAAGGCCGGATGCCGGCGTTTCATAAGCTTAGCGAGAGCGACAGCGAAGCGCTGCTGCGCTTCCTGGGCACCCCAGCCGCGCCCCTAGTCGAGGCAGCCGTGACTTCAGGGAACAGCAGCAAGCACGAGGTCGAATCGAGCATGAACCCACCCGGCGGGCCGGCGAATTACCGCTTCACAGGCTACCGCAAGTTCCTCGATCCGGACGGCTACCCCGCGGTGGTGCCACCCTGGGGAACACTCAACGCCATCGATCTGAACACGGGTAAATACCTTTGGAAGGTGCCGTTGGGCAATTACCCGGAACTTGCGGCAAAGGGCATGACAGATACCGGGACGGAGAACTATGGAGGCCCGGTGGTCACGGCCGGTGGCATCGTGTTCATCGCGGCCACCATCTACGACCACACCATCCGGGGGTTCGACAGCACGACCGGCAGGCTGCTATGGTCCGGCGGTCTGCCGTATGCAGGGAACGCCACGCCCGCAACCTACATGATCGACGGCCGGCAATACGTCTTGATCGCGACCAGCAATGCCCGAAACCCCAAGGGCAAGCAGGGCGCCGCGTATGTAGCCTTCGCGCTGCCGTGAGCCGCGATCAGCGATCCAGCGCATCCATCGCCGCCGCTCGCGCCGGGAGCGCTCTCAGCCCCTAAGCCGGGCCTCCACCCTGGCCTGCAGTGCCTTGGGCGTCGGGAGCGCGCAACTGGATGTCACTGTTGGAATACACATATACATCGCGCAAGGGTGTGCTCTTTCGTCGCAGGCGCGGCGGCCCTCGGGACTGGGTAATTCGCGGATCTGGTCGGGTTGGCATTGCAATCCGATATACCGAACCAGAAACATCCGTCGAAATCGGGCTAGACGTGGAGCACGGACCGAATACATCGCGTGTGAAGCTGGTTGTTCGTGTCTACGGACCCGGCGTGTCGGAGCCGGAACGCACGAAGATCTTCCAACCGTTCTATCGCTTGGCAGACGCTCGAGACCGCGAATCCCGTGGCGCTGATAATGGGGTGAGTCATCGCGGAACGGGTGCTCCGCATTAATGGGGGCCCGGTTCGCGCCGGGAACGCTGCGCCCCGTGGCTTAAGGTGGAGATCGTCTTGCCTCAGCTGCCGTCCCACGAGACTCAAGATTAGCCACATGAAAGAGCGACGCCTCAGAATTAGCTAGCCGGCTCATGACTCCAAATGTCGAGTTCAGCGGGTATCGATTCCATTCCGCAACTGTGCCGTGTAGCATGGCTTGTGATTCTTGCGCCCGTTCCGCAGTTGGCGAAATTTAGCTTCCATAAGGCAAAGGCGAACTGACTTGAGTGCTACGCGACGAACTTTCCTGAAGAACGCATCCCTGCTGACAGCGACGGGTCTTTCCCGCAATTTCCACCTCCTTTCGCGTGCGGAAGAACCGGCGCGACGTCTCGGACCGAACGACCAGATTCAAATTGCTCTGATCGGCGCGGGTATCCGTGGCCAGCAGGATTGTGCCAGCGCGCTGGGGGTCCCCAACACGCGCCTGATCGCCGTTGCCGATTGCTACGACGGCCGGCTAAAGCATGCCCGGGAGAAATGGGGGGAGCAAATCTTCGTCACGCGCGACTACCGCGAAGTGCTCGCGCGCCGCGACGTGGATGCCGTCATCATTGCCACACCTGACCATTGGCACAAGCAGGCGGCCATCGATGCCATGCTCGCCGGCAAGGATGTCTATCTCGAAAAGCCGATGATTCACCTGTACAGCGATGGCCCGGCGATCATCGATACCGTGCGCAAGACTGGACGGGTTTTCCAGGTAGGCAGCCAGCGCGTTAGCAACACTCTTTACGGGAAGGCGAAGGAGCTGCTGAACGCCGGCGCTATCGGCAAGCTGAACCTTATTAACGCCTTCTGGGACCGTACCAGCTCCATGGGTTCGTGGAACTACACGGTTCCTCCCGATGCCAGTCCGGAGACCTGCGACTGGCCTCGCTTCCTCGGCTCCGCGCCTAAGATTCCATGGAATCCGGAACGCTTCTTCCAGTGGCGTAAGTGGACGGATTACGGTTCCGGGGTTGCCGGCGATCTCTTTGTGCATCTCTTCAGCGGGACCCACTTCATCACCGGCTCCCATGGCCCGGCACGGGCGATGGCCACCGGCGGCCTGCGGTATTGGAAGGATGGCCGTAACGTGCCGGATGTCATGGTGGCGATGTTCGATTATCCGCAGCAGTTCAACCTCACCTTGCGGGTCAACCTGATCGCGGGCGGCCGTGAAGCGGAGGGGTTCCTGTTCACGGGTTCCGAGGGCACCATGGAGATCAGCGCCTCCGGATTAACGCTCACAAAGTATGTCGCGCCTAAGGATCCTGGCATGACGATCGACACGTTCTCCAAAGATCAACAACAGCTCTACCGGCAGAACTACCTCGGCAGGTTCCCTGAAACGGCGAATCCTGGAATCGCTGACGACCGCGTGGAGACGTTTGTGCTCCCGCGGAACTACAATGACACTGTGGATCACTTGAAGAACTTCTTCGAGTCGATCAGGACAGGCTCTGCGCCGGTAGAAGACTGCGTCTTCGGCTTCCGCGCCGCCGGCGCCGCCTTGCTGAGCAATCTGAGCATGGAACGAGATTCGATGGTGCACTGGGATCCTGAAACCATGAAGGTCGTATAAGGTGGCCGTATTCGAATCGTATCCGCACTCATCCTGTCGGCGGTGTTGGTCATTGCTGCACCCGCGCAGTCGGTCACGCCCGTGCGCGTGGTGATCGTTGGCCTGGTTCATGGGCACGTGAAAGGTTTCCTGAGCAATCTTCCGCAAAGCAAGGATGCGACGCTCGTGGGAATCGTAGAGCCAGACACTGCCTTAGCCGCTCAGTACGAGAAGCAGTACGCGCTCAATCATGCCCTCTTCCATACCGATCTGGAAGAGGCGCTAGGCTCCACGCACCCCGACGCGGTGCTTGTATACACCACGATCCTCGATCACCGGCGCGTCATTGAGGCTGCTGCAAAAAGGGGCATTTCCTCCATGGTCGAGAAGCCCCTCTCGACCACCATGGAAGACGCCATCGCGATTCGCGACGCCGCACGACTCCACCACGTCCATGTGCTGGTGAACTACGAGACGACCTGGTACGCCTCCAACGCTGACGCACTGCAAATGGCTTCACAAGGTGCGCTTGGAGAGATTCGCAAAGTTGTCGTGCACGACGGACACGAAGGACCTGCGGAGATCGGTGTCGGACCGGAGTGGCTCCCCTGGCTCGCAGATCCGAAACGCGATGGCGCGGGTGCCCTGTTCGATTTCGGGTGCTACGGCGCAGATCTAGTTACCGTACTCATGCATGGGGAGACGCCTCTTAGCGTCACAGCCGTCTCGCAGACTGACAAGCCGGATATTTATCCGCACGTCGAGGATGACTCAACCGTAATTGTCCGCTACCCGAAGATGCAGGCTGTCCTCATGCCGTCCTGGAACTGGAGCTTCTCACGTAAGGACATGGAGCTGTACGGCACGAAAGGAATGGTGACCACTGTTGGCGCGGCCAGTGTGCGCGTTCGTCATCACGGAGAGAACGAAGAGAAGCTCGCTCCTTCGCCGACTTTGCCGGCCAGCCAGGCCACGTCGCTCGGCTATCTCGCCGCAGTGCTGCATGGCGAGGTCAGAGATCAGGGCGACTTGTCTGCTCTCGATACGAACATCCTTGTCATGCAGATACTGGATGCCGCAAGGACGTCAGCAGCGACGGGCCGGACCGTCACGCTGCATCCACTTCCACAATGAATACACGGAGGACTTTGCTCATGCGCCGTAGGTTCCTTTTGCCCGCGCTGTTTTTTGCCGGGGTGCTTGGTGCGCAGCTTGAAACACGCATGCGGCACGCCGGCACTGGGGTCAACGGTGGCCCGCCGGAGAGTAGTTTTCTGGTACATCGTCTGGGCAACGACCACGCCGAGGGTATCACCACTCTGGATATGAACGGCGATGGATATCTCGATCTCGTCAGCGGAGCGTATTGGTATGAGAATCCCGGTGCCAAGGGCGGTGATTGGAAGCGACACCAGTGGCGCACAGTGAGCACGACTGGAGAATTTGTCTCCGACTGCGGCGAATGGACAGTGGACGTCAACCACGACGGCGCGCCCGACATCGTTACAGCGGGATGGATCACCAACGGTCTATGGTGGTACGAGAATCCGAAGCAGCAAGGCGTCATGTGGAAGCGACATCTAATCGCCGACAGCTTTGACACGGAAGGCGGCGTATTCGCAGACATCAACGGCGACGGCAAGCCCGATCTCGCTTTGGCGCACTATAACCATTCCGGCATTCTGTGGGTCGACTTCAGCGGTCCCACGCCGCGCGTGCATCACCTCCTTCCCGCATCGGCCGACGGCCACGGCATTGGCGTTGCAGATATCGACGGTGACGGCAAACCCGACATACTCACGCCATTTGGATGGTTTCGTCAGATTAACGCCGATGCCGACCAATGGGAGTGGCATCCGGACTGGAACCTCGGCGACACGGGATTTCCCATCATCGGCTATGACGTCAACAATGACGGCCGCATGGATTTGATCGTGGGCCAGGGTCACAGTTACGGACTCTATTGGTGGGAGCAAGGCGGACCGAAGTCGCATCCGACGTGGACGAAGCACATTATTGACGAGTCATTCTCGCAGGCACACGCTCTGCTGCTGACCGAGATCGACGGAGAGATGCAACTCATCACCGGCAAGCGATATCGCGGTCACAGCGGGAGCGATCCTGGCAGCTATGATCCGGTGGTCGTATATGCCTACACCCTGGACCGGAAGACAGCTACTTTCAAGCGCCACACCCTGTCGATGAATGGAACAGCGAGTGCAGGGACGCAGTTCATCGCTGCTGACCTGGACAAGGATGGCGACATTGACCTCGCATCCGCTGGCAAGCTCGGGGTGCACATCTTTGAGAACCTGCGCATCGACAACGTACCTAAGAGCGTGCGTGAGCAGCAGATTCCGCTCGAGAAGACTTGGCCGTTTGAGGGTGAGGGTCATATCGTACAGCAGGAAAATGGCCCGCAGGATCTCGTGAAGAACAATAACGAGAACAGGCAGTAAGACATCGTTCGTCGATTGCGAAGCGTGGGAGCTATCGATGGCAGATCGCTAACGGAGCATCTTCATATACCCTGCGTCGATTTTCAGCGATTCCTTCCACGGAACATCGAATTCCTCCTGCTCTACGAATGCATGGCGGATACTCTGGTTCTTCTTCGCCTGCGCCAGCACCGGCTTGTAATCGATATCGCCCCGCCCCAGTTCCGTCACCTTCGGCTCATGGGCCGGGCCCGAGGCAACTTCCTTCAGATGGAAGTCCTTCACATGCAGCATGGAAAAGCGGTACGGATGCTTTTGCATCAGCTCAACCGGATCGTGCCCGGCAACGATTGCCCATCCGCAGTCCAGTTCGAATGTAACCTTCTTCGGATCGGTCAGCTTCAGCAGTTCGTCATATGGCAAAACCGCATCAACCATGTCGAACTCGCCCACATGGTTGTGATATCCGAACTGCATGCCGAGCTTTGCAGCCCTGTCGCCAAACTCGTTGAACCTCTCGGCGTTGTAGCGCCAGTCATCGATAGAGAAGGCTTGCCGACCGCCCGATGCTGTCCCCGACGACATGCGATGACCGGGGCTCGCGCAGATCACGTACTTGGCTCCCAGCTCCGCGTCATAGGCGACTAATTCATCGAACCGCGGCGCCAGGTCAGCAAAACCGTGATGGGCACTGACGCAGCGCAGGCCTGCTTTGTCCAGCGACAGACGAATTTCTTTGGCGCTCTTCTTGGGCAGCGCTGCTGCCTCCACCTCAACAAATCCTGCTGCGGCGACGGCGGCAAGCGCCATGTCCAGGTCCTCGGCCATCTGCTGACGAACGGAATAGAGCTGAATGGCCAATGGAAGTCCCATCGCATTTGCCCGAGCCTTCCTTGCGAAAATCGCAAAGGCTGCCACGGAAAGTGCTCCGCCCACAAATTGACGCCGCGTCTGTCTCATCACACGATCTCCTAGACGTTACTTTTTTTCATCTCATCTGCGAGCCGCTCTGATGCTCGTATCGACAGGGCAAGGATGGTCATGGTCGGGTTCTGCCAGCCTGTGCTGGTAAAACCGGCGCCGTCCACGACCCACAGGTTCTTATGGTCATGGCTTTGCGACCAGCGGTTCAGTACGCTCTTCTTCGGGTCGTCGCCCATGCGGCATGTACCCACCTCATGGATGCTATATCCGGGCGGGTTCGGCAGCTTGTTTTGTGAGAGCACTTCAAAGCCGGCGTTGTGGACCACTTCGCTCATCGTGTCCACCGCGTCAGCCGCCATGTTGTACTCATTGCCGGTGTATTTGGTTTCGACGTGGAGCACCGGGATACCCCAGGCATCGCTCTTCTGCTTGTTGATGCGAACGTGATTCTCATAGCGTGCCAGCACCTCTCCCATGATCGTCATATGGAAGCCGCTTCCGGCATACTCGTCCATCTTGCGATCGAGCTCTTCGCCATACTCTGCGAAGTTGCTTGCACCCATGGGGCCTGTTGTACTTGTCACATTCAGCGCATACCCTCGCAGGAACTTGTCTGACTTGCTGGAGATGTTGCGGAAGCGCGGGATGATGGCTCCGCCGCCCATCAGGTTCTTGCCTGCATTGCCGCCGCGCGCTTCAGGCACGCTGCACACCAGTCCTGCGCCATAAATTTGGTCAGACAGATAGTGGCCCACCACGCCGCTGGAGTTCGCAAGTTCGGAGTTGAGCAGCAGCCGCGTACTTTCGAGCGTTCCTGCTGCCAATACCACTACTCGGGCCTTCACTGACATCTCTCGGTGCGACAATCGATCAATAAACCTGCAGCCGTTCGGCTGACCGGTATTTTTGTCGACGGTGATCTCACATACCACGGCGTTCTGGATCGATGTCAGATTCCCAGTCCGTTCCGCGTCCGGCAGCAGAAGGTTGACTGAGCTTGCCAAGCCATCACGTCCGGTGGCGCGTCTCTGTTTGCAGACCGGCACCCCCATCGGCTTGGCAGCGGCCATAAAGCGCTGCATCGACCCACTCCATGGCGTGTCGTCAAGGACGAAGTTGCCGTTTGGCATCTGCGGCGGTCCGTCCAGAGCGCCGGTAACTTGAAAAATTTCCTCGACGCGTGAATAGAACGGCGAGAGCTCGGCATGATCAATCGGCCAATCCTCGCCAAATCCGTCGTGCGATTTGGCCTTGAATTCGTAATCGCTCAGCCGGAAGGATTGCCGGGACCAGAAAAGTGAGCGGCCGCCGAAGAGTCTTACACGCACCCAGTTGTATGGGTTCGCAGGGTTGAAGGTGTAAGGCACCTCGGTTTCATCCACCCAGACGTTCGTGTTGAATTCGTTCGCCTGGAAGACATGCTCCAATTTGCCCGGAGGCTTGAAGCCGCGAAATGGCAGTTCCGAGGGAGATTTTCTCTGCGCCTGACGCGTTACATCCACTACGGGACCGGCGTTCAGCATTAGGCAACGAATGCCTTTCTCTGTCAGAATCTTTGCTGCCATACCGCCGGAGTGGCCTGAACCGATAATCAGAACGTCTGTGGTCTGTGTGGTCATGAGCCTCTCACTCCGGATAAGAACGGCGTTGGTGGGACGCCCGGGGCGGAGCGATGCTCTGCGTGGGACGCGTATGCACGCTCGTGTGCCGCTCGGCGTAGATGTCGGGCTCGATCGGCGACCAGTAGAGCTGCGTTGTGCCCTCCTGCCTTCGCGGGTCAAGCGTGTCGAACCACACCTGCGAGTTTACGGTCGCGGTGCGAATATCTGCGTGGGCGATGTTGATGAAGTCTGCATGCGTTTGTGTCGGGGGATGGTCCGTCATCCACGTGCGCAGCCACGGCTTTACCAGCGCGTCCACCTGCGCGGTTTCGATCCGCGCAAACGGCTTTTTGTGCTTCAGCCTTGCCTGCGCGTCCAGCCAGTTCAGCCCGTCGATGTACAGAGAGCCTCGCACCGCGGGCGAGTCGCCGATCAGGAAATCAAGGAATTGGGGCGTTTTCGCGTCCAGCGCTCCGGGATGGTCTGCCGTGCGCGGTAGCATCGCGTCAGCGAGCCGGCTTAGCGTTTTTAATTGAGCCGCGGAGAAGAACAACGAGATTGTCTCACCCGCTGTATCCGCGACCATGGTGTGCGGCAGCGGCGTGCGCGGATTCAGCCCCAGCGTCCACGGCACAGGCGCCGGAAGCGCAGGTGCAGCATTGGTGTTCTGCTGCGCAAGAAGCCACTTCGGGGTGGCGGCGAGCACCGCCATGGCGCGCAGAAATTCACGACGTTCCATAACCCTCCTCGAGTGAGAGCAAAAACGTACACTCACTGACACATACTCGTCCAGTAGGAATCGCAGACATGGAACGAGTTGCACATCAGGGACGTGGCCATTATCTTGGGTTTCCGTCAATTTAAGGATTGCCATGAAAAAAGGAATGTTCAGCATGGACCTCGTCGGTCCCGGTTTCGCCGCACCTCACCATCTGATGCGGTACGCCGTCTCGGAAACGTCGAAGTTGCGGCCCTGGCGGGTTCCAGCCTTGAGCGCACGGAAAGGAAAGCCGCAGAACTGGGCGTCCAGAAGACTTACGGCAACTATGAAGACCTGATCGCCAACATCTATGAGTGGGTGCGCAGCGGTGGGCCGCGACCGTCGCGAGACAGCACCGTCTCGAACTTCGCCAGCGCCACACGGATCGCAGCGCTTATTGAAGCTATGCTGGAGAGCAATCGTACACAGACGTGGCAAACCATTTCCAGCAGGAGCCGGTCATGACCCTCAGCATGAAAGCGCGCCTCAGCGCGATGATGTTTCTCGAATACTTCATCTGGGGAGGCTGGTATGTCACCTTCGGCACCTGGCTTAGCGCATCCCTGCATCTCACGGGTCAGCAGGTCGGTGTGGCAGCAGGCGCTACTGCCGTTGGTGCCATTGTGGCCCCCTTCCTCGTGGGCCTGATCGCAGACAAGTTCTTCAGCACGCAGCGGGTGCTGGCCGCGCTGCATTTCGCCGGAGCGATTCTGCTGTTTGCCGCATCGCGTACCACTAGCTTCGGTCCGCTCTATGTGACCGTGCTGTTCTACTGTTTTGCGTTCATGCCGACGCTGGCGCTTACGAACTCTCTCGCCTTCCGCCAGATGTCTGATCCGAAGGTAGAGTTTGGCCCCATCCGCGTACTCGGCACGCTTGGATGGATCGTAGCAGGCCTGATAATCGGCTCTCTTGGCTGGGAAGCGACGGCCAAGCCGGTTCAGCTTGCCGCAGCGGCCTCACTGCTGATGGCGCTCTACTGCCTCACGCTACCCGCCACGCCCCCGCTCGCAAGGGAGAGTAGTTCCGGTATCAAAGGTATCTTCCCGCGCGAGGCAGTCAGCCTGCTCAAAGAACGCTCGATGGCCGTGTTCGCTGCAGCATCGTTTCTTATCTGCATCCCGCTACAGTTCTACTACGCCTTCACCAATCTTTTTTTGAATGAGACCGGTGTTCGCAATGCCGCCGGAAAGATGACCGGCGGACAGATGTCCGAGCTCCTGTGCATGCTTCTGATCCCGTGGTTCTTCCGCCGGCTGGGAGTGAAGTACATGCTCATCGCCGGAATGTCGGCATGGGTTCTGCGGTATGTAATGTTCGCCTACGGCAACGCGGGGCCGCGGATGAGCATGTTGTGGCTCGGCATCGTTCTGCACGGCATCTGTTACGACTTCTTCTTCGTTACCGGTCAGATCTACATCGACAGGAAAGCCCTTCCGGCACTGCGCGCAGCAGCTCAGGGACTCATTACGTTCCTCACCTATGGTGTTGGAATGTTTGTGGGCTCGTGGCTATCAGGCGCGGTGGTACAGCATTTCACCAGGCCCGAGGGCGGCCATGAATGGCGCGCGATCTGGAATTTCTCCGCACTGACAGCTGCGACTGTGCTCGTGCTGTTCACCCTTATTTTCCGTGAGGACGACCGCGAAGCGGCCAGGATACCGGCTGACGCTCCGCTGTAGCCGTTACGCCCACCAGGCTTCCGTGGGCGGCTCCTTGAGCAGAACGCGTGAGAGCATCTCCACGGCCGACGACAGACCTTCGTGCGTCGACGCCAAGGCATCCTCATGCTCAATACTCAATACCCCATCGTAGCCCGCCATGCGCAGGGCGGAGACGATGCGCTTCCACTCCAACTCATCGTGTCCCCAGCCCACGGAGCGGAAGACCCACGAACGCGCATCCATCTGTCGATAGCTCTTCGTATCCAGCACGCCGTTTCGACTGCGGTTAGCAGAGTCGATAGCGACATCCTTTGCATGAAAGTGATGTATCGCAACGCCCAGCTCTCGAATCGCAACCGGAATATCAACTCCTTGCCACCAGAGATGGCTCGGATCGAGATTGATACCAATCGCATCGCCAGCCACGTTGCGCAGCTTCAGGAGCGTCTCCGGGTTGTAGACGCTGAAGCCCGGATGCGCCTCCAGCGCAATCTTCACACCGGCAGAAGATGCGGCTTGCGCGATCGCTTTCCAGTACGGTACCAGCAATTCGGTCCACTGCCACTCCAGCATCTCCGCGAACTCCGGCGGCCAGGCAGCGGTGATCCAGTTCGGCGTACGGTCCTTACTTGAGCCTCCCGGACAGCCTGAGAACGCAACGACCGTCTCCACCCCCATGGCTGCGGCAAGCTCAATCGTGCTGCGCAGAGTCTCGTCGTCACGCCGCGCAATCTCCTCACTCGGATGCACGGGATTTCCGTGGCATGACAGCGCACTGATCCTGAGTCCATGCTCCTTAAGCTTCGCCAGGTACTCTCGCCTCCTGCCTGCATCCTTGCGCAGTGCATCAACGGGGAGGTGCGCGGAGCCCGGCCAGCCGCCTGCGCCGATCTCCAGCATCTCAATCTGCGGATATCGCTTGAGCTCTAGAAGCATTGCATCGAGATCAAGAGAGTTGAATACAGGCGTAAACAGGCCGAGCTTCATCGATTCATCGCTCCACGGGCGGAGGCGCCGTATGCCGCAGCCTATCAGAGAATGGAGCCGCAGTTCGTTTGGGCTCACTGGACGCCGCTGGCGAAAAGTTGGTTCTCCGTAAAAATCGGGCCACCAGACGCTAATTGATTACCGTCGGAACTTGCATGCAGAGACGCAATTCCAGATCGGTAGAATCGTCCCTCGAGATATTCTCCATCGCACACAGCGCCTTCCGGTACGCGCAAACGCCCTGCAAAGCTTCGCCAAAGTGGCTGCATAACGCGCCAAACGCCCGCAGGGAGCCGCGGGCCTTCGTCAAGTCCTGAAAACGCGCTTGTGATGACCTATTCGGTCGAGTACGAGATGCCCGGCCCCTCACCTTTCCTTGGTACGTATTGCGGGACTGCGAGTTTGACGAAGCATCCTGTCCTTCTCAGAAGGCATACCTTTCTGAACACCATCCTTCACGGAAATTCGTTGATTATTATCAGCGACATGGAGGGATCAGCTGCGCAGCCATTCTGACACATGAATTGCGGAATTTCGCTGTGTTCGGCTGTCTCAAAAGGGTAGCGCAGACCAGCAATTTCCAACACCCCTTTTGGAACACTTCCGGATGAGGTCTCATTCGTACCTATCCATTGGCAGAAGTCACGTCCTAGCCGCTGGTTCGCGCCAACCGGTTCTTCTGGTGCCCACACATGGTGGCCGGTCCTGCTTTCGTCGCAGGCGTCACAGGCAAACTCCGCGGCGCAAAGGTGAAGGACATCAAGTGTCCGGAAGCTGTCCCCGGCGTACCTTGAATGTCCCGTCTTCGGGACGTTTCCCGACTCGATCCCGTCTGATCGTATCCAACGTAATCCTGAAGGAGTTCATAAATGGAACCCCTCCCTGCCACGCACGGTTCGAGGATCTCTTCCAGATCGGCTTCCAGAATGCGGGCACGATCCCGAATCAACGCAGGGTTGGCTTCAACGGA
>OCZT010003254.1_pt1 | contig 16653 bp, 22 predicted proteins | sample 1539031 | NCBI WGS metagenome assembly OCZT01 (sample SAMEA3539308, study PRJEB22396) | soil metagenome | biome: tundra; feature: field; material: soil | place: USA | collected 2010-05 | depth 0.15 m | reverse complement strand
GGATCCAGGCGTGCCGGTAAAAGTCAGGCACTGTGTGACATGGCAAGAGTGCGTGAGGGAGTTTGCGAGATGAAGCGTTTTGTTGCCGCCACATTGTTAGTTGCCGCCATGTTACCTCTGGCAGCGTCAGTTTCTGTAGCGGGGGCGTCGAGCGCCACATCGGTGACAACCTCGTCGAAGGGCTGGGTCGTGACGCTGACCATCGCCAAGAGTTCGTTACGGGCCGGCTCATCAATGCCGGCCACTCTCACCATCGTGAACCGAACGGGACGCGTGGTGAAGATGGGAGGTTGCCAAGTTGATGCAAATTTCGTTATTGGCATTGCCAACGCGAAGGTACAGTACGAACCCATCAGCGGCGCAGTGGGGTGTTGGACGGACTTTCACACGGGTACCAACGTGTTTCACGAGTTCATCGCTGCGTCGTATAACTGGTGCGGAGGTCAAGGTGGACCAAAGTGGGGCAAGAACCCGACAGTTGCTCCAAAGCTGCCGACTGGGCACTTCCACACGGTCGTTGAGTGGTTTGGCACTCCTTCGTCAATGCCGAAGCCGGGGATCCTCTCGGTCAGCGTTGCCAAATAGACGAGACACCGACTAGTTGTGCCGCGATGCTCTCGCCGGAACTACGCCGGCGGCACGCTGCGCTTGGGTGACTCGAGTGCCCACGTCGCGGCAGGCGAGCTGGCGGCTCGTGGCTTGGCCCTTGGCGAGCTCCGTTAGCAGCGTCTTGGTGAATCGGCCTGGGTATTCCCGACGCTCTCCTTCTTGGGAGAGAGGATGGAATCATGGAGAAGCAACGGGCTGAGCACAAGTTGAGTTAGGAATACTCCGGCCGAATTCTTCGGGGCTTGAGAAGAAAGATCACTGCATGCGGACCCATCTTGAGTGAAAAGATTGGGTGCGGAACCTAACGGTTGGGACGGTTGCACCGCCAAAGAGTGCTTCAGCCAAAAATCTATAGCAACGTCTATCGTTTTTTCATAGAAAACCGTAAGACCCTTCCGGGCGTGGGAGAATCTTCATGAGTGGTAAACCATCTTGAATTGTTGTAGACAGGAACGGTAAACCCCTATCAGAAGGAGCGAGATGGATTTTGCACTGGTTGGTGGACGGCAGTTCACCCTTCAGCAAGGCTGGGGACACGAAGTGCTTGCATCCGTTCTAGGTGGGACGCGCGTCAAGGCGCCAGCTACAACTTTTCCGGGGGCAAGCATCACTGTCTTCACGGTCGTCGGTGCCACGGACATTCAAGTGCCAAGTGGCAGCCGGATTCGACTACGAGGTTTTACGCTTCTCGGTTCACGGAAGACTAACGTTCGATCCAGCGATGGTCCCGAAATCACAATTCGCGCATTCAGTTTGCTTGGCTCCGTCACAGTAAACGAGTCGCTGGACTGAATTTCATCCTTGGAAGATGCGATTGATAAACGTCTATCGCCCTAGTCTCTAGACTCTAAGAATTCTTTTCGACGTTTGGGTGGTCGTGAAGGTGCGAGAGATGATCAAGGAACTCAACGAAGATGGCTGGTTCCAAGTTAGACAGACTGGTAGCCATAGAAATTTTATGCATGGAGAGAAGAGTGGTTCGGTAACCATCCCAGGAGCCCTGGGCATTGAACTCTCAAAGCCCACTGTGGCTAGCATTGTGAGACAAGCAGGACTCGAGCGGAGGCCGCGGTGAGTAGGTACGCCGTTGGTATAGATAGTGCTGGCCCTAACTACTGCGCCTGCGTACCGGATCTTCCGGGATGCGTATCTGCTGGCTCCACGTTGGAAGAAGCGACTGCCAATATCCAAGAGGCAATTGCGATTCACATTGAGTCGTTGATCGAGCACGGCGAGGAAGTGCCGCCAATCTCCACCCCGTTTGCGGTGGAGATTGGCGGCACGTGGCTCGCGGCCTCAGCGCAGCGCTCGGGCATCAACACTGAAGCGAAGTTCCTGCTCTTGCGCCACGCGTTCGAAGTATGGCGCGTGGCGAGGGTCGATCTCAAGACGGACAATTGCAACGAGCGTTCAAAGGCAGCGATTGCGCGAATCGGCGCGTCGTTCGAAGGCGTCTTGCGCCAGTGGCAGCCGTCACAGGTTGTCGGAGAAGAAATCCGCTATCGCGACAGCGCAATGTTCTCCATCATCGACGCGGAGTGGCCCGCGCTGCGCTTGAGGTTCGAATCTTTGATGGAGCCACCTGACGGAGGACACCGAGTAGTTACTTCACGGCTTGGGTAACGACCCAGTGGTGCGCACCCCGCTGTCGAGTTCCGCGAAAACAGTGACTTTCAACCACGGCCAGGGTGGTGTTGCGCAGGAAGGACGAAAAGACTGATGGGCCGTCGATTTGCTCGAGGGGGCTCTTTATGATTCCTCCTCTTCAGCGACGGATCTCGCTGAGCGCAGCTAGAAGCGCGAGGCGACGACGGAGTTCATGCCCTCAGCAATGATTGAGCCGATGACGTCGGGGTCGAAATACGGCATGGACTACCACCGTGAGCGAAGCCGCCCTCGGTGTCCTCCTCGGTGTCATTCGCGGGGCCACCCGGTGCGGGGACCGCGCCGTCCGGGCTCATGAATTCTTTCACTACCACGCGCCTCGCGGTCCTTCGTTAAGGACGACCTCGACTCCAAGTCTTCACTGCCCTTTTGACCGTGGCGACGCCGCGCAAAATCAATGGTTTCACTCTGGCGCGAAGTGCGGATTGAAAATGAATCCCACGATTGAGCCCATGGGAGTGCGAACGGCGGCGGTGACGATGCCGTCGCCGACGTCAGTGGCGGGAGAATGTTCGGCGGCGCCGTGCGCGAATGCCCGGGCCACTTCGCTCTCGACGTCGTCGACGCCCCAATAGACAAGTGCGCCTTCGCCGGGGTTGGCATCGGGCAAGAGACCGAGTTCGTAACCACCGACGTTAAAGCCCACGTAGAAGGGTTCGTCGAAATACGGCGCAGAGCCGAGGAGGGCGCTCCACCAGATTTTGGCGGCATGGAGATCCGCCGCGGGATAGATGACGGTGCGAAGCCCGTGAAGTGGAAGTGACATGGAGCGAGTTTCACACCTGGCGAGTCGCAGGGCCAGGCTCGTCTCGGTAATGTGGCTACGAATCGTTGGGTGAGTGGAGGCGCTATGGAAGTCAAGGAACTCGGACATCTGGTCTTGTACGTGCGTGACCTTTCGGTGTCGGCCCACTTTTACCGCGACGTCCTCGGGTGGCGTCCTGTTGTCGACGGCTCGCGCGGCGAGATGCCCTTTCCCGCCGCCGCTTTCAACGCGCCGAGCGGTCGCACGCACCACGAACTGTTGCTGATCGAGGTCGGCCCATCGGCGGCACCGCTGCCCGCTGGGCGACGCGTCGGCATGTACCATTTCGGACTCAAAATTGGAACCAGCGACGACGAGCTGCGCGAGGCGCTGGTCGTGCTGGGTGAGAACCAGGTCAACGTCGTCGGTGCAACCGACCATGGAATGACCCACAGTCTCTACATCACTGATCCGGACGGTAACGAGATTGAGCTCTACGTTGATGTGCCCGGGGTCGATTGGGAGGATCCGGCGCTGTGGGCGGAGCCCGTGATGCGCCCCCTGCGTCTTTGACGGCGAGGGCCAGCGTGGCGAAGTAGCGCCGGGCGTCGGCCTACTCAGGGTGCCGGCGACTGCCGCGCACTCGAACTCACCGTACATGGCGTCGAGAACGTTCAAGTCGCGGGACAGGAGATTCGAGTCGGCCATGGGCCCGTCGAGCAGTTCCGGTAGGCGTGAACTATCCCAAGAAAGGGTCGTTGCCGTGAGCGGTGCGCCGCACGTCGCCGAGGGTGATGTGGCGAGCGGACCGCGATTGATTGACACGCTCGAGATTCCTGGGATCCACTACACCGAAGTCCGCTCGGGTATTGTCGTCCTTGAGGCGCTGATCGAATCAGCGTGCCGCGCACTGGTTCTACGCGAGTTCTTCGGTGACGATCTCGGCGGAGTCGACTGCACGCAATGAGGTGGCCAGCTTGCGGCAGGAGACTCCCTGAAGTGCGGTAAATCTCAGCCCAAGGCGGCGGCGTGACTGCGGCGACGGCCGTAGTACTTGCAGGCGAGACGCGGGCTCAGACCTAGGGACTCGCCAATCTGGCGCCAGTCGGCACCGAGGACCCGAGACACTCGAACGAAGTCAACCATCTGCAGGTGGCGGATATCGACGACGTTGTTAGATCGCGCCATTGATTCGAGGATGCCGTTGCGCGACGCCACACGCGAGATGATGTCGAGTGGAATACCCCTACCCCTCGCTTCAAGTTCCGGTTCGCCCATGACTCCATGCTATGCCATAGCCCCATGAATCGTGACAATTCGAGATGACACTGAAACAAAGACATCTTTTTGGGTCATTGTGCGAGGTCACAGCACTTCTTGTCGCCAAGTAGGGGCCTTGGCCCATATCGTGGATCCGGGGGAATTCGGATCATCAACTGAACGTAGGAACGAATGTCCATGCCCGCAACAAAGGAACGTCTCGAACCCGCCCTCGTGCGCGCTGCCGTCGTCGTCGTCTTAGGCACGATCATGGCGATTCTCGATACGACCATTGTCGCGGTGGCCCTTCACCGGCTCAGTATTGACTTTCGTTCGACGGTGAGCACCATTCAGTGGGTGACCACGGGTTACCTGCTCTCGCTGGCCATCGTCATTCCACTGTCGGGTTGGGCGATTCACCGGCTGGGTGCCAAGCGCGTCTACATGATCTCACTCGCGTTCTTTCTCCTCGGCTCGATCCTGTGCGCGTGCGCCTGGTCGGCCACCAGTCTCATCGTGTTCCGGGTTCTTCAAGGCTTCGGCGGCGGCATGATCATGCCGGTGGGACAGGCCATCATGGCGCGCACCGCCGGACCCCAACGCATGGGCAAAGTGATGGGCATTGTGGGAGTGCCCCAACTCCTCGGTCCCATTCTCGGACCCGTCTTGGGGGGACTGATTGTATCCAACATCTCGTGGCGGTGGATCTTCATCGTCAATGTTCCTATCGGACTCGTCGCACTCTGGCTGTCGAGGACGTACCTCGTGCCGACATCTGGCGACCGGGACCACCGCTTCGACCTGGCGGGTTTCGCGCTGCTTGCGCCGGGCCTCGCGCTCATTGTCTACGGGCTCTCTCAGGTGGGGGTGGTGGGTGGTTTCCACGGGCACTCGGTGTGGTTCAGCCTCGTGGGAGGTCTGGTGTTGTCCGCCGGCTTCATTGTGCGTTCGACCAGGGCGCTCGAGCCGCTCATCGACTTGCGACTCTTTAAGGATCGAACCTTTTCCTTTGCGGCGGCGGGAATCTTTCTCACGGGGGTGACCCTTTATGGGACCATGTTCCTCCTGCCCCTCTACTACCAGATCGATCGGGGGGACGCCGCCTGGAAGGCCGGACTCATGATGGCGCCCCAGGGAATCGGCGCGGCCATGTTTATGCGCTTGGCCGGTTCACTGGCCGACAAGCACGGCCCGCGCTACGTGGCCACGGGCGGCATGGCCGGACTAGCCTTTGGGACGTATTTCTACACGACGGTCGGCGCCCACTCCAGCTACTACTTCTTGGGCACGGCTCTGTTCATTCGGGGAATCGGACTCGGCTTTGGAATGATGTCCGTGGTCGCGGCGTCGTATCGCAACCTCACCCACGCCCAGGTGCCCAAGGCCACCTCGGCGACGAACATCTTGCGCCAGATTGGCGGTTCGCTCGGCGTCGCGGTGTTCGCGGTGGTGCTTGACACGCAGATCACGCAGCGCATTGGCGCGCGTGCTGGCGCGGCAATTCAAAACGGCATCGCCCAGGCCAGTCCGACACAACTTGAGCAGATCGCCCGGGCGTTCGGCCACTCGTTCTGGTGGTCCTGTGGCAGCTGCGCGCTGGGCATCATTCCCGCATTCTTCCTGCCGCGCACGCCCATTGCCAAAAGTCCCGTGGTGGCATCGGAGCCCCTCGCCGTCGAGTAAATGCGACCCGATGGCGATTACTTTCGTTATACATGTCACGTTCCGTCGCGATCCTCGCTTTCGATCAGATGGAGGCCCTCGACTTCGTGGGCCCCTTTGAAGTGCTGTCGACAACTAACCGCGTGGTGTTTCGTCAGGGTCGGGAGCAGCCCTTTGAGGTGATGAACGCGGCGGTTACCTCCCGGATGACGGCCCGCGCGGGTTTGAGCATCCTCGTGGACCGCCAACTGCGTGAGGTCCACGAGGCGGACGTGGTGTTGGTTCCCGGCGGCGTGACGGGCGACGTCGAGTCCAACGAGTGGGTCATGTCGTGGCTGGCGTCGGGCGCCTCGAACGCGGAACTCGTGGCCTCGGTCTGCACCGGAGTGTTCGTCTTGGCGGCGGCGCGCGTCGTGACGACGGAGGAGGTCACTACTCACTGGGAGGACTTCGACGAGCTGTCCACCAGGTTCCCAGACTTACGCGGGCGGCGCCGACATGCGCTGGGTCGACCAGGGTCGCGTAGTGACCGGCGCGGGCATAAGTGCGCGAATCGACACGTCGCTCTACCTGATGCAGCGTTTGGCGTCGCTCGAACTCGCCGAAGCAACGGCGCGTCAGATGGACTACGACGGGCGCCACTGACTCGCGGCGACTGCGTTCTCGGCGTCGGGCAAGATGGACTGATGACCATGGTTACCGTGTTTCGCAGTCGACTTCGTGACGGGGTGGACGCCGCCTACTCCGAAGTGGCTGAAAGAATGAGCCGGTTGGTGGAGACCATGGACGGCTTCATCGATCAGAAGTTCTTCGTCGCTTCCGACGGTGAGAGAGTCACCCTCGTGCGTTTCGCTGACGCGGCTGCGCAGCGGGCCTGGGCCGCGCACCCTGACCACGTGGCTGCTCAGCGCCGCGGTCGTGACGAATTCTACGAGTGCTACGACATCTCGGTGAGCGACGAGACCTACTCGCGGACGTACCCTGCGCCCGACAACCGGTAGCGCTACCCCCGTGCAGTCGGCAAAAGGATTACTCGTCGCCGTAAGTGGCGTGTTGTAGGAGTTCGAGCAGACGATCGACTTCATCGCGGGTTCCGTCATCGAGTCGATAACCCGACGGTCCCCGCACGACGGTCTTCTCGAGTACTCCCTGGCGCCAGAGGAGGTGCTTCTCAACCGCCACGTAGGAATCGAGGGACGTCTGCAAGTTGATGAGCAGGGCGAGGTAGGCATTGATGCGGTACGCCCGCGACTCGTCGCCCGTCGAGAGCGCTCGCCACATCGCCTCGACCGCCCAGCAGACCTCGGCGCCGGGCATCGAACCGACCACGCCACGGTGGTATCCGTCCACCAAATTGACGCCACCGGTCCCCTCGAAGGCTCTCGCCGCGCCGCCAGTAGCTTCGCGCAATTGCGTCAGGCGTTGGCCCAGTGGTGGTGCCTCGGGTTTGAAATACACCTGGTCGCCGAGTTCCTCGTGAAGCCGGGCCTGCAGCGAAATACTGAGCGGTCGTCCCACGTAGCCCGAAGCGTCCTGCACCACGAGGGCGAGGGGTGTGGCGCGCGCGATGTCCATAAAGTACTCGAAGGTGGCGTCGTCGTCCAGGGCCACCGTCGTTGGCGGGATCACCATAGCGCCGTGGGCACCCAGATCGGCCGCTCGACGGACGTAGCGAATGGTCTGGGCAGTGCTCTCGGCGCCGCAGCTCAGCACTGCGAGGACGCCGCGCTCGCGAGCCACCGAAATGACCAGAGCGCCCAACGTCTCACGTTCGGCCTCAGTGAGGCGAAGGAGCTCGGACACCATGCCCGTGGTGAGTCCACTGACCCCCTGATCGAGGATCCAGTGGAGCTCTCGCTCGAGCGCGTCACCGTCGAGCAATCCCTCCCCGTCAAAGGGAGTCTGGATAACGGGGAGTACTCCGCTGAGTCGAAGTGTTTCCATTGCTGGATACTGTAGGCGCCGCTGCCCACCGACGACTCCTCGAGCGGGTCACCGATCTTAAGCATTGAGTCGTGACGTTGACTCGTCCGGGCACTGGTGGGTCTAGGACGCCGGCGATTGACGATACTCGTTGATCGTTTCTCGTAGCACCTCGCCCCACGGCGTCGGTGCCAGTTGCAATTCCGCGCGGGTGGCGGAGTCATCGATGATGAATGGCGCAGTGAACTGATAGAGCGTGTGCGGCAGTTCACGAATGGTGGGGCTGAAGAGACCCAAGAGACGAATGAGTACCGGTGGCGCTGTATTCGCACGGACGTGTGCGACGCCGGCGGCGTCGCACAAGTCATCGATGATCTGGCGCTGCGTTCGCGGCGCGTTGGTCGCAACGTGCCACACCCGTCCCCACGCCTCGGGGCGCCGGGCGCACTCGATCAACGTCGTGGCGACGTCGTCGACGTAGGTCCAACTGTGCGGCTGATCAAGGCTGCCGAGTACCTGAGCGCTCTTGCCGGCCAGGAGTCGCGGGATCACGCGAACGCCGAACACACCCTGGGACCCGGGACCGATGAAGTCCGACGCCCGTACCTCGCAGGCGCGCAGCCGACCGACCAGGTGAGCGGCGAGAGCGTCGGTCCACATGCGAGCGCGGACCTGAGCTTTGGCGTAGTCCGCCCCGAGGGGGGTGTGGGGAGTCATGGGTGCATCCACGTGACCGTAGGCGTAGAGGTTGCTGAGGGTGACGAGCGTCGCGTCCGATTTCTCAGCCGCGGCCATGATTGACGCAGCAATCGGTGGCCAATCGGTGGGCCAGCGATGGTAGGCGGGATTGGCGCAGTTGAAGATGGCCGTCGCGCCCTGGGCCAGGCTGCTCAACGCCACTTCGTTCGTTGCGTCAACCGCGACGGACGTCGCCGCGCCGATGACGCGACCGCGGCGCGAGACCACCACCACGTGATGATTCTGCGAAGCGAGTGAATGCGCCACCCGGCCACCAATGGTGCCCGCCCCGACCACGAGATACTTGGACACATCGACTCCTTATATAGAGAGCACTGCTCTCTCAACTATGGCAGATTCTGGGCTACATTGCAAGAGCACTGCTCTCCAATTACGCGGATCGTCGCGGCCCAAAGTCGTGACCTAGGGTGACTTTGCGGAGGACTAACCGGAGGAGGTGAGTTGACACACGACAAGGAACTGGCCGTGGGGGGATTCGCCCAGGGCGACCTCTACAACGCGGCGCGACCGGGATATCCCAATGACGCCATTGGCCACTTCGTCAGTGCGTTCGGCCTCGACGCCCACAGCCACGTGCTCGACCTGGGTGCGGGAACGGGAATCTTCACCCGTCAACTTCTCGCCCACGTGGGACGCCTCACCGCAGTCGAGCCCTCGACGTCAATGCGCAAAACGTTCGTTCTCGAGACGCCGGGCGTCGAAATCCTCGATGGCAGTGACGTGGCGATCCCTCTGGGCGACCACGAGGTGTCGGCGGTATTCGCGGCGCAGGCTTTTCACTGGTTTGATCCACCGCGCGCACTGCCCGAGATTCATCGAGTGTTGACACCGGGCGGCGGACTCGGTCTCATTTGGAACGAACGCGACACCGACGTGGCGTGGATTCGTGCGCTGAACCGCGCGATGCTCTGGGACGTGTGCCAGCCCTATGACGCGAGCGTCGATTTCGGCGCCATCGTGGCGTCGGGACCATTTCGCGACGTGCGTCAGTCGACCTTTCGCCACGCGCAACTCCTCACTCACTCTCAAGTTCTCCAACGGGTCTTGTCGACTAGCTACATCACCTTGATGAACGTCGAGGAGCGTGAGGCATTGACGGCAAACGTGGTGACGGTGCTCGCAACATTGCCCGATCCCGTAGGGGTGCCCTACGCCACCAACGTGTTCGTGGCATTCGCCCGCAATAATCTCTAACGCCGCGGCGTTCTCATCGCGACAAGTATTCGCGGTGGCGAGGCTCTTTGATTAATCTGCCGAGGTGCGTGTGTGAAGCTGCGGTCGTATGTGGGGCCGTAGCCAAGGAACCGGTCCCAGCCCCCGTGTCCGGGCCAGATGATGCCGATGGCGCGCGCGAGGTCGTGATGCCGCGACCAACCGTCGAGCCGGACCAGGCCGGGAGATACGTAGCGGTGGCCGACGTTGTAGAGGAGCGCGCCGACGCTGATGTTGCGCTCGTAGCCGATCACGAAGATGTCGGGCGCGAAGAGCACCAGCGGTTAGAGCCACCAGCGCTGGCGGGTGAGGGAGAAGACCACGATCGACGCGGCGAGCACGACTGCCGCGTCAAGTAGCAACCAGAGGCGCCCCTTGCCGGTCACGGAGGGTGAACAAATCAAGAGCAGTGCTCTCCAAAGTGAGATACTGAAGACGTGAAGCCAAAATCCACCGGTAGCCGCGCGGTACTGCGAGCGAACCAAACGGCCGCCATCAAGGCGGTTGCGCGCCGCCTCATTGCCGACCAGGGCGTGGCTGACTTGTCGCTACGAGAAGTGTCGCGCGAAATGGGAATGGTCTCGTCGGCGCTCTATCGCTACTTCGCGACCCGTGACGAGCTACTCACGGCGCTGATCTTCGACGCGTATAGCGAACTCGGCGCGGCGGTGGAGAAGGCCGAATCCAAAATTGCGCGCGGCGACACCCGAGCGCGATGGCGCGCCGCGTGCGCGGCCGTGCGCAAGTGGGCCACGTCTCATCCCCACGAGTACGCACTCCTCTTTGGCACACCGGTGCCGGGTTACGTGGCGCCTAACGTCACGATTGCGGTCGCGACGCGGGTGCCCGGGGTGCTCGGACGCATCTTGAGTGACAACGTCGAGTTGCATTACTATCGACGGTTGGTCGACGGGAGCGCCGCGGCGGACGTGCGGCCATTCCTACAAGTTGACGCTCTCGCCCCGTCGATGCCCAACGTCGCTCCAGAGCATTTCGTGCGCGCCCTCATGGCGTGGACGAATCTGTTCGGGACCGTCAGTTTCGAACTCTTCGGCCACTACGTGGGTTCGGTCACGAATTACCGCCAGTTCTTCGACCGCGTCGTCGAAGAACTGGCAGACTTCGCCGGCTTGGCCTGAACGAATGGCACCGGGTTAGGGCGTCCTGTCCTCGATTTCCCACGCGTGATCGACGACGTGCCAGGCAATGACGCGCATCGCGAACTCGGGGGGCCACTTCGGATCGTGGTAATCGGTGAGCAGGTGCTCGGCCAGGAGGGTGCGCTGACTCTGCCACGGCGTGCGCGGCGCAATGCGCAGTCCCGTCCTCGACGCGTACTCTCGTTCGGCTTCGCGCACGTGGTCCACCATCTGGTCGCGATCGCGCCCGCCGCCACGCGGACCCTTCACGAGTTCCGCGCGCGCGTGGGCCGCGACGGCGTCGAAGTGGCGCCATCACTCTTTTAACACGGCGACGTGCGCAGAGCGATTCCCCGGGGAAGCGCGAAGATCGTCCCATGGTCGCAGCGCTCGCGGCGCACCGACGTCGGTGGTGGAGTTGCCCGCCACGGTTCCGAACTCTTTGAAGTCGTCCGCGACGAGACCGGTCGCGACGATGGAGGAATAGCGCGGGGCGTAGTCACGAAGATGCGCGAGGGCGTCGTCGGCGCTTCGTCCGGCCCGACACCACCCCGGCCAGTCGAGTGACACCGCGAAGACAATCCTTCTTGCCTTGCTCGAGATAGATGCGCTGAGTCATTGCGACAATGTACTCTCGGGGCTTCAGGCGTCGAGTACCGATGGCTCACCGGTCGTTCATCGCGGTGAAACACTCCGTCTTCTAGCATTGAGGGATGACCGACACCTTTGCGCTTATCGCCCCGCAACGCCGCGCCGTCGCCGACGTCCTCGAAACGCTCACCGGCGAGGAGTGGAGTTCACCTTCACTCTGCGAGGGCTGGCGAATTCAGGAGATGGCCGCGCACCTCACGATGCCGTTTCGCGTCGGCAATCCACGTTTCTTTCTTGACGTCATTGGGTCCGGCGGCAACATCGCCAAAGTCATGGACAGATTCGCGAAACGTCACTCGAACGAAGCACCCGAGCAACTCATCGCCTGCTTGCGCGACAACGCCGAGAGTCACTTCGTACCACCGACCCTCCCACCCGTGGCGTCGCTCACCGAGATTGTCGTGCACGGCTTCGATGTCTCGATTCCCACGAGTCGTCACGTCGAAGTCCCCGAGGAGGTCTCGTCCCTCGTCCTCAACTACCTGGTGTCGCCCAAGGCCGGCACGGTCTACACCAAGCGGGGGCTCTCCAACGACGTTCGCCTCGCCAGCACCGACTCATCATGGTCGTGGGGCACGGGTCCCGAAGTGCGGGGCACCAATTTCGGACTCCTCATGCTGCTCGCCCGTCGGCCCGTCGGTTTCGAGAACGTGAGCGGCGAAGGCGTCGATCTCATTCGCCGTCATCTCGCTCTGAGCTGATCGCGCCGGGTTGGCGGTTCTCCTACGGAGCGTGGTCGTCGGTGACGTACGCTCTCCGTAGGGTGGAGCGGTGAATCTGTTCGCCGCATCACTAGCGCACTCCTGGCAGCCCTTCGTCCTCATCACCGGACTGCTCTTCATCGGGCACGTCGCGGCACGCGAGGGATTGTTTGAATCGGTCGGCCAACTGGTCGCTCGCACTCCCGGCAACGACCTGGCTCTCTTCACGGTCACGATGCTGGCGGTGGCCATCGTGACCGCGGTGTTGAATCTCGACACGTCGGTGGTGTTCATGACCCCGGTGGCGCTGCACGCGGCTCGAACGCGTAGTGGCGGCGACACGGCATTCGCTTTTGGGACGATTCTTATGTCCAACGCCGCGTCGTCGCTATTGGTGGGATCCAATCTGACCAACATGCTGGTCTTCGCCACTCATCCGGTCCGAGGTACGACGTTCGCCAGCCACATGGCGCTGGCATGGATCGCGTCGGTGGTTTTGACCATCGCCGTCGTGGCGTGGTGGCGCCGGCGTCCACTCCTGCGACGCGCGACTGCCTCGCGCGAGCCGGTGCGTTGGCACCTGGGTCCCGGGACACTCTCGGCCGTGGTCGCGGTGGTGCTGATGTTGGCCACCAGCCAACCCGCTCTCCCCATCTTCTTTCTTGGGGTCGTCCTCGAGGGTGTCGATCTGGTGGTGCGCCACCGCGTGCAGTGGACGGAAATTCTGCGGGTAGCGAGCCCACTGGTGGTAGGGCCGCCATTCGTCGTCGCGGTCCTCGTGGGATGGGGGGGGGTCGTTCCTGGCGCACCATCGGACACCTCGTAGTGCATTCGAACTCCTTGACGACTGGCGTGGTCGCGGGCGGACTATCACTGGTGATCAACAATTTGCCTGCGGCGTCACTCTTTGCGGGTCAACCCATCGCGCACCCGTACGCATTGCTGCTGGGCCTGAATCTCGGTCCGAACGCCTTCGTCACCGGTGCGATGTCGACGATGCTGTGGTTTCGCATCGTGCGCGGCGAAGGCCTCGCACCGACGACGTCGCAATTCGTGCGCATCGGGATTCCGGTCACTCTCGTGACGTTGGGAGTCGCCTCGTTGCTCGTGTAGGTGTGGGCGAGCGTCTCGGGGACAGGGTGAGGCCATGACCGACGAATCTACGAGAGACGACGATAAGGGCGCGACGGCGCCCCTTGAGACCTTTTTGCCTCAGTCCGCTCCGCACGCCGATGAGGACACTTCACCGTTGCCCACGGGTGAAGTGGTGTTCAACTCCGCGCACGTGGGTTTCTGGCGGGCAATCAATAATTTCATGTTCAACAAGAGGCCGAGCGAGTATTCGTCCCTCGCCCCGCGCGACGCCGAATGACGGCGATCAAAGATCTTCTTTTTCAACGGAAACGGTCGTGGCCGCTCACGCGTCGACGCTGGGGTAAAGGTCGCTGGTCCAGCCCGTACGCTGAGAACGTGACTCGACATCGGCGGCGCGCCCGTGGACTGGCGCGCGCCTTGATGGGTGGCCTCGCCATTGGCCTCATCTCGTCGGTCACGCTGATCGCCGCCGTCTACGACGCCGAGACCGGCAGACCGACTCCGGCACCGGCGGGCTTGAGTTACGTGCGAACCGGCACGTATCTGACGCGCTACCAGTCGTGGGGGACGTCAACGACGGCGACACCAGTGGTACTAATCCACGGCGCGTTCGAGTCAGTGGACTACTGGGCCCCGGTCGCGAAAATCTTGTCGCGTTCAACGCACGTCGAGGCCTACGACCTTGAAGGGTATGGCTACACTCAGCGCGTCGGCCCCTACACCGCGCGGGCCCTGGTGAACCAGCTCTTCAACTTCCTCCAGGCCCGACATTTGCGGCACCCCGTGCTGGTGGGCCACTCGTTGGGTGCTGGCGTGATCGCTCAATTCGTCCTCGAGCATCCTCGCGTCGCGTCAGGCATTGTGTTCCTCGACGGTGATGGCCTCTCCGAGAGTTTCCCGGGAAGAGGAGTGCTCAATTGGATTCCCAGCCTCTACGTGACGGCGCTGTATCGCTTCGCCGTACGCGACGATTCGCTCGTGTCACTCATCTTTCGCAGTGCGTGCGGACCGCACTACCCGGCACCATCGCCCGCGGTGCTGGCGATGGTGCAGCGGCCCTTCGAGGTCTCGGGCGCGCAGTCGGCGCTCCTCGCTCTCGCCAGCCAGCCAATTGTCGGCGTCAGTGTCGCGCAGCTACGACGGGTGGGTGAAATGGGGATTCCGGCGCGCGTGATCTTCGGTGGTCGCGACGACGTCTTCTCGGCGTCGTCGCCACGTCTCATCGCCCAACGCCTGCACGCTCCGCCCCCCGAGATCATCGCGGGAGCGGGCCATCTGTCGCTCTGGTCCAACCCGGCCCAGGTAGCGCGGGCGCTCGCTGCCTTCCTCTCGCACACGTCGGCGATCTCTCGTTGAGCCCTATCGGGTGCTCGAGAGCGTGCCAAAGTAATCCGAAGATGAAATCTAAAGTAAATGACGACCAACTGGGACTTCTGGCCTTGGAGAATGGGTCTGAAATTGACTAGACACGATACGTGCACAATTCGTTTCTCCTTGTTCTGGTCGTCCTGATTGCGGTGGGCTTCGATTTCACCAATGGATTTCACGACACCGCGAACTCGGTAGCGCCCACCATCGCCACCGGCGCCCTCAAACCACGTACGGCCGTTCTGATGAGCAGCGTCCTCAATATCGTCGGTGCGTTCTTGTCGCTCAAGGTGGCCGCGACCATCGCCAGCGGTATCGTGAGCCAGACCAGCATTATCCTGCCGGTGGTCTTCGCCGGACTCACTGGCGCCATCATCTGGAACGTGGCCACCTGGTATCTCGGCATCCCCTCGAGTTCGAGCCACGCGCTGATCGGCGGCGTGGTCGGCGCGATGCTGGCGCACGCCGGCGCTCACGCCGTTGAGTGGAGCGGCCTCGTCACCAAGGTCCTGGCGCCCGCCACGGCCGCGCCGATCTTCGCGCTGGTGATTGCCGCTATCGCTACCACGCTGTCACGGCGCCTCACCCAGAAGTCCGACAACATCACCAAGTCCTGGGGCATGCGCACGGGACAGATTGGTTCATCGGCGTTGCTGTCCATCGCCCACGGCACCAATGACGCGCAAAAGACCATGGGTATCGTCACCCTCGCCCTCGTGGCCAATGGCACGTTGGGTGACAACGCGGCGACGCCCACGTGGGTAGTGCTCATGTGCGGCGTGATGATTGGACTCGGCACGTATCTCGGCGGCTGGCGCATCATACGCACCATGGGCCAAGGATTTACCAAGTTGAGTCCCACTCAAGGTTTTGCGGCCCAGATCACGTCCTCGGTAGTGATCTTGAGCTCGAGCCACTTCGGCATGCCGCTCTCGACGACGCACGTGGCGGCCGGTTCAATCCTCGGGTCGGGCGTCGGCACCAAGAAGCGTTCAGTGCGTTGGGCGGTGGCACGTCGCGTGGCCCTGGCCTGGCTGTTAACGTTGCCCGCCGCGGCGACGTGCGGAGCGCTGAGCTTCTACATCGAGCGCGTCGTCGGATTCTCCCTTGGTCAGGTGCTCACCGGACTGTTGACGGCAGTGTTCTGCGCCTTCATCTTCAAACTCTCCCGTCGTGACCGCATTAGTGCCGAGAACGTGAATGACGCGTGGGGTGGCCACTCCGAAGCGCTCGAGCACGTCAAGGAAACACCGGTGGCTGAAACGTCGGAGGTGCCGGCATGAGCGCGATACTCGCCGCTTCTTCGGGTCTGATCAATTGGAGCTTGCTTGGCAAGATCCTGGCAATTAGCGCGGGGTTGAGCATAGGACTCGTGGTGCTCTTTATGCTCGCGGTGAATTCCCTTTCCGTGGTCCGCCGCGACGGTGCCGCCGCGGCGACACGTGCGTTGAATGGAGTCGTCGTCGTGGTGGCGTCGGCGGCAATTCTCGCCACGTTGATCTGGGGCCTGTACTTCATCGTCCACAAGTAGCCGTGCGACGAACTTTGTAGCGTGGGGATATGAACATTCGTCGCGCTGTCGAAGCGGACCTCGAGATACTCGACGCGTTCATCCGCGACCTCGCCCACTACGAGCGGGCCCCGGAATCGGCGCAAGCCACCCCGAATCAATTGCGCCAGAGCTTCTTTGGCCCGTCGCCGCAGGTCTACTGCGACTTGATTGAGACCGACGACGGTGACGCGGCCGGCTTTGCCGTGTGGTTTCTCAATTATTCGACGTGGACGGGCACGTACGGGATCTACCTCGAGGACCTTTTCGTTCGCCCCGAGTATCGCGGCCGTGGTTACGGTAAGGCGGATCGGA
>OCZT010003252.1_pt1 | contig 16656 bp, 15 predicted proteins | sample 1539031 | NCBI WGS metagenome assembly OCZT01 (sample SAMEA3539308, study PRJEB22396) | soil metagenome | biome: tundra; feature: field; material: soil | place: USA | collected 2010-05 | depth 0.15 m | reverse complement strand
GATATCTGTATTGGTTCTCCGTGCTCCCCTTTCACCGCTTCGTGTTTCCGGGCCTTATCGGCGCCCTGAAGAAACAGACCGAAGCCGCCGGGAACCGCTGAGCTGAAACGATGCAGTTGGAAGGCAGGGCGAGGCGTCTCCCTCGACAGGCTCGAAGCCGAGCCAAGGAGCAGCCTGAAACGGGGTCAGGGTTTGGGGCTTGGGGCCGGCAGGAAGCTCGAATGTCTTGAGCACCGGCGGATTACCGCGCACTTAAGCCGACCACGCATTCCGCGCATGGCTGCCTACATCCCACCTCCCGGCTACACCCGCATCCGGACCGTAAGCAGTTTCGCGGAGCTCGTCGCCGCCCCCTTCGCCGAGGGCGTGAATGCGCTCTGCTGGCCGCGCTCGCTGCCGGGTGATTTTGGTGGGATCGTGGCTCAGCTGGGCGACGGTGAGGGCGTCGTGCCGCTTGACGAAACCCGCCTCAACGCGCTCGCGTTGAACGGAGCGGGGCGGACGGCGCGCGACTTTCTGCTCGCAGATCTGTCGCTGCTCCGCGCGCACGGCCTGGCCCCCGAGCTCAATTGCATCCACCGCTACGCCCGCGACGACGAGGACGCCACCGTGCCGACCGATGTCCATTCGTTCCACGTCGACAGCGCGCCGATCGAGGCCGCCACCTGGCTCTGCACCTACCATGGACCGGCCTCGGAGGGCTGCCGCAACGAGGATGCCCTCCGGCGTATCGATATCCCCGCCACCCGCGCCGCGCTGCTCCGCGAGCACGGCGGCGCGGACGACGCCGGCTTCCGCGAATTCCTGCGCGAGCAGCACTACGATCTGCATTACGCCCCGCTCCCGCATGCCCGGCCTTTTTCCTTCGGCCTCGGCCACCTTTGGCGCATCGCCGTCGACTGGCCCGGCAGCGCCGTTCCGCCCTGCATCCACCGGGCCCCGCCTGCGGTGCCCGGCCAGCCGTCGCGCCTGCTGCTGATCAGCTGAGCCAAGGCTCTTTCGCCCAAGCCTTCGCCTCCCCGGCCGGGCACGCGCGCCACCAAGACTTTTCGACCCAAACCAGTTTGTAATATAATACGTTACAAACGCCCACGATCGAAAATGGCCCAGGGCGCGCAGGGGTCAGGTTTCAAGTCTTTCAGCCCCGCTGCACCTCGTACGTCAGCCACCAGCGGGGGCGCTCGAAGCGGATTTGGAGGTTATCGGCGTAGGGCTGCAGCAGGGTGCGCAGGTCGTCCGCCGAAAAAAACGTCTTCACGATTTCGTAGGATTCACCGTTGGGCAGCTGCCGGATTTCGTAGGTATCATGCGTCGCGAGCTTGCTGTACCAGGAATCCGCATCGTTGGGCCGGCGAATGTCATCCACCAGCATCACCGTGGCGCCGGGCCTCAGCCGCGAGTGAAACGTCGTGAAGAACTCCTTCCAGCGGGCCATCGGGATATGCGACACCCAGTGCATCGCGAACCCGAAATCGAAGCGCTCGTCGCCCACGCCGTCCAAACGGTAGGCGTCGTCGTGGAGGATGCGCGCGTTCCTGATCCGCAGTGAGCGCGCCACGCTCAGCATCTGCTCCGACACATCCGTGGCCGTGGTGCGTCGGGAAACAGGCCCGGCATACCGGGTGAAGTAGCCCGTACCGCAGGCAATCTCCAGGACGGTCTTGCTCTGGGCCTGCGCTTTCAGCTCGGCGATGATCTCCAGCAGTTGCCGGTACGGCGCGATCTCCAGGCCCTTCGCCATGTAGGGCGCCCGGTCGCAGTAGTACGCGTGCATCGAGTCGCGCTCCGTCATCAGCCCGCCAATGGAGCAAAACCGTCGGCGCCTGACGATGCGTAATTCTTCTCCGCCCGCCCCCGGCTATCCCGCCTGGCCCGGCCACACCGCGAAGCCGCTGCTGCGCATATCTTGTCGTCAATTGCCGCTGTCAATCCCGCGACGATTGGGATAATTTGTGATCCGATGAGGATCCTACTGATTTACCCCGAGTTTCCCGACACCTTCTGGAGCTTCAAGCATGCGCTGAAGTTCATCCACAAGAAGGCCGCCCTGCCGCCGCTGGGTCTGCTCACCTTCGCCGCCATGCTCCCCCCGGAATGGGAAAAGCGCCTGGTGGACACCAACATTCGCCGGCTGCAGGACCAGGACCTCGCGTGGGCCGACGTCGTCTGCATCAGCGCGATGATCGTCCAGCAGGAGTCGGTGCGGACCCTGCTCGCGCGCTGCCGCGCCGCCGGCAAGACCATCCTCGCGGGCGGGCCGCTGTTCACCAGCGCGAGCGAACAGTTTCCCGAGGTGGATCATTTCGTGCTGAACGAGGCGGAAGTGACCCTGCCGGAGTTCCTGCGCGACTTCGCCGCCGGCCGCGCGCGGCGCGTCTACGCCACCGACCAGCTCGCCGACCTGAGCCAGACCCCCGTGCCGCTCTGGGAGCTGGCCGACCTCTCGCACTACGGCTCGATGAGCCTGCAGTTTTCTCGCGGCTGCCCGTTCGATTGCGAATTCTGCGATGTGACGGCGAAATTCGGTCACCGCCCGCGACTGAAGGCGGCTTCCCAGGTCGTTGCGGAACTCGACCGGCTGGTCGCGGCTGGCTGGCGGGGCCCGGTGTTCTTCGTGGATGACAATCTGATCGGCAACAAACACGCGCTGAAGACCGGGCTGCTGCCCGCGCTGATCGCGTGGCAGCGCGGCCGGCGGCGCGGCCTGCCCTTTTACACCGAGGCGTCAATCAACCTCGCCGACGACGCGGAGCTGATGGGGCTGATGAGCGAGGCGGGGTTCGACACGGTCTTCATCGGCATCGAGACGCCCGACGCCGCCGGCCTGGCCGAGTGCAACAAGAAGCAGAACCAGCGCCGCGACATGGTCGCCGACGTGAAGCGGATCCAGCGCGCCGGGCTGCAGGTCCAGGGCGGGTTCATCGTCGGGTTCGACAGCGACGCGCCGTCCATTTTCCAGCGGCAGGTGGAGTTCATCCAGCAGAGCGGGATCGTGACCGCGATGGTCGGCCTGCTCAACGCGCTGCCCGATACGAAGCTCCATGCGCGCCTGAAACGCGAGGGCCGGCTCACCGGAAAATCGACCGGCAATAATGGCGACGGCACGCTGAACTTTCTTTCCCGCATGCCGGCGGCACAGCTCGTCGCGGGCTACAAGAGCATCCTCCGCCGCATCTACGCGCCACGCCCCTACTATCAGCGTGTCCGCACCCTTTTGCGGGAATACCGGTCGCCGCGGATCAAGGTGTCGCCGGACTGGCGGCACGGGCTGGCGCTGGCCTACTCGGGCCTGCGGCTCGGCGTCATCGGGCGCGAGCGTTTTCACTATTGGCGGCTGCTGGTCTGGACCGTGTTCCATCGCCCCGCGCAACTGCAGCTCGCCGTGACCCTCGCGATCTACGGGCACCACTTCCGCAAGTGCTGCGCCGCCATCGGCGTGTGAGGTCTTCGCAGACGAAGCGCGAGAGCGCGGAGATGGCGAATCCGCAGGGTGAGTCCCGCAGGGATGATCGAAGCCGGGTGCCCATGGGGCGGCTTCGATCACAAATGGCTCGCGCCTTAATTGGACAACTGCCACGTTCTTGACCGCCAAATCGGGCCCGGCTTTCGGTCGCGGTGCCTGACAATGGAGATCGCCCCATGAATGCACCCGGCTCCGCGCGTTCGGTGTTCCGCCTCTGCCTCGTCGGCTGCCTCGCCGGAGCGAGCCCTTGCCTCGCCTCGGACCTGGCCACCGATGCCAAGGCGTGGTACGCCCAGCATACCGCCACCTTTGAACAGGCGTCCCAGCTCAGCCGCGCCGGCGAGGTCGCCGCCGGCAACCAACTTTTGATTGATCTGGCCGAACAGGACGGCGGCCCCATCGCGGCGTTCATGGTCGCCAACACCCTTTACGGCTGGGATCCCACGGTCTCCTACCGGTTGCATCTGCGCGCGCAAAAGGCCTTCCCCGCGGAGCCCGCGGTCGCACTCGAGGTTGCCATGGAGCAGCATCGCCAGGGCGAATACGCCGAGGCCATGGTCAACTACCGCCGGTTTCTGGACGCCGGGAGGGGCCCGCAATACTCAGCCCTGCTGGCAGATTGCCTGGTGCGGACCGGCCAGCTCAAGGCGGCGGTCCAGGCCTGGGACCAAGCAAACCACGACCAGAACCACACGGGGATCGATTTCGCGATCTGCGAAATCTATGGCCCCCTCGTGCCGGGCCAGCGGCGCGGCGACCTCCTCGCCAAGATCAAAGCCGGAGACTTCGCCAAGTTGAACGATTTGATCCTGCTCGACCTAAATTTTGACACGGACTGGTGGAACAGCGCGGTGTCCAACGAGGGACTTGACCGCGATCTCAGGCTCGCCGCCAAGTTGCTGGGCGAAGAGAACGCGCGCTATCAACAGCTGGCCCTTTACGCCCAGCTCGCGCGGCCGGAGGAAAAGAAACCCGGGGACATCAGACGGGCTCTCACCTCGGCCGGGTTGATCCTGGGCCCCGAAGCCGCGCTGCCCGCGAATTCCCAACGGGCCCGGGCGTTCAGCGAACTCGTCGTCAACCACGGGGTCGCCACCCCCGCCGACCTCTGGGCGTCCCATCAAGCCGCCTTGCACGCGCGTCTGGCGGCGAATGACCGCGATGCCTTGCATCTGCTGTGCTGGCTCGCGTCCGCGACCAGGAACAGCGAATTGGTCGAGCTGGACCGGCTGGGCTGGGAAGAGTGGAACGATCCGACCTTCGCGGCGAGCTACGCCGTCGACCTCTATCGGGAGAAGAAACTCACGTCCCCCGATGACTTCCACTTGCGGGCAGCCATGGCGACCTCCCGGGACCATACCAGGCTGAATCAACTGCGGATCGCCCTGGCGGGCGAGGAAGCCGTGACCAAGGAGATGCTCGCCAGCGCAATCAAGGCCGAGTACCATAAACTTTCCGTCGGCACGGGAATCCGCGATTCCAACACGCTCAACGGCCTTTACTTCGAGTTGGGGAAGAGACTTTGAGCGGCTACGGCTGATCCCGCCGAGCCCCGTTTGTAACGGATTGCGTTAAAAACCATGCTCCGTAGTCGGTACTCCGCCCAATCGAGTTTGTAACATAATACGTTACAAACCCTCCTGGTCGGGAATAGCCGAGGAGCCTTTATTTTAGTTCTTGCTTAATTAAGATTATACTTAACTATGTCCGGCATGCAGAGCCTTGCCGCCATCGCCGACCCGACCCGCCGCCACATTGTCGAGCTCCTCGCCGCGCGCGATCGCACCGCCGGCGAACTCGTGGAGGCCTTCGACCTGAGCGCCCCCGCCATCTCGCAGCACCTGAACGTGCTGCGTGAGGCCGGCCTCGTCACCACCCGCGCCGCGGGCCAGACCCGCATCCAGACGCTCAATCCCGCCGCCTTCGACGAGCTGGACGCGTGGCTGGACAAGACCCGCTCCGTCTGGTCGCGCCGGCTCGACGCCCTGGAGCGTGAGCTGCGCGCCGAGGACGCGGCCAACGCCAAGAAAACCAAAAAGAAGATTTCCCCATAAAAACCAACGACCAGTTCGGCAAATTCACCAGCCGCGCCGAGGTTCGCCTCGTGCGCACCCTCCCCGGTCCCATCGAGCGTGTCTGGGACTACCTCACCGACTCCGAAAAACGCGCCCGCTGGTTCGCCGGCGGGCCCACGGAGTCGCGGAAGGGCGGCAAGATGGAACTCTTCTTCCGCCACGAGAACATCGCGCCGGGCGAAACGCCGCCCGCGAAGTTCAAGCACGTCCAGGATCCCGGCTTCAAGATGCCGGGCACCGTGCTGCGCTGGGAGCCGCCGCGCGTGCTCAGCTATACCTTCGACGAGGACTCCGTCGTCACCTTCGAGCTCACGCCCCAGGGCAAGGAGGTCGTCCTCGTGCTGACGCACCACGCCCGCGGCGAGGACCTGCCCTTCCTCACCGGCTACGCGAGCGGCTGGCACTCGCACCTCACGCTGCTCCTCGCGCTGCTCGAGGGTGCCCCGCGTCCGCCGTTCTGGGCGCCGCACATCAAGCTCAGGGAGGAGTACGAGAAGCTCCTCGCCGCCCAGGCGTCCTGAACCGCAAAGATTCGGCTGCCCGCGAATTGCGCGAATTCACGCGAATGAAAAACCATCCGGACTCTGCTTTGGAAATTCGTGCTGATTCGCGTCATTCGCGGGCAAGTCTTTTCCTCCCATGAAAAAACGTTCCACGAAAAAACCGGCCGTCGTCTCCCGCGAAAAATGGCTCGCCGCCCGCCGCCGGCTCCTGCGCCAGGGAAAAACCCTCGACCGCCAGCGCGACCAGCTCAGCCGGCGCCGCCGTGAATTGCCGCGGGTTAAAGTTGATAAGACCTACGTCTTCACCACGCCCGCGGGCAAGCAGACCCTCGCCGAGCTGTTCGCCGGCCGCAACCAGCTCATCGTCTATCATTTCATGCTCGGCCCCGACTGGGAGGAAGGCTGTCGCGGCTGCTCGTTTGTATCGGATCACTTCGACGGTGCCCTCGCGCACCTGGGCGCGCGCGATGTGACGCTGACCGCCGTGTCCTCCGCCCCGCTCAAGAAAATCTCGGCCTTCAAGAAACGCATGGGCTGGCGCTTCCCCTGGGTTTCGTCGCACGGCACCGCTTTCAACCACGACTACGGCGTGACGTTCACGCCGGCAGAGATCGCGCAGGGCAAGGTGAACTACAATTACGCCCTCCGGGAGATTGGGATGGAGGAATTGCCCGGACTGAGCGTGTTCGCGCGCGACACCTCGGGCGCCATTTACCACACCTACTCGACCTACGCGCGCGGACTCGACTTGCTGATCGGCACCTATAACCTGCTCGACCTCGTGCCCAAGGGTCGCGACGAGGATGCGCTCGAACAAAAGATGTCGTGGGTCCGCCACCGTGATCGCTACGAACCAGCACCAGCGGCCCGCTGACGGCCCCGTCCGGCAGCCGGTCCGCCTGCGCCGCTGGCTCGTGCCGGCCGTGTTGCTCACGTTCGCGCCCAAATGCCTCCGGTGCGTGGCGACCTACGTGGCCGCCGGGATTGCGCTCCGTTTCGGCGGCCCGGAATTCTGCGGCGCACCGGCCGGTGGTGCCGGGCACTGGCTGACGTGGCTGCCGTTGGTCGGCCTCGCGGCGAGCTTAGCAGGATGCTTTGCGTGCGGCCGGGTGGCACGGGGCTCCCGACCCGTGAGATTAAATGAGACACAGCCACGGGTCGGGAGACCCGTGCCACGTCGGAAGTTTACACCGCTCTAGGACGCGCGAGTCGGAAGAGCCAGATACTGAGGCAGCCCAACACCACCACGGCGACGCCGCTGAACCAAAGTGGTATTTCGCGGTGGTTGATGATGACTTCCCATCCGCGGAGCAGACGTGTCAATTGTACCAAGCCGAGCAGACCAAAGAAGCTGCCGGCGACTTTCAGTCCGTTAATTTGTGGATTCATGGGGTTGATGGGGTTAATGGGGTTAATGGGGTTAATGACGCTTGAAGTATTGCACGGCACGTTCGTGTTTCTCCGCCGCCGCGCGGTTGGCAAAGGTCCCGAGATTGCGGCGCCTGCCCGTTTTCGGATTCTTTTTCCGCGAATACAACCGGTATCCGCCCGACTTAAGCTTGGTAATCATGCAGATCTCCTTCACCGCCATTGACCGCAAAGAAGGCGTCCAGTGCGAGTCGGCCGCGTTATTTCGCCGCTGCCCCCAGGCCATTGTGCAGCAATGCGGGAGCTGAGCGGCCGCGGATACTCCCTGATTGAAAGTCACTGAAATTGATTCAGGCTTTTGCGATGCAGATTTCCCGCGCCTGCCCGGACGAGATCAGGCGTCTCGCCGCCCAGACTTTGGCGGAAAATCGCGTCGCGGTCTTCATCGTTTGCTACAACGCCGAGCGTCATATCGGCGAAGTCCTCGGACGCATTCCGGACTGGGTTTCAAGCAAGCTCGCCGAGGTTTTTGTGATCGATGACAGCTCCCGGGACCGCACCGTGCAGCAGGCGGTCGCGGCCAAGTGGACCGAGGCCAATGCATCACTCCGGATCTTCCAGACCCCGTACAACCAGGGCTATGGCGGCAATCAGCGGTTGGGTTACCACTACGCCATCGCCCGAGGATTCGACATCGTCGTGCTTTTGCATGGCGACGGCCAGTATGCGCCCGAGTTTTTGCCGGACCTCCTCGCGGAATACTCGCGCCCGGCGGGCGCGGACGCCGTGTATGGCAGCCGCTTCATGACCAGATGGGGCGCCTTGTCCGGGGGCATGCCCCTCTACAAATTTACCGGCAACCGCATCCTGACCTGGCTGCAAAACCGGATGATCGGAACGCGCTTGAGCGAACTGCACAGCGGCTACCGGTCGTATCGCACGGCGGCGTTGCGCCGGGTTCCCTACCAGCTCAACAGCCTGGGGTTCGATTTTGATGCGGACATCATCATTCAATTTCACGCCGCCGGCCTCGCGATCCGGGAGGTGGCCATTCCGACCTACTACGGCGATGAAATCTGCCGCGTGAACGGGCTACGCTACGCGCGGGCCTGCCTGGTGGCCGCGGGCCAATACCGGCTGATGCAGGCCGAGATCTTCTACACGCCAAAATTCGACATTCCCAATCGGGCGCGGAAGTACACCACCAAACAGTCACCGACGAGCCTGCACTATTTCATCCGCCATTTGCCGCTGCCGCCGGGGTCGCAGTTGCTCGATCTGGGCGGCGGGGACGGGAGCGCCGTGGGGCTGGCGCACGCCGAGCGGGGCGTAAAGCTGGTCGTCGTGGATCAATTCATCTCGGTGAATGACGAGATGGGTCAGCGCGCGGCAAGTCACGCCAATCTCCGGCGGGTCCAGGCAAATCTCAATGGCGACTGGCCGGCGGGCGTGGGCGAGCGATCCTTCGACACGGTCTTGGTGCTCGACGTGCTCGAACACATGCAGGTGCCCGAGCAGACGGCGAGGCAAATTTTCGTGGTGATGAAGCCCGGCGCGAAACTCTATGCCAGCACCGGCAACATTTCTTTCTGGGTGATCCGCGGCATGCACATGCTCGGACAATTCAACTACGGCCGGCGGGGCATTCTCGATCTCACCCATACCCGCCTGTTCACCGTCCGCTCTTTCCAGCGCCTGCTGCGCAACGCGGGATTCAGGATCGACACCGTGAGATGCTTCGGCCCGCCGATCGCCGACCTGGGCGGGGAAGGTTCGACGACGCTGAAATTACTGGACCGAATTTCCGCCGCCTTGGCGAAGGCGTGGCAGGGCCTGTTTGGCTACCAGATTCTCATCGAGGCGACGCGGCCGGATTCGATCGAGACCTTGGTGGAAAAAACCTTCGTTGATCAGCGCGGTCGCGGGGAGACACCGGGGTCGGGCAAGATGAATTGACAGGGCGGATTCCCCGCGGCTTTAACACCACCCATTCCTGCCGCCGACAACATCCTCGTGGTCGGAATTTTTTTCGCCGAAGTGCTGGTGATGAGTGTGGCCGCCTGGCTGCTGGTCTGCGCCAGCGGACACGGCAAGCATGGCAGCCTGGAAGCGGGCCTGGCTTGGGGCTGGTCGCTGATCGCGCTGGTCGCAGGCACGGGGGTGATTTTGGGGATGACGGGCGGGTTTGGGGCGCTGGGATTTTCGGCTTTTCATGCGGCGGTGCTGGCGGGACTGATGGTGGCGCGCCGGCACCGGTTGAAATCTGATCGGGCGAAGCTCAGCGCGGTCGGCCGGGAAATTCGGCAGTTTTTTTCCACACCCGGCAGTGAACGGCTGATCGGCACAGGGCTGCTCGTGATCCTGGCGGTCCTGACCGTGATTGCGACGTGCGCCCAGCCAGCGGTGTTGGATGCGTTATCGTATCATTTGCCGCGGATCGGCGCCTGGTTGCAGGATGGAAAAGTCCACGTGCTGGCCACCACTGATGCGCGCCTGAACTTCGTGACCGACATCCCGGATATCGTCTGGGCATGGCTGGTCGGAGGCGCCCGGGAAGGGTTTCATTTCGCCGTCCTCGCCCAGGCGTTCACGGGCATCATGGCAGTCGGCGCCACCGTCGGCCTCGCGCGCCAGTCGGGCCTGAGCCGGGATGCGTCGCTTTTGGCCGGCGGGTTGTTGCTGGGCATGGCCAATGTCGTCGTCCAATTCACCGCGGCCCAGACCGACCTGTTTGCCACCGGGGTGTTTGCCGCGTCGTTTTACCTCTGGCTGGCCGCCCTGCGGCGGGGCCGGTGTTCGTGGCTGGGGGCACTGGGGGCCGGATTCGCCCTCGGCGCAAAAGGCACGCTGTTTTACCTGGCGCCCAGCGCACTGCTCTGGGTGGCGTGGCTGACCTGGCATCATCCCATCCCCTGGGTGCAATGGCGGCGCACGCTGCTGGCGGGCCTGCTGGGCATCGGGCTGTTCGCGCTGCCGTCCTACCTGCGCAACAGGCATGCTTACGGGGGATTTCTGGGGCCGGCGGCGTGGGTCAGGAAACACCACCAAGGATTCGACTCGGTCTCCGGCCAGTTGCACAAACTCGATTGGAACCTGACCGCCTCGCTGGCACAAGACCTTGAACCGCACTCGCAGCCTGCCGGGCTGCGCGCGGCCTCGCTCGGTGCCGCCCGCGCCCTCGTCCGGACGCTGCCGGCGCAAGCGCAGGATCCCTACACGCTGGACGGCTTGGACCGCCGGGCGACGCTGGAGCAGATCCTGCAGCGCATCGAACCCGACGCCGACGCGGTGTCGTTTGGTGTCGTGCCACTGCTGCTCTTTTCCTTGGGCACAGTCTTCTGCGTGGTTCGCTGGCGGCGCGAGGGCGCTCGCCTGATGGGCGTGTGGGGCGCGGGCGCGGTGATTTTTCTGCTGTTCTTCCATTTCATGCAGCAGTGGCATCAGTATGCCGTCCGCTATCTCGTCCTGATGGCGCCGTGGGTGGCGCTGGTCGCGGCCTGGGGCATCGAGCAGCTGGGCCGGCCTTGGCGGCGGGCAGTGTGGTTGCTGGCCGCCCTGGCCACCCTGAATGTTGGCTGGCACATCACGACCCGCACTCACCAGGCCGGATGGAAAAGCGTGGTCAGCCCGGAACGCTCGCTGAACTATTATGTGGCCCGGAGCTGGCGGGCATGGTCCCAACAGCTTGACCATTCCGAGGCGCCTTTCCGGCTCGCACTGTCAGGGGAACGGCCGATCGCGGCGTTTTTCCGTCAGTCGCCGCGGCGTGAAGTCGTGTTCCAGCCCGGGTCGGGAATCGGCCCGGCCACGGCCGAGCAGCTCCAGCAGGGCAAAACCGGCTGGCTGATTGTCCCGGCGGCCAGCCTGCTGGGCCGCGAGGGTCGCGTGGCCGGGAGCGTCTGGTTGTTTGAAGGCGATGAAAATAACCCCCTCAGCCTGGCCGCCTACCGGACGCTGGATGCAGGGGAGAAACCGGCGCCGATTGTCTATCGGCAAAAGCGCGCGGTCACCGCAGGTTCGCTCAACTACAGCTTTCTCGTAAAAACGGTGAATGGAACCCCGACCCGCCTGGTCCTCTCGAACCCAGGTCAGCGCGCCCGCGGTTATGCGTGGTCCACCCCGCTAGCCCGGGAGCGCGGCGTGCTCGGCGCCGGGGCCCGGATCGTGATCGAGCTGCCGATGCCCGCGGATGCGGTGGGCGAAATAGCGTTAGTCTTTGATCCCGGCGACGGGTCCGAAGCCGATCCAACGGTGGAATATCTGCGCTGATTTTTTGGCCGCCCGGTCCTGCTACTTCGCCGGCGCGCGCCAGACCATCGTACAGAAATGCGGCAGGCGGTGGAAATCCTGCATCGCGGGATGCGCGGCGATGACCTCGCGCTTCGGCATCGGCTCGTCAAAATGCTCCAGCGTCAGGCCCGCCCCGAAAAACGCCTGCAGGTAGGCGGAGAGCGGACGGTGCCAGTTGACGATCGCCATCCCGGCCCATTCGGCGCGCACCGTGCGCTCGACCATGTAATTGTCCATCGTCCAATGCAGCTTGTGGCCCTCTTCGTCGCGCGCCCAGTAGAGCGTGCTGGCCGTGGAAAAACTGTTCAGGTTGGCAACCACGCAGCGTCCACCCGGGCGCAACACCCGCGCCATCTCGCGAATCGCGGCGCGATAATCCGGGATGTCCACCAGTGACACATAGCTGACCACGAGGTCCACGCTCGCGTCCGACAGCGGCAGGGCCTCTCCGCCGGCTTCGTGAAAGACTCCGCCCGGTTGGAGCCTTCGCGCCTCGGCAATCAATTCCACGGTCGGATCGATCCCGATGGTGCGCGCGCCGCGCGCCGCGAGCATCCGGCAAAAACGACCTTCGCCGCAACCGACGTCGAGCACATCCCGCCCCTGCACGTCGCCGCAAAGGCGGAGCATCACCTCGTCGAGCAGCAGCACCCGGTTGGGATCGCCCTTTTCCATCAGCCGCAGCCACGGCCCCGCCGACTCGCTCCAGCCATTGTTCGCGGGGGTGCTCATCCCGCCGAACAAACGTCGCCGGCCAGCCGGGCGCAATCCCAACCTCGGTCCGGCCCCTCGCTGGCTGGTCGCAATCCGTCCGCACCCCGTAGGCAAAGTAACCCAATAGGTTACTTTGCCAGAAGCGGAGCGTCGCTTGCCAGACGCGATGCGCCCGAAGTGCTCCGGAGCCAGTGTAACCTATTGGGTTACACTGGCCCGGGACCAAGGCGGGTTCAGCCGCCGAAAATCTGGTGCCAGACCAGCGGGCCGTTTTCCCAGAAGACCAGCAGCACGCCCATCAGAGAACCGCCCGCGATGATGCCCGCCGCCACGGGGTAATTGTAGAGATCAGCCCGCTCCGGATGCTTGCGCTCCATGAACCAACCGGCCAGCGCGCCGATGAAAAAGAGGAAGCCATAATACCAGTGAAACGTCCAGGAGAGGCCGATGCCGGCGGCGGACGGCATCCACTTCGCCCGGCGCGGGAACCACCGGGGCAGGAGCGTGAGCAGCACGCCGACCAGTCCGCCGATGGCGATGGACCACAGCTTGACCGGTTCCAGGGACTCAAAGCCCTTGCTCAGCGCCAGCGCGACCACGCGCCATGCTTGGGCCGCGGGGGCGGGAAACTGGTCCGAGCCGAGCACACTGGCCGTTGGCACCATGACGCGGAACGCGAGCACCGTGGCCGCCGTGCCGATGAAGATGCCGCTGAACTGGGCGATGAACTGCTTGCGGGGGTTCGCCCCGAGCAGATAGCCGCTCTTGAGGTCGGTGAGCAGGTCCGCCGACGAGATGGCGGCGCTCGAGGTGATGTTCGCGCTCATCAGGTTGATGTTCATGTTGCCGGGGTTGAGCCCGCCGAAAATCAACTGCGTCACCTTGCCCATCGCCCCGGTTGGCGTCGTATCCGTCTCACCGGTCACGCGGCACGCCACCAGGGCGAGAAAGAACGACATCGCGACGGCGAGGACACTCTCCCAGACCGGCATGTTGAAGCTCACTTTGGCGAGCCAGCTGAGCGCCACCAGCGAGACCGCCTGGCCGAGGAAGAACCAGGACATCGGCGCCTCGAGCTTCTCCATTTCACCGGTGACCTTGGCCGCGCCGCCAAAGAGGCTGCGCAATCCGCTGAACGCCTTGGCGATCGCGCGCCACTGCATGAAGAACGCCAGCAACCCGGACGTGACCATGCAAGAGACGCCGCCCCAGAGCGTCCACTGGACGACCGCGCGGTAACCCTCCCCGGTGATCACGCCGTGCGCCTGCATGATCGGCACAAACACGGCCCAGCACAGCGTCCCGCCCAGGAAAATGCTGGCCGCCGCGCGCAGCCCCATCAGGGTGCCGGCCGCGATGAAGATGGGATCCCACACGAAGGTGACGGTGCGCCCGATCCACGCCGGGCCAAACACGACCTGGTCGAACCGCTCCACCAGATTGCCCAGCCCGAACGGTTCGAGCCGCGTGCTGATCAGCCGCAGCCCGTCCGTCCAAAACTGGCTGATCGCCGCGGCCACGGCCGCATAGGTGAGCGCCCGGGCGGATTGCGCCGCCCGCTTCCCCTTGGAATACAGCGCCCGCAGCGTCTCGGCCGTCGCGATCCCGGTGGGAAAGCGCAGCTGCTCGACGTTGATCATCTGGCGCTTCATCGGGATCGCCATCGTCACGCCGAGAATCGCGAGGAAAAAAACCCATGCCAGGGTGAGCCCGAGCGGGAGCGCCTGGTTGTTGATCATGAAATACGCGGCAAAGGCCGACACGAGCGTCGAGCCGGTGGAATAGCCGGCGGAACTCGAGGTCGACTGCATGCAGTTGTTCTCGAGGATGGTCATCGGGGTCTTCGCCAGGCCGAGCCGGAGAAAAAGCGTCCAAACGGCATAGGACACGATGCAGGCGGTGATGGTGACGCCAAAGCCCCAGCCGGACTTGAGGCCGATATAGAGGTTGGTGAGCGAGAGAATGCCACCGAGCACGGTGCCCATTAGCACGGCCCGAAGGGTGAGTTGCGGCATGCGGTCGCCCCGGCCGCGATAAAGCTGCTCCAGCCACTGTTGCTCGATTTCCTCCGGGGTGCCTTGGAAACCCTCCACGCGCAGTGGCTGGTCGTCGTTGGATTCGCCGGCGGAACTGCCGGGCGGGGGGACGGCGGGTTTGGACATATGGCGAATGCTAGTCCTGAAACTTCAGCAAAGGATCAGCCAAGGGAAAACCCCACCTCACGGATTGCGCAAGGTGGAACCGCAGTCAGGGTCCCCCGCCACCTCGCCTCCGCCTTTGTCTGCGAAGGGTTTCCCATCCCGCCGAACAGTCGTCTCCGGCCAGCCGGGCCCAATCCCCACCGCGACGCCGGCCCGCGCCCCAGCCGGCAATGTAACCTAATGGGTTACACTGCGAGGAGCGCTGCGCGGGTGGCAACGCGCGACCCGCCAGCTGCGCTCCGAGGAGGTGTAACCTATTAGGTTACACTTTTCCGGGACGGCCCGGGTTGCAATGTTCACCGCCTCCGCCATGCTGCGCGCCATGCGTTATCTGGTGAAAGCGCGGGTGAAACCCGGACGCGAGGAGGCGTTGCTGCGCGCCATCCAGGACGGCTCGCTCGGCCGCGACTCCATCGCCGGCGACGAGTATTTGCACAACATGCAATGCGCGCGGCGGCGCGAAGATGGTTCGGCGGTCTGGGTCGAGGTCTGCTTTTGCCACGAGCCGCTCGCCGAGGAGCGGGCGTATTGGGAGGAATTCTTCGAACTGATCTCCGTCAAGGATGCGCATGCGCGGAGCAATTGCCGGCATGAAAACGGCAGCGAGTCGTGGGCCTGCGGCGACTGCGACTGCACGCGCAAGCTGGAGGAAAAGCTCCAGTCCCAGGGGCGTCCCTTTCTCGGCACGCTGGCCGCCGCGAAGGTGTGACCCGGTGGATGAAGACCCGCGAGAAAATCGAACTCAGCCTGATCCCGGTGGCGGTGGCCCTGGTCGGACTGGCGGCCCGCTGGCTGCCGGTGCAACTCGGGACGGGCGAATTGCTCGTGATCGCCTGCCTGGCCTGGCTGGTGCGGGGCGGGTTGCGCGATCTTTGGCTGCTTTATCTTTTGAAATCCCGGCCGGCCACGGCACCGCGCCGCCGGCTCGCCTGCCTGTGCCTGGAATCGAGCGTCGGGTTGACGGGTGTCGTGGTCGGCGTGCTGCTCGCGCTGGGCGGCCTTCGCGGGCAGATCACGCTCAACGCCGGGCGCTGGATGCTGCTGGCCGCCGCCGTGTTCGCGCTGGGGTTCCTGGCAAGAGATCTCGTGATCAGCTGGCGTCCGCCCGGCATCCGGCGCGATCCCGATCACCACTCGATCATTTTCACGTGGTGGGCGTAGGTCCGGCTCATGCCGTTCGTCGTAGGCAGCGAGCCCCCTCGACGGGCTCTGGGCCCTGGGCCCTGAGCTGGTCGAACGGGCTTGCTTGCGCTCTCGGCAGCGCCCGCAAGCGGGCGGCCTACCTCAACCCATTCGTGCTATCCCATGATTCCGGCGTAGCCGCGACCGGGTTTTCCCAGCCGCCGAACAGATCCTCCCAGTGCGCCGCGATGGCGGCCTGCTCGCCGGCCGGGATCGCGGCCGCAAACGGGAGCTCACTGGCAACCGCCATTTCCGCGGTGAAATCCGCGCCCGCACCGAGCAACGCCGCCATGGTGCGCGGGCAGACCCGGCTGAGATCATCGTCGGGACGATGGTGAAAAAACCGGCCCGCCGTGCAATTGAACCGCATCAGCGTCAGCGCCGGCACGCCCGCGGCCACGAAGGGAAAGTGATCCGCATACGGCAGCACGCCATGCTCGCGCTTCACCTGCTGCCCGTGCCGCTGAAAATAGCGCGGCAGCAAGTCGTCCAGCTCGCGCGGCCCGCTGCCCCAGAGCGTATTCCAGCCGAGCAAGGAACCGATGCTGTCGAAATTAAACAGGCACCGCCCCAGCCGCGCGAGTTCCTCGCGGTGCCGGCGCACATAATGCGAGCTGCCCACCGACAACTGCTCCTCCGCGCCAAATGAAATCAGCCGGATCGTGCGCCGCCGCGGCAGCGGCGCCAGCACGCGCGCCAGCTCCAGCAACCCGGCGGTCGCCGAGCCATTGTCGTCCGCGCCGACCGAATCCGCCTGGGTGTCATGGTGGCCGCCGAGAAACAGGATGCCCGCCGCCGGATCCGTGCCGGGCAGCTCGGCGATGACGTTCGCCGACTCCGCTGCGCGCATGCCGCCGACG
>OCZT010003251.1_pt1 | contig 16658 bp, 14 predicted proteins | sample 1539031 | NCBI WGS metagenome assembly OCZT01 (sample SAMEA3539308, study PRJEB22396) | soil metagenome | biome: tundra; feature: field; material: soil | place: USA | collected 2010-05 | depth 0.15 m | reverse complement strand
ATCAGCCTCCAGATCTGCTAGCTGGACGACGTGGGGTGTCCACCAACGTCCACTGAAGTCCTCTCACGTTTGTCCTTGTGGCTAGACAGTTGGCTGGACCCGGGCTCGTTTCATGGTCAGGTAACCATCCAGTTTCGAGGGACCGACTTGGCAAATTCCAATTGGTTGTGATCTAGTGACAACTTGGCTGAGTTGAAACAGGGCCGAAGTAACATCGTCGATAAGATTTCTATTTTGCATAATGGAGAGGTCCGTGGCCCTTCGGCGCATCGCCTATCGCTACTACGAGCGCCGGCTGGCGAACGCGCTGCCCTCCGAGAACCTGCCTCGTCACGTAGGAGTCATTCTGGACGGTCATCGCCGTTTCGCTCGCGAGCAGACTAATGGCGAGTACCGGGCCAGCTACGAAATAGGCATGGCCAAACTCGAAGAATTACTCGAATGGTGTTCGGAGCTCGGTATCAAGGCCGTGACCGCGTGGGTGCTCTCGACGGAGAATCTGCGCCGACCGGTCGCTGAACTGGACCCCTACTTTGAAGTTTTGGTTGAACTCTTCCAACGACTTCCCCAGTTGGCGAAGCGGCTCAACTTCTCGCTGTCAGTCAGTGGCAGCATTGACCTTCTGCCGCCAAGTCTCGTGCTGGCGGCGAAGCACGCGGTCGACCAGGTTGGACAGGTCAGTGTACCGAGTATGGACGTCAACATCGCCTTGTGTTACGGCGGACGCCAAGAGGTCGTCGACGCCTGTCGTTCATTGATCACTGATCTCTTGGCTGCGGGAGTAGCGCCCGACGACCTGGCGGGGTCAATCGACGCGGGGGGTCTGGCTAGCAACCTCTACGCCGCCGAACTGCCCGATATTGATCTCGTAATTCGGACCAGCGGCGAGGCCCGTCTCTCGGGCTTCTTACTGTGGCAGTCGGCCTTCGCCGAGTTCGCCTTCGTTGACCCCTACTGGCCGGCGTTTCGTAAGGTGGACCTGTTGCGCGCCCTACGCGATTTCACGCGTCGCGAGCGTCGTTTCGGCGCTTAAGAAGGTCTGATCTAGATCCGATCCAGGTTTCGCAGTTTCATTCCGCACCTATATAGATGACGGACGCAATAGGACTATGTAGGTGGCGAGTCACGAAGGCGAGTGGCGAGCACGTTCTTTGGAAAGATCTCGACGACGGAGGTTGTGCAGTCCTAGCCAAAGGAATCCGACGCAGTTTGACGAGTAGGTAAGGTCCCAAATGATCATGTGATCAACTAACATGTCGCGCTTCATACCCTTACATGTTCCAAGCTACGGAAGCCATGGTGAGGACGGTCACCGAGACGTCCGTCAATGCTTGGTCTGGACGCGCCAGGGCGTCGAAAGTCTCGAAGCTCGTCAGTGAGAAGAGCATCCGAGTGGCGTCATCAATCTCGCCTGCGAGGAGATGCTGATCGTTGAGTCTTGCCACTAGCACCGAGAGCCCAGAGCGGCGTCGTTCGTCTCGGGCGGCGATGACGATCCCGACCTCTTCTTCGAGAGCAGCGAGTGAGCGGAGGCGGCGCATCACGAGTCGGTCAACATTCCAGAAGCGTCCAAAGCAGCCGATGAAGAGGGCGACTGATTCAACTGGATCGGGGTTCATGAAGGCCGAGGCCAGATCAGACATGTGTCCCGCCTCAGCGAGCGCATCGCACAACGCTTCGAGTAGTCCAATCTTGGACTCGAATTGGTAGTACACGGTGGCCCGCGCGACGTCGGCTCTTTTGGCGACCGCATCAACGGTGAAGTTGGTGTAGCTGGTCGCCTCGGCTAACAACGCTCGTGCTGCGTCGATCACCCGTTGGCGACTTTCGTCGATCTGACCCTGACGTTTCCCGAGTTGGTAGGGGCGTGGGCTCATGGACTTGACGGGCTCCTCAGGGTGTGTAATATTAATCAGACAAGCAGTATGAGTGAATTATATCAGAGAGAAGCAGCTTTGACCGGTATTCGCGCTGTCCCCGACCTGCAGGGTCGTCGGTCGTGCGACCTCGCCTATTTCAAACCCACGGAGGAAACAACATGACCGACACCACCATCGACCCCACTCGAGGGTTCGTATCTACTGCTACCTACCCAGACTTGAAGGGCAAGGTGGCTGTCGTCACCGGAGGCTCCCGGGGGATCGGCGCTGCCACCGGAGTTGCGCTGGGTGCCAACGGAGCACTGGTGGCAGTTGTCGGGCGAGATCGTGATGCACTGGACCGCACGGTCGAAGCCGTGACGGCAAAGGGAGCCCATGCCATCGGGGTTGTCGCTGACAGTACGGATGAGGAGCAGCTTGCAGCACTTCGAAGGACGGTCATCGACCAGCTCGGTCCCGTGGACATACTTGCGGTATTCGCTGGAGGAAACGGCATGCCTGTTCCCACGCGTGAGGAAACTGTCGAGCACTGGCGTGATGTGGTCGAGTCGAACCTCAACTCGACCTTTCTCACCGTCTCTGCCTTCTTGCCGGACATGCTCGATCGTCACTGCGGAGTGATCATTACGATGGCTTTTGCGGCTGCTCGCCAGGCCGCCAAATCTTCCGCTGCGTATGCGGCATCAAAGGCAGGCGTGATCGCCTTCAGTCGTCACCTGGCCGGGGAGTACGCCCACGAGGGTATCCGCATCAACTGCATCGCACCCTCGGCAATCGAGAACGACAAAATGCGTTCCTGGGTCCCCGAAGAGCAACGGCGGGCCCTCGGTGAAGCATTTCCGCTGGGGCGCCTCGGGCAACCTGAAGACGTTGCGGCTGCAACTCTCTTTCTTGCATCGTCCGCTTCGTCATGGATCACGGGTACCACGCTCGATATTGCAGGCGGAAAGGTGATGCTATGACCAGCGTGCAAGAGCGAGAACTTCTACGAAGCACGAAGGCGCTCGATGGCTTACGAGCGAACTCCTTCGCCGCGATCGTCATGCTTCTTCTCGAGTTCGGCCTCGGTGTCGGCGTCAATCTCTACGCGACCCTGCCTACTTCGGACCACGGGAGGGCACTACTTCCGGCCTTCGGAAACGCCGTCACGGGAGGACCCGCCATCCTTGCGACACACGCGTTGCTCGGGACCGTTCTCTTGATCACGGGTGTTTCGGCGGTGGTCCGTGCCTCCCTCCTTCGACGTATAGCACTGATCGAGATTGCCAGTGTTTCGCTACTCGCAATCGTGGATGCCTGGCTTTCGGGGGCACGGTTCGTCGGCACGATGGCAAATGGTGCGTCCTTAGCCATGGCGGTAGCTACTGGCGTTAGCCTCCTCTGTTACGCGCTCATCTTGTTGATCGCTCCTCGATCACCGATGCGCGAACGAACATCGTGAGTGAAATATCACGCCGTCCACTCGGGCGACGACTTCAAGCCCGTGCCATGCGCGTCGCCAACGTACCGATGCGAATCGTGCTGGGACTACCAGTGGCGACGCCACTCGGCAAGCGTCTCATGCTTGCCTTCATCGTGGGCCGAAAGACCGGCACGACGTACCACCAGCCCATGAGCTACGTCAGGGATGGTGAGACATTGCTAACGCCCGGCGGCGGCAAGTGGAAGTTGAACCTCCAAGACGGCATGCCGGTGCGCCTTCGGATTCGGGGGAAGGACGTCACCGCTCGTCCGGAGTTGGTCGCCGACCTCGATGACGTCGATCACCTGCTCTGCGTGATCCTAGAGTCGAACCCGCGTGCCGGCTCATTCGTTCGCATTCCAAGGTAAGCCGACGGAAGTCTCGACCGGTCGAGATTGCAGACCGCAATTGACTATGGCTTCCGTATCGTTCGTTGGCATCTTCCTGAATCGCATTACGGAAGCTGAGGGTTGCTAAATCAAGTCCAACTTTTGTGGTTTGACGATTTCGAAAAGTGGGATGCCCAAGTCGCGCAGTTCGAGGATCCGATGAAAACGATGCAAGTCCTCTGGAGATTACCCCGATATCCCGCGCGCTCCCACTGTTGTCGGCCGTAGCAGTCCGACCTCGTCCTAGGGGGGCAATCTACATAACGAAACCTGGGCGTCGCTGGTAATGGCAAGTGTGGGAATAATTGGGCATCCTTTTTGTCAACGTTCGGTTACGAACGCACGTAACCGCTGGCGTTGCTAAAGGAGCTTCCGAAGAAATTGGCTAGACGTCATTTCCTGAGTTAGGTGACTCAGTTCACGGGGTTCGGCCAATCAGGCCGGGCGCAAGAAAGATTTCTCTCCAACATGTAAGTGTTGCGACCGTTGGGATCCACGAGCGTGAACGTTCAGAATTCTTTGGTGGGCCTTCTTTGGTGGGTCGCCCGGGTCTCGATCCCGGCACCTTGAGAGTGTTTCCAGAACGTCCAGGGACGTCCATCAGCGTCCAGATTTGCTGGCCGGGCGAAGTGGAATGTCCACCAACGTCCACTGAGGTCTTCTCACGTTTGAACTGGTAGCTAGACAGTTGGCTGGACCAGGGCTCGTTGCAAGGTCAGGCCACTATTCAATTTCGAGGAGTTTACGGCCATTTGTTTGAGATGCGACTCGGGGACGAGTAGACGATTTCCCAAACCATCGAGAGGCCATCAGACTCTGAATTTGACTGTGATTAACAAGGGGCTACCTCACCAAAACTATTGATATCTAGTCATCAAAACTATCAGTATTTGTCCGTCAAAACTATCAAAATCTGCTCTAGACTCTACCTACAGGATTTCGAAAGTGGAAAGATTATGGCGTACCGGTTGAGAATGGTCGATAGCGAACTGCGCGAACGACTTGACGCCAATGGTGCGGTACTCATTGAGGGTCCAATAGCATGCGGTAAGACCGAGACGGCCCTTCAAGTCGCCAACAGTTCGGTGATGCTTGACATTGACGTTCAAGCGAAACTCGCGCTGGCCATCGATCCATCGCAAGTACTTGAAGGAGCCACTCCGAGGCTTCTCGACGAGTGGCAAGAGTACCCGAGCATTTGGAATGAAGTTCGTAGAGCGGTTGACCGGCGCAAGGCACCTGGACAGTTCATACTCACTGGTTCGTCCGTTCCGAACGATGACACCAATCGCCACAGCGGCGCCGGCCGATTCTCGATCTTGAAAATGCGACCAATGACAATGTTTGAGACAGGTCATTCCGCAGGCACAACTTCTCTCGCGCGTCTCATGGAGGGTGAATCGCCGAGATCGAAGCAACAGGATCTTTCAATCGCGGATCTCGCGGATCTCATCGTGCGAGGTGGTTGGCCACGACACCTCGAACTGAGTTCACGCGCGGCTGCTCGCTCGGTACGTGACTACCTCGACAACATTCGCCACGTCGACGTCCAACGAGTTGCAGGTGGGCATCGAGATCCCGAGCGTCTTCAGCGCCTCCTGCAATCGCTCGCACGTAACGTCGCGACAGAAGTCGCCATCGACGTCTTGGCCACTGATGCCGGGGGAGATAACGGACCACTGGCACACAATACGGTTGTTGATTATCTTGATGTGCTGGAACGACTCATGGTGATCGAAAACCAGCCAGCTTGGTCACCGCATCTGCGGTCGCGTACCACGTTGCGGCGTTCGGTGAAGCGCCATTTCGTTGACCCGTCCCTCGCGGTTGCTGCGTTCGGAGCTACGGCTGACCGACTGGTAAGAGACCTTGCAGCGCTAGGTCTGTTGTTCGAATCATTGGTGGTCCGTGATCTACGCGTACTTTCCCAACCACTGTATGGAGAAGTGTTTCACTACCGAGATAAGAGTGACCTAGAAGTTGATGCAATCGTGCAACTGCCTGATAGTCGATGGGGAGCTTTCGAGGTGAAACTGGGTGCTGCGCGAATCGACGAAGGGGCCGCATCACTTTTGAAGCTTGCATCCAAGATTGATATGGCGCTGACCGGCGAACCGAGTGTGCTCGGTGTGATCACGCCAGGCGGTTACGGCTACGTTCGACCAGATGGGGTTGCGGTAATTCCGATGACGACGCTGGGCCCGTGATTGAGGGCGAGACGACGCGTAGGCACTCTTTGGCGAAGTGGTAACGGTGCCAGCCCCGACGGGGTGCATCGTGCGGGCCTTGCGTTGACATTGATTCTTCTAAACCACCAAATCTTCTTTTCGAATTCCTTGCTGTCGCGACCGTTGGGATCCACGAGCGTGAACGTTCAGAATCCTCTGGTGGGCCGCCCGGGTCTCGATCCCGGCACCTTGAGAGTGTTTCCAGAACGTCCAGGGACGTCCATCATCGTCCAGATCTGCTGGCCGGACGAAGTGCTATGTCCACCAACGTCCACTGAAGTCCTCTCACTTTTGACCTCGTGGCTAGACAATTGGCTAGACTCAGGCTCGTTTCAAGGTCAAGTCACTATTCAATATCGAGGAGTTGATGGTGAGGAGTTGGACCTGTGCATGGAGGAGCGAACGAAGGACGGCTGACCCCTTGCATGCCATGCGCTCTACTCCAATTCACCGATGTCCGCAGGTGGTCGTTCTAGCACAAAATATTGGCGCTTCAATTCGCCGACATTCAGGCGTGATCGCATGTAACCATCGGCGTTGCTAAAGGCGTTGCTAAAGCAGTGCCCGTGCATATTGTCATAATTTGCGGCTAGCAAGTGGTCCCGGTCCCGACGCCTTTGGAGAGTTTTCAGATCGTCCAAGGGCGTTTCTCAGCGTCCAGATTTGCTGGCAGGTCGAATTGGAAGGTCCACCAACATCCAGTGAAGTCCTCTCTTGTTTGAACTCGTGGCTAGATAGTTGGCTAGACCAAAACTCGTTTCAAAGTCAAGCCACTATTCAATTTTGGGGGACCAATGGTGAGGGGTTTAGCTGTGGCTGGGGGATGAGTCGATAATTTCCCAGACGTTTGTCAGCTTTCTTGTGGTCAACAGATCCGTCGCGATTCAATTCATTTTCGAGTGGCTGGCGGCGAGCCGGATAATTAACGTCTGGAGGATGAGTAGATGACCACCCGGACGATCATTGTGTCCAACTATCTCGGTGCGGGGGATTTATTGGGGCTAACGGTTAGTTGACAAGGTGTCAACCAAACGCTGAGCAGAATCTACTATTTGAGATGCGAACTCTGAAGGATTGATCGGTCAGAATGTGTTCGGGTACTATTCGGGCACGATGAGGGCCATGGGGATGCCTAAACAGTGCGCCGCGAGGTCGTGCGCTGCGAGCGCCGTCACCCTTACCTTCGCGTAGGGCCACAGGGGGAGACTGGTGATGGCTTGGTGGACTTCGGTGGCGTTTGGTGCCGACCAGACAGCGTAGTTGGCTAATTGGCCCGGGACTCTCCAGATGGCCCGAAGAATTCCTTCTGAACATAATTCTTCGCCCCGCGCCCGCTCCAGGGCGATCAGGCCCAACCTTTGCTCGTCGCTGAAGTGCGAAGGGAACTGGACTTCAATCTTAACCAGGAATTCCATGACGCTCTCTCCTTTCTCTACTCGTCAGCCGGCTGTTGGAGCGGTGCTTACGCTGGCCGTGGGGAGGTAAGCGGTCGGCACTCGTTGGGTGCGCGTGGAAGAGCCTGAGAGCGATTCGAGAAGCAGTTCCGCGGCGATGACTCCCATTTGGTAGTGATCGCGTTGGATTGTCGCCAGGGGCGGTACGAGGAACTCGGCCAGCGGGACTTCGTCGCACGTGACCAGAGAGAGATCTTCCGGAATTCGTATGTGATGTTTGCGAATCGCACGCAGTACGCCGACAAGTATCTGGTTGCTGCCCGCAACAACCGCCGTCGGCCGGTTCGCCACGGTGAGCAGTCCATCGGTCGCCACTTCACCGTGTTCGGTGGTGAATTCACCTGAGCGAACGATGGCGCTGATGCCGAGTTGACGAGACACTCTTCGAAGGGTGGCCGCTCGGTCGCGGGCCGGGCGGAGGTCTGAGGGTCCATTGACGAGGGCAATCCTGGTGTGTCCGAGGGAGGCGAGGTGTCGTACCGCCTCTTCGACGCCCGTGTCGTGCTCTGCGATGACGGCCGACACCGGCCGATCCACGCTGAGTTCACGATCGACGAGCACCACGGGCACGCCTGATTTGTTTACCGCGTCGATCGTCCCCTGGAAGTTCTCGCTCGAGATCGAAAGGAGCAGTCCGTCAACCCTGCGCTGGGCGAGGAGACGGAGGTGCTCGGCGTCAAGAGCCGGATTGTTCATGGAATTGGTCAGCAGCATCGAGTAGCCCGCTGCCCGCAGATACGTCTCTGCCCCTAAGGCGATCTCGGATATCAAGGGGTTCGAGATGTTCGCGACGACGAAACCCACCGTCATCGAGGCGCCGCGTCGCAGGCTTTGGGCGAGGAGGTCGGGCTCGTAGCCGAGAGCCGAGACGGCGTCGCGGACGCGGTTGCGCATGACCACGCTGACATTCGGGTGACCAGAGAGGACGCGAGAGACTGAAGAAGGCGCCACACCAGCGCGTATGGCGACTTCTTGCATGCTGATTCTGCTGACGCCTACGCCGTTCTCGGGGGCAAAATCAGATTGCGCCACTCTCACTCCGCTCGGACTCGATGACGTTCGATGTAGTCCGTGTTGAGTTGCCAGCCTAATCCAGGGGCGTCGGACAACTGAAGTTGCCCCTTCACCAGTTCGGGGCGGTTGGCGATCAGGTTCCACCAGAACGGGTCACGGTCGGGATGGAAGCATTCGGCGACCGCACCGTGTGACTGACTGGCGATCAAGTGAGAGGAGACCTGGGGCTCCTCGTGGTGGCCCATGGTCACGCCGTAGGTGCTCGCCAGAGCCGCCACGCGACGCCAGACGGTGGGTCCTCCCGACCACGACGCGTCGAAGTTGCAGAAGTCGATGGCGCCCACCTCCATCAAGTTGCGACAGCCGACCGGCGAGATCTCGCTCTGTCCGGCGCAGACAGGAATTGGTCCCCTCATACGCACGTCGCGCATGCCGCGCGCGTCATTGTCCCAGCCAACCGGTTCCTCGAACCACATGATGTCCTGGTCGGCGACTCGTCGTGAGAGGTCCAACGCCTGAGCCACGCTGTAGCCCTGGTTGGCGTCGATGCAGATGAGGAAGCCCTCGGGCACCGCCGCGCGGGCGCGCATGACGCGTTCGGCGTCGACCTCGGGGGAGCGACCGCCAACCTTGAATTTGACTCCCGCGAGTCCGAAGTCGACGTAGGACTGCATCTCCTCTTCGATGGTGCCGAGGGGATCGTCGTAGTAGCCGCCGATAGCGATGAGGGGTAGTTGCCGGCGGAATCCGCCCCACAATCGCCACAGGGGCTGACCAAGGGCCTTGCCAACGGCGTCCCAGATCGCGGCGTCGACGCCAGCTAAGGCCACGAGGCCGATGCGTCGGTCGCGCAGAATGTCGAAGGTGACGTGATAACCCGCTTGCCAGCACAGTTCGGTCGACATGGCGTCGAGCCCGACGAGAGAGGGGACCAATTCTTGGTGGACGACCTGTTCGATCTCAAGAAGGTTGGCGTCCTCGTCACCCGCATAGGCCTCCCCGATGATCCCCTCGGAGGTGTGCACTCTGGTGATGATCGTCGAGCGGTGGGTCATGTGGTAATGGCTGCCCTTGAAGTCAGCTGCAAGTGGCGCACGCACGGGAATCGTCTCAATGCGGGTGATGGTGAGCGGAGAGTGGCCCAATCCCAGTGGGGTCCCCACCTCCTCGTGTGTTTCGCGAAGCACTTTCATCAATCTCCTCACCCAGTGCCTGAATCGCACCATCCATTTCACGACCATAATGCACTTTCGGCATCGATTCCAATACAAAGTCTAAATGTTCCATTTTGGTGAATAGTCTGGTGCCGGCCAGCGTGATTTCATGTCGAGAAGATGACAATAAGTGTTTTATCGCTATAGCATTCATCTGTTGCGGTAGAAATGAATATCGCGCTGCTTGCAAAACGGGCTTAGAGTTGGTATCGTTTCCAAAATTAACTTACAGGTTGCGCTGGTGACTCGCCGCTGAGTCCTCGACGGGTGGTTTTGCGGAGTTGTTGAATGGTTTCAAGTTCATGGTTTCAAAATTGTCAGTTTGTAGGTTGGATGGGTGGGGGAAGTGAAGTGACCGACGCAAAAATGGGGGCCAACGCAGACGCCGTGTCGCACTCCGACGCCGACGTGCCCCCGACAAACGTCGTCGAATTACGAGGTATCCAACGGAGCTTCGGCGGCCTCAAAGCTCTCAGGGGAGTCGACCTCACCCTTCGCCCTGGAGAAATCGTGGGCTTGCTCGGTGAGAACGGAGCCGGCAAGTCCACTCTGGTCAAGATCCTCACCGGTGTTCTCGAACCCGATGGTGGGCAGATCCTGGTGGACGGAACCGTGCACCGCATCGCCAATCCCCGCGTGGCGCGAGAACTTGGAATTTCGGCCACGTATCAAGAGCCTGCAGTGTTCCCGGACCTCGACGTCGCCGAGAACGTCTTCGCGGGACGTCAGCCCATGAAGAAAGGTCTCGTTGATTGGGGCGAGATATACCGCCGCGCGGCCGAGGTGTTCGTCGAAATCGGCATCGAACTCGACGTGCATGCTCCCGTGTACCAACTTGGCATCGCTGATCGCCAACTCATCGAGATCGCCAAGTCGTTGATTTCGGGTGCACGGGTGCTCATCTTGGACGAGCCCACGTCGGTGCTGTCCAACCGCGAGGTCGACTCCCTCTTCGCGCTGCTGCGGTCGCTGCGCGAACGCGGCATCTCGCTGGTGTTCGTGAGCCACAAACTTGACGAAGTCACGGCATTGACCGATCGCGTGGTGGTCCTACGCGACGGCGTCCTCATCACCGAGCGGCCCACCGCGGAGCTCTCGATTCCCGAGATAGTGCGCATGATGTGCGGCCGTGACGTGGGCGACCTCTACCCGACGGTGTCGCGCACGAGTGGCGACGTGATTCTTGAAGTCAAGGGTCTCACGCGTCCCGGTTACTTCCAAGACGTCTCCTTCAACCTCTGTCGTGGGGAGATCCTCGGCTTCGCCGGTCTGGTGGGGGCGGGCCGCACGGAATTGGCGGAGGCGATCTTCGGGATCACTCCGGCGGAGTCGGGAACGATGGTGATTGACGGCCATCCCTATGCGGCGAAGTCGCCGCGCCACGCCATCAACTGCGGCATCGCCTACCTGCCCGAGGACCGCCTGGGTAACGGTCTGGTCTCGGGCATGCGGGTGCCCTTCAATATGACGATGTCGGTCTGGGGCAGCATCGCCAACAAGTTCGGTCGATTCCGCACGCGCGTAATGTATCGCAAGGCGGCCGGTTTGGCCGAGAGGGTCCAGTTGCAAGCTGGTCGCCTCGATCAACTAACCAGTTCGCTTTCGGGAGGCAACCAGCAAAAGGTGGTCCTGGGAAAGTGGCTGGCCACTGAGCCGCGCATCCTCATCCTCGATGAACCGACCCATGGCATCGACGTGGGCACCAAGGCCGAGGTGTTGGGCATGGTCGCCGAGCTCGCCAAGACGGGAGTGGCCGTGATCTTCATCTCGTCAGAATTGGAGGAAGTGCGAGCGATGAGCACTCGTCTGCTGGTCATGCGAGAGGGCTCAATAGTGGCGGCCTTCGAGACGCCGACTGATCCCCACGTGATTCTCGAAGCGGCGTCGGGCGTGTTGTCGGGGGTGGCGCAATGAGCACGACGGCCACCTCACCCGCAGCGACGACGACCATGACCGGTCTTCGCCGCTATTTCGGCGCCAACTTCTTCAAGCGCAGCGACACCACTCTCTTGATGTTGGTGGTGGCCATCACGGCAATCGCCGCCGCGTCGCTGTCGGACTTTCGCACGCTCTCGAATCTCAGCAATCTGTTCAACACCGTGGCTCTCATTGCCATCGTGGCCATTGGTGAAGCCGTCACGATCCTCGCTCGTCAGATCGACCTGTCGGTGGGAGCGATCCTCGGAATCTGCGCTTACTTGGCGGGCGAGGCCAGCGGTCACGTCTCTGGTCCCTTCGGTCCGGTCTTCGGCGTCGCCATGGCGCTGGCGCTCGGTGCCGTCTTGGGACTGGGCAACGCCTTCTTGATCGACGCGTTGAAGATGCCCGCGATCATCGCGACCCTGGCGACCCTCTCGATCTATACGGGAGTGCAGATCTTGGTCAACAACGGGTCGCAGTTGTACCTCACCCAGGTGCCCAAGTGGTTGTCGGGCCTACGCGGTGCCACCTGGTTCGGCATCGGAACTTTCATCTGGATCGCCGCTATCTGTCTGGTGGTAGTCACGTTCATCTTGCGACGCACGCGATTCGGTCGCGACGTCTACGCCCTGGGATCCAATCCTGAGGCGGCCATCTACCTGGGAGTCAAGGTGAGGTTGCGCACGTACCAACTCTTCGCCCTGTGCGGAGCCCTGGCTGGACTCGGAGGCCTCCTCTACGTCTCGCAATACGGCAACGTGGACGCGACGGCGGGTAGCGGAATGAACCTGACGGTCATCGCCGCGGCCGTGGTGGGTGGCGTCAGCCTGTTCGGCGGTTCGGGCACCGCCCTCAACGCCGTCTTGGGCGCCTTCTTGCTCGGCGAGATTCAGAACATTCTCGAGCTCACCCATATTTCGGTCTTCGCCGAACAGACGTTGCAGGGGGTGGCCATTGTCGTCGCCGTCGCCGTGTACGCGGTCATCAGCCGACGCCTGCGTCGTCCGATACGTCGTGAAGCGATGGCGGTGAATGTGTCCGGTATCGTCGCGGTGTCCGACCCGGCGCCTGCGGGTAACGTTGCGGTGACGGGTGGCGCCCATGAATAGATTTCGCCACACAATGGTCCGCTGGGAATCGGGTCTCGTCCTGTTGATCATCCTGGTGATGGTCGTCGGTCAGATCGTCGACGGCGACCTATTGTCGAGTTTCAACTTGCAGACGACAGCGCTGAACAGCGTCATCTTGCTATGTCTGGCGTTGGGCCTGGCGCCAGTGATCATGACCAGCGACATCGACTTGTCGGTGGTCGGCACCCTTGCCCTGGTGGGGGTCATCATCGGCGATATGACGGCGCACGGCGTCGCTACATGGCTGGCCATTTCATTGGGCCTTGTCGTCGCCCTGGTGTGTGGACTGATCAATGGACTGTTGGTGGTCCTTTTCGATTTGCCCGCGCTGGCGGTGACCCTGGGAACGCTGGGGGCCTTTACCGGCGTCTCCTTCTTGATCTTAAAGGGACTTGCGATTTCCACTTTCCCGAACGTCATCGTCTCGCTCGGTAGTTCCAACCTAACGGGCACCCAGGTGCCCTTTGCCGTCGTCGTGTTACTGATTCTGGCCGTGATCATGTCCTTCCTGTTGCACGGCACGGTGTTCGGCAAGTCGGTGTTTGCCATCGGTGGGAGTCGTCGCGCAGCCCTCTTTTCGGGTATCGCGGTGAACCGCGTGCGCATCACAACCTTCGTCATCTCAGGGTTCATGGCGGGCGTGGCGGGCCTCCTTTTCTTGGGCAACTATCAGACAGCCCAGGCGGGGATGGGTGCCAGTGAACTCCTCCCCGCGGTGACCGCGGTCATCTTGGGTGGGGTGAGCGCGTACGGGGGGACCGGCACGATCCCCGGCGTGGTGCTGGCCGCGGCCTTGTTGGCGCTCCTGCAGTCCGCACTGGGCTTGCACAACTTCTCCGGCGAGGGACAAACCATGGCGGTTGGCTTCCTGTTGATCATCGCCATCGGCCTGCCGCCGATCACTCACAAATATCAGGACTGGAAGAGACGACGTTCCGCCAGTCCGTTGATGGTCGCTAATGCTGCAGTAAGTAGTAGCGAGGAGGGAAAAGTAGCACCAGCAGTGAATTGACACCGAATGCAAGATTGTCTTCGGTACCGACCTTAGGGGGATAGATGAAGAATCAAAGAAGTGTAGTAAAGATGGCCGTTGGGGTTGTAGTCATGTGCGCCTCCATCTTGCCGGTTGCGATTGTTGGCGCGAATAGCGCGACTGCAGCAGGCTCGGTGAAGGTCTTCATGATTCCCAAGTTCACGGGCATCGCACCTTTCACGCAGGCTGCTGCGGGGTGTAAGAGCCAAGGCGCGAAGCTGGGATTGAACTGTCTCTACGGCGGACCCACCACTGGGTCGGCGGTTGACCAGGTCAACTTCATCAACAACGCCGTCTCCGCTGGTGACAAGGGCGTGTTGATTTCCAACGACGACGCCGCTACCACCAACCCTGCGTTGGTTCGTGCCGAGAAGCACGGTGTGAAGGTTGTCACCTTCGACTCCGACGCGCTGCCCACGGGCCGCACCGTCTACGTCGAGGGCACCAGTACCGCGTCGATTGCTCAGACGGAACTCAACATGATGGGTTCGCAGATGAAGCCTGCATTTACGGGTAAGTTCATCATCTTGTCTGCTCAAGCCACCGACTCCAACCAAGTCACGTGGAATAAGCAGGTCAAGGCCGACCTCAAGTTGCCCAAGTACAGCAAGCTGAAGCTGGTCTCGATCATCAATCCGCCGTCGGACACCGCCGCGGACGCGACCTCGAGCCTGCAAGCCGCTTTGGCGTCGAACCCGGGCATCGGTGGGATCATCTCGCCGACCACCGTGGCGGTTGCCGCGGCTGCTCAGTACTTGACCACCAACAAGCTCTGCTCGAAGTACGTGCTGACAGGCTTGGGTGACCCAAATCAGATGAAGCCATTCATGTCGCACTGTGTGCACAGCTTCGCCTTGTGGAACTTCACACTGGAGGGCAAAGTCGCCGCGTGTGCGATGAGCGCCGTCCTATCGGGCAAGCTGACCGGCAAGACGGGTCAGTCCTTCATGTGCGCTGGTACGAAGGAAGTCGTCCTACCTGGTCAGACGGTCAGTGCCGGTAACGCACAGATCTTCACCAAGGCCAATGTCGCGAGCGCGGGCTTCTAGCAAGTCCACGTCATTATTCCAGAAGTTCGAGAAGTGCCCGGGGCGACAGCCCCGGGCACTTCTCACGTGACGGGTGCGCCTGCGGACTCTGCGCCACCTTCGATTCATTGATGATTTGCGAGCTCTTCCAGGAGGAACCTGCACTGTTCGTCGAGTGCCCGCGCGCTCAATCGTGCAGCCGGTGCTACGGCGTCGAATCCGTGGTACGTCCGAGGGAAGTGGTGCAGTTCGACGGTGTTGCCGGCGTCGATGAGGGAGATGGCGTAGTCGAGTCCCTCATCGCGCAGCGGATCGAGGTCGGCGGTCACGATGTACGTCGGGGGCAGGTGGGTGAAGTCCGTCGCTCGAGCGACCGACGCGTACTGCGAGACGTCATTCACGTCGCTCACGTACAAGCCCCACATCCGTCGAGCTCTCTCACCGTCGAAGGGTTCGGCGCGGAAGAATTTCTTCATTGAGGGAGTGTCGGTGTTCGAATCGGTCGCGGGATAGACCAGCAGCTGGGCGCGCAGCGCGGGACCACCGGCGTCTCGGGCGTGCAGCACCACACCCGACGCGATCGCGCCACCGGCGCTTACTCCGGCCACGGCGAGGCGCGCGGGGTCGACGTGGAGGGACTCGGCATTCTCCACCAGCCACTGCAGCGCTCTCACTGCGTCGTCGATGGCGGCCGGAAAGGGATGTTCGGGCGCGAGCGAATAATCCACCGACACCACGACACAGTGTGCCTGTTCGGAGTAGCGCACGCACCTCGAGTGCTCTGATTCGAGTCCTCCGAACACGAACGCCCCGCCATGGAGAAATAGCAGCCCACCCGACGGCGCCGACTCGGCGGGTCGATAGATCCGCACCTTCAGTGGCTCACCGGACGCGACCACACCGACGGTCTGGTCGCTCCACGTCACCGACGTGGGGGAGATGTCGGCGTCACTGGTCGCCGCCAGGCGCGCCTGCTCTCGTCTTGACCACTCCAGGTCGTCAAAGTTGTTGGGGAAGGGCGTCTCGAGATACGTCGCGAGTTCACGGTCCAGTTCCATACTGCTCCTTACTTTTCAGTCGCGCCGTCTCTCGACGAGGGTCGGAATCGACCACTGCGCGACATCCCTCGGTCCGCACTCGGGGGCGAAGCCAGCGTCACCGCAATCGGTAGTGCTCGAGCACCGACTCGATAACTTCGATGCCAAGTCCCGGAGCCGTGGGCACCTTCATCATGCCGTCGCGCTGGACGAAGGGTGTGGTCACCAGTTCGTCTTGCATCGGATTGGCAAGGGGCTTCATCTCGAAGAGCAGGCATCGCGGGGTGCTGGCCGAGAGTGCGATGCTGGCCGCGGTGGTGACGGCGCTGCTCCAGGCGTGGGCGTTGAACCATACGTTGGCCGCCTCCACCAGTTTGATCACCTCGAGTCCACCGGTGATGCCCCCGGCGCGCGCCGGATCGAAGCCGACTACGTCACTGATGCCCTCGTGCATGAGGCGCTGGTAGCCGCGGGTGGTGAATTCACGTTCACCCGTTCCGATCAAGCAGGTGACCTGCGAGCGGAGTCGACGAAATCCCTCGACGTCGTAAGGCTCGAGCGGTTCTTCGATCCACGCCAGTTGGTACTCGTCGAAGGCTCGGCTACGGCGGATGGCGTCCGCCACGGTCCACACCAGGCTCTGTCCGCGGTCCATGATGAGCAGGGCGTCGGGCCCGATCGCCTCGCGCAGGTTCGCCACGAAGTTGACGTCGCGGTCGACTTCGTATCCCAGACGCGCCTCGCCGCGCTTGCCCATGCCGATCTTGATGCCCTTGTACCCGTTGTGGCGCACGTAGGCACCGTGCCGTTCCACTTCGAAGTCGAGGCTCGCGTTGAAGGCGTGCGTGGAGGCGATGACCGAGATCGGA
>OCZT010003250.1_pt1 | contig 16664 bp, 13 predicted proteins | sample 1539031 | NCBI WGS metagenome assembly OCZT01 (sample SAMEA3539308, study PRJEB22396) | soil metagenome | biome: tundra; feature: field; material: soil | place: USA | collected 2010-05 | depth 0.15 m | reverse complement strand
GAACTTACAATTCTGATTTTAGCAACCCTAACCCTGCCAACAGATTAGATTAGAGTATGAGTACAATTTTATTCTGACTATTGCGGTGGATGGCGGGGTAGGTTGGGATTTAAGGGATTTTGCGCCGCAATTTCAACGCTTTACAACGTTCGATCACGCTGAAAAGACGTTCGATCCCGCCGAAAAGCGAAAAAGAAAATACAGGATTTATTTAACTAATCTGGCCATCTTTGGCCATTTTACGGCCACGGCTATGCAAAAATAAAGGACTTAGAGCTTAAATCTGTGAATTGCGAAAATCTGGCGTCTGCGTGGCCGCGAGAGTTGCATAAAAGATTGAAATAACAATAAGTTACAGGCCAAAAGAAATTTCACTCGGGTAGAATTTATGGCCATTATTCCAAAAATGGGATTTAGGAGTTGCAAAGTCCGCACTCAAGCCGAGCCCGGATACTAACCCTGGAACTCGCGGTCTGAGTCTGTTGACTAACTTGTAAACCTGGGTGCCTCCTGAGACTGTTTACTTTCTAGTAAACAAAGCGGCCTCTTTATGAGAGGCCGCTTTGTCAATCATGACACATGGGAGGGCGATAAAGATGCCGTCAGACAGCTTTTCTTTTCATAGCCGCCAACTGATGCAGAAGAGCGTTCACGAGCTTCACGCCGCCCTTTTCGTCGCGTACTGCCGTAAACTCATCCCGGCTGTATTCTCCGGGCTGTTTGAGTGCAGCCAGGTCGCACTCTTCGAGACCGTAACTCTCGATAAGATCAAGGATGTCCTGCATATCCAGAGCGCTACGAAAACCGAGCGAGCAGAGCTTGTGGGCATATGCTTTCACATCAGATGTAAGCGACCTGGCCTTGCGGTATTTAGGAGACTCGGCCAAAACTTTTGCAGTCTCCAAAAACCACCTTTGGATGCCGGGGGAATAGCAGCATTCACATCCTGGCCACTCAACTGAGCCATCAACCAGCCGAGCTAGTCTATCCGCATCCCACGCCGATTCATCAAGTCCGATGGAGATCAGAAAGCTTGCTGGCACTCCGTAAGAGCGCTGAGCAAATTGCGCGGCAAGGATGGTTCGGCTCAAGAATTTTGCAACGCCGAGAGCATCCGCCAACATATGCGGAATAAACCCTCTATTTCCGCACTCGGCAACAAGATCATAGTTGAAATCTGTGCTCCGGATCAACGGCGAGATAAGAGCCATTTCAGCGCCGTGGAACATCGAAATGTGATGGGCTGCTTCGGTCTTCGACAATCTGTTTTTGCTCATTTTGTTTTCTCCAGTCGGCTTTCCGCGGCTTTTGGAGACACGATGTTTTAGAATCATGACAACGCGTTCGCGTGTCGATTCGCGCGTTGCGTAGGGGCAGGCGAATGAACTCTACATTCGTCTGCCCCGTTTCTGCCCGAATTTTGTGTTATGAGATAGGAACCCTTCTTTCGGCTTACTCCGCGCCAACGCCCCGCGCGAACTAGCATTGCCTTCAGAGCCCAATAAATCCGGTTGGCTTGAGCTGCCGTGCGGATCACAGCCTGGCCTGTTGCGCCAAGAGGGGAACGCGGCGATTTAAGCCACGCTTCGAACTGATCTCGTGTCCATTCCAGGCGGTTGACCAACTCATTTACTCGGGCCAGATCGTCAGGGCTTACCATCTGAACAAGTGAAGAGCTCTCGCCTTTGCGGCCGTCCGTTCCTGCCGCCTGGGCGCGTTCGCGAGAGTTGATGCGCCGCCATGGCTGCGGCTGCGTTCCGAGTGGCTGTCCCATCGATCTTTTAAGAACATCGATCAGGATTCGCGCTTCTTCGCGGGAGAGATCAGAGAATGAAGAGACGTTTCGACCTGTATTCTCCGAGGCCCATGCAAGCCGCGCAGAGCGCGGATCTCCACCTTCCTGCAAAGTGTGACTCTTCCATTGCCCATACAATGTCTGGAGCGCTTTGATCTGCTCTCCGGTGGCCGGGCTGATCGCTCCTAGTGTCATCGCAATCCTTCCAAGGCCGCTTCGCGCGGTGCAGATCTTGCCTTGATCTGTTCAACTGCATCCTGAATAGCAAAGAAAAGATTTCGAGCCGAGATATATCGGAAGGGTTTTCTGTTACGAACTGCCTCTACGGTCGCATCCTGGATCGTGGCAGCTATATCATCTGCGGCCATCACGCCAAACTCAGCTCTGAGAATGTGCGCAGCCTCAGTCTCTTTAAGACCGGTAAGCAGATGAGTTCGCCGCAAGCGTGAACGCCATTGTTCCATGCGCCAATCGCGGAGCCGCACAGATAGATCATGTGAGCCACCCAGGCCGACGCCGAAGAAGGGCGGCGTGTCGAGGAGTTGGCGAAGAATCTCCAACCCGGTCAACCCAAGGTGTTGGGCTTCATCTACGATAAGAAGCGCACGCTGATTGCCCAGGAAAAAACGCAGCTTACGGATGAGTTGATCGATAGAGCCGCGATTAGGGATGCCCGCTTCAGTGCAAGCCTCTATCAAGAATGATTGCGGAGAATGGTCAATGCGGGCATAAATATAAATCGCGCGGCCCTCCTTTGATCTGTTAATCTCCTCTGCCACATGGCGAAAAGTATACGTTTTTTGCGTGCCTGGAGGGCCATCTACGAGGAAAGCAGTGCCGTTGCGCAGCGCGGCCCACATCGAGCTACGGATAGCCTCAAAATCATCCGTCGAATAATGCGGCGTGTGCACTGATGGGTAGCTCTTGATCTCATAGAGATCCATTATTTCTTTGAGAGCAGCGCGGACCGCCAGAGTATTTGAATCCACGCGATGATGGCTGCCATAGCTTCCACAAAGAAAAACTCGCAGAGAATTTGGATTGAGCGCAGCCATCCCTGCCAGCTCACCTATAGTGAGCCCCGCTCTAAGCACAAAGGCCCGTGTACGTCGAATCATTTCTACATCGCTAGGCAAACCGAGCGTCTGAAGATAAGGAATACGTTTAGTCAGGATGGTCACCCAGTGGCCTCCTTATACTGAAATTCGCTGTCCGCCTCTTCTTTTGTCTTTCTTATTTTCATATGCGCTAAAACGATTCGCGCTACCTCGGCTGGAGTTGGCGGACGAGCTGACAGGCGTGCCGCGAGGCGGTCAGGACCTTGGCCAGGGATAAGCATGTTCTCTATGATGTAGCCATCGGGATCAGTACGCGGCTTACGCTGAGTGACGAGATCAGCACCAGTTTCGCCGGCGGGCAGTTGAAGACGTTTGGCCATCGCTTCCAACGGAGATTGCGCACCGTTGGAGCGCGCAATAAGAGAGATGGTGGAGAGAACTTCACGAGTCTTCTTTTCAAGATGCCGCCGCTGTCTCATGCTTTCCCGGACAATATTCTGGGTGTAGGGATCCCCAGGAGCAAAATGGACCAACTCTTCGGCCTGGAGCGCGCAGAGGAAGTTGCCATCTTCGTCGAGCGCGGCGGCGGTTTCCGGCACGCCCGGCTCATAGGCGATTAGAATCTCTGTCTGATTGAGATTATGAAGCGTGGCATATCCATCCGGATCGATGGGCACGTAGCGACGCTTATTGAGCGTCACGGCGCACTCGCGCACCTGGCGGCGTTCGTGCTCGGCCATGAGTAGAGCGAGAGTTGCGGCGTCGGGCGCGGGCCGCTGCTGCGGATTGCGATTCGCATCAAAGACTTCGCGCGGTGTCGAGCCGTCATTACCAGTTCCACTATGAGGCGTGTTGTTGTACTCCTCAGCCCAGCCGACAAAGGCGGCAATGATGGTGGAAACCTTGGGATGGTCGGATTCCGCCAGGCGACCGTGCTTGACCAGGCTGCGGTGGCGCAGCATGAGAGCTGTAGTTGAATCGGGGCGTGTGAAGGGATTGCCGCTGGTGTAAGTTGGCCAGCATTTATCGAAGCGCTCATGCACGGTTCTGAACCATCTCTCTATGGCTTTTGCTTGGGGATGGAAAGGCAGACAGTGCTGGATGGCAATGCCCGCGCGCGCCAGAAAGCCAGTAGCCTCGATGGATTCGATCTCTGCCTTGCGCCAATTCTGCGGGGCTTGTGAAACGTGGCAGCCAGGCACGGCGCCCAGCGCGGCTTTCTTCTGCGGCTTACCATTGTCTGTGTACCAGTAGACTGGTGGCCCATATTTGCGAATGCCGCGCATCATGGTGGCGGCAACGGAACGAGAGCTGCCCTCCCAGCAGAAGCTATAGCCCACCACGAGGCGTGAGCGATAATCGATGTTGGCGTCGAGGCGTATGCGGAGCGGGGCACCGTATTCAACATTCTCGAACACATCGTTTTGCGCCTCCATATCCAAGATTGCCACATCACCGATCCAGACATCATTGGCATAAACGTCAGTGAACTGACGCTGGAGAAAAGGCGACATTTTATCTTGATAGGCCTTGCGCCCCTCTCGGGCGTAGACAGTGAGCGAGGGCGGAATGGATCGCAACCAGGCGCGCACGGTCTCGTAAGATGGCAGCTCTTCAGAGGGAACTTCGATCATCGCAGCGTTGCGCACGATTGCCTCGTAGGCCGCTCGGCAACTCTGCCGACACTCTAGAAAGATGTATGCAGCAAGATACGCGGCCTCTCGATGCGCATCAAAAAAATGCGAGCTGTGTTTATCTCTGCGAACAACACGCAAAAGACCGCGCCTACCCTCTTTCTTAAATCGATTCTTTCTGCGCTGAATAGTCGAGATGCTCGAGCCGTCTTGTTTTGCGGACCAGGCATCTGCTTCGCTCCAGTTTCTGACTCGTGTTCCATCCGGCATGCGGTGCGGAAACCTCTGACTCTCAGGCAAATCTAGTATCTCCGCCAATGCCTCAATGCTCTTGAACCCCTTTTCTATTTGCTCTTTCTGAGCAGGCTTCACGGGAATTGGTATCGATGACACATTGGAGGAAGGTGTCGAAAAAAGAGCTAGCTGAGTGCTGTTGGATTCTCCATCGAACGCTGAAGACTTCCGTCTTTTATTGCGCGCTGCAACGATCTTCTCCGCTTTTACCTGCTGAGCGGGAGACAAATTGTTTGTTGAATATTCTCGAACTGATGAGTCTTTTCCGTGGCCTTTCTTTCTGTCACGCTGAAACATTTCTTTCTTTGCAACCTTGCGCCTGATCGAGCGAGTTGACCATCCGGTCACCTTTATCAGCTCTTCGATTCTGAGCCATGGATATTTCATGCGGCCACTTCTTCCTGACCTTTTGTGCCGGTCAAAAGCCCGCGTTTCGCATAGGATGAGATTCGGCCGCGATACACTCTCTGTCCTTCTAGAGCCAGCGGAACGAGTGGTATGGATGCCGATTGAAGCCAACGCCGCACCGTTTCACAACTGGGAACCTTTTCCTCAGTGATTTCGAGCAACTTATAATCCCGAAGCATCGCATCCTGGATTGCAGAGAACGGCAACTGCCAAGCATGGCGCAGGTACGCAGCAAAGGCGGCAGCTTTACTATGTTTCAAAAAGAACCGAGAAAATCCTTTATCGTTACGACTCCGGCTGAACAGTCCTTCCTTGCCGAATTTCTTGAACCTTCCATACAAACGCCAAACGCCCGTCTCACTTCGACCGCACTGCCTTGCGCACCCTTTGGCCGCTTGTGTCAGGGTTAGGATTCTTTGCCCATCGGGCAGTAGAAAGGGAAATCTCTGTTCTTTTGGAGCTTCCATCAATTCCACCATCGCCGCGATAGCTTTGAAGCGATCTTCCGCCTTAGCCTTCCCGCGAAGGCCGCGCGCCGCGCCATGTCTGTTCGTTTCGGTCCCTTGAATGGGCACTGTAAGGTTTGCGCGGTACTCGCGGAGGGGCTTGCCGTTCTGACGACGGCCACCCCGACTGCGCATTATCAGATCGCCGCCTGCGACCTTGCGGCGCACGGTACGAGCTGACCACCCCGTCAGGTCCGTCAGTTCGCCGAGATTGAGCCATCGCTCTGCCATATTGCCTTCTAGCGCCTCATTCTCGATGCTTCAGGAGGAAGCTCTGCGAGAAGGTCCGTTGTCGTTTTGTGGGCTTCGATCTGCTGCTCTCCGAGCCGCAAAATTCGCGTCAACCGCGGCCCGAGGACTTCCTGTAATAAGGAATTGTCATTCACGACTTCGCAAAACGGAACCACCCAGGTCGCCGGGAAACGATAGTCCGCCCTGCTTTCAGCGGTATAGTTATCCAAGGATCGTGTCTTGATTGGAATTCCAATCGCCGCAGAGAGTTCCTCCGCTATGATTTCGCGGCTCTTTTTGCAGCTACGGATGGCACCGGAGAGGGCGTTCCGGAAGGCTTTTTCCCTCTCTAACGCGGATAGCGTAAAATTAGCCTTCATTTGCCTTCCCTTCGTGCCTCAAATGCGAGACACTCGCATTCAACGGTATGCATTGTGAATACTACATCAGAACCTTACTTGGAGCAAGCAGCAATGGCAAAAATAAAAAAATATGTGGAGCTAAGCCAGAAAATAAAGGACTTACGGGCTTTTCTCGGCGGCAATATTCCGATAACCCAGACGGCTTTTGGGGTTCTCCTGCGCGTAAGCAGATCCCGGATTTGCTCGTGGGAGGCAGGTAAAGAGAAGCCCGCGGCCAACAAGCTGATAGCGCTCGCCAGACTTTCGCCTGGCCCTGAGAGTCTTTATTTTTGGCAGCAAGCCGGGGTAGATCCTTCGGAAATAGAAAACGGACTGAGACTAAAAATGCTCAGGAGCGGAGAGAGGGTTGCATTGCGCGAGGTGGTTGACGTCAGGAAGCTAAATGCGCGCGCCCTGTTGCGGACAGAAATAAGCGATGATGAGGCCGCTGTTGAAGTCGAAAGCTTCATTCCATTTCCGCGCGCCTTCGTGCCTGATCCTACCTCGACTTTTTCTATTCAGGCGACGGGGAGCGCAGGAAGTGGATTTTCTGGAGGAGACCTCGTGTTAGTCCGGCGGACTCGCAGCACCGGTGCGCCACCGCTGAATCACTTTGTTGCCGTACTCTCCGAGGAGCCTTATCTCAACCGATATTTGACTCCCGAGGCGCGGCGCGGCCTCCCGCGCGGACGGATTCTCACGGAAAGGGACAAAAAGCAGAACGAACTCAATGAACCCCGCGATCCGTTTGAGCGCGCCGAGAGGGATAAGAAGGATGAAGAATTGTGGGCAAAGTGCCTGCAAACTGAGTTTCCCGACATTTTGTTCGGAGTGCTCTGCGTTCAGAACGTAGAAGAAATCGCCTATCTCCGATTCGACGAAATTAAAAAAGGAGATCCATGGCGCCTTCTGCTTGACTGTGGAAATTTCAGGAGCCCCTTGAGTCTTTGGACAGTTGAAGAGTTCCAGTACGACGCAATTTTGGCCGCTCTGGAGAAAGCTAAGATTCACATTCTAGGCGAAGTCATAGGCTGGCTTCGCGCGCCTGGTAACTCCGTTTCAGAGTCAGTGGCAGAAGGCGTGGAGCCGCGGACAGAAGAGAAATGAGACATTGATCTTTGCTTTCCCAACCTCGATTGGGAAAGTGAAGTGAGCTTCGGGATGTGGGCGCAACCGCCTCAATCCTCTGCGCCCCCCCGGAGCAAACAAAAGAAAGACCTGGCCTCAAGTGGCCAGATGAAGGAGAGAGGGAACCGCTATGACCGCAGTGATGACGAAACCCGGCAAGATTAAAGGGACCAAGCTGGACGAACATCGAGCCTATGTCGGCGAATTGAAGATGGGCATCGAAAAGCTCAATGGATCGTTGGAGGATTCCCGTCGACGGCAGGAAAGCCTGGTAGCCGAGCGTGGATTGCTCGTTCTTCCGGCGCGCGCGAACAAGAATAAAGAAGCGCAAAACCGGCTCCGCACAATCGACGAGCAGTTGGCTCCTCTCGGGCAAGACATTGCAGATGACCAGGCGGCGGTCGCCGAGCTGTCTGCCCAGCTTATCCTCGCGCAGAATGAAGTATCACGGGCCGAATTGGAAGAAGAGCGCGTGAAGGTTCGCGGACTACTAGTTATGCGCATGAAGAGTAAATCCGCGGAGAATTTGCTGAAGGCCGCGCGCGAGCTGGCTGGCGCCATCGACACTGCTGCCCAAGAGGACCTTCAACTTCGCGAAGACCTGCGGCCTTTTAGCGGTTATCTGGGAGTCGACGTTGATCAGTTGAAGTTCCTAACCCGGATTCGCCAACTGGCTCTTGGTTTCGTACTGATCAAACACCTCCCCATCGATACCCGTGAATTCTACGCGTCAAGCCCAAATGCAACGGGTTTAGAACAGAAAGAACAGCGTTACCTCGGCGAGCTGCTTGAGGCTCTCGATGGCCTGGAACTCGCCTACTAGGCAAAAAGGTAAAAACCGCCCAGGACGCACAGAATGGCGATTTAAGCGTTCCGGGGTGCTGGCATACGCCGAAATGAAGTGAACGGTGTGACACGGTCAGTGTATGGGCTGGGTGAGGCAAAAAAAGAGCCGGTCTGGCCAAAATCTACGAGGAACGCTTTGAATGCCCCTGAGGAGTAGAAAGGATTTGGAAATCATGAGTTCATCTGCGCAGCAGCCCCAAATGAACATCGTCCAGAATCCCGACTACCGCGAGTCCTACGCCAACGCCGTCCATATCCGGGCCAGCGTCTGGGACTTCCAACTTACCTTCGGCCTGGCTTCCCCCGAAACCCCCGACCAGATCACTATCCACAACCACAGCGCGATCTTCCTCAGCCCGCAGCAAGCCAAGGCCCTGAGCAACATGCTGGTGCAGCATCTTGCGCAGTATGAACAGGCTTTTGGCTTGCTCAACCTGGAGTCGGAGAGTCACAACTACCCAGAGGGGCCAATCAACTAGCCCGGAGAAAAGGGAATCACCATGTCAGTCGAAACCAGCGCGGTTCAAATCTCGGTCAACGTCACGGATAACACCTCGGCGCAGGTGCTCAGCGGCGTTGAGCAAAACCTGAACAAGATGGGCGGCGCGGGAATGCGCTCCGGAGCGCAGATTGAGGCCGGGATGCAGCAGGCCGGCAGGGGAATGCTCTCCGCGACCGAGAAGACGCGCCTAGCCGCCGAGGAGATGGGCGTGCGCCTGCCCCGCGCCATGATTACGCTGATCGGGCAGAGCCAAATTGCACAAGCCGTATTGAGCAAACTCAGCACAGTGATGATAGGTTTTGCCACCATCCAGATTGGAGCTATGGTCTTTGAGGCGGGGATTCGCGGAGCGGAAAAGCTCTGGCACAACGTCCTCAATATGAATCAGGCGGTTGAGGATTACAACGCCAAAGTCGCCAAAACAAAAAAAGAGGATTTTGGAAATACTCACTCGATTGAAACCACTACCCTGCGCATCGATGAGGCTACGGCGGCGCTCAAGGCATACCAGACTCAGGCTGATGAGTTAAAACAACGAGCAGCAAGCCAGAGTACAAGCCTAATCGGCACATTTATGCCAGGGTTTGATAGCATCCGGTCTATTCATTCTTCCTGGTGGGCACACGATGCGCAAAGCGACGCCATGGAACAGCAGAAGCTGGTCGATCAACTCAAAAAGGCCCAACAAGAGCAACTGCATGAACAGAGGATCGGGACTATCGAATTGGAGCACGCCTATGATTGGCGACTGGGCAAGGAAAAAGAGATCACGGAAGAGAGGCGCAAGCAGCACGAGATCGATGCAGAGAATGCCGGATATGCCGCTCAACAAGAAGGGCGCTTAGGAAATCGAGTTGGCACCCCAAGGCGGGGCATGGGCATATTCGCCACTAAAGGCGAAATCACTCCTCTCTTCAGCGAAGGCGCTCCAGGTTCCTCCACTCAAGCAACGAATGATGCTCTCGCCGATGCAAAAGCCAATAAAGCACTCGCCGATCTAAACGGAAAAGGAGGCGGTTCCAGCGACGCGAAGTCGAAAGCCCAGGAGCTGGCCCGCATCCATGAGCAGGCGCTGGAAAGCGGTCTGCGCGGCTCAAAACTTTATGAGGCGCAAGAGGCTTATGCAATTAAAGAGCTAAAAGATAAGGGTGTAACGAGCGCCAATGCCCTCGATGATGTGCATCAAAAGTTTCACAACGAGCAGATGCGCCGACTTGCTGAACAAGGGCAGCGCACAGAGGAGATTGAGCGTCAGGCATCTACAGCCGGGCTTACCGGCCTTTCGCGGACGGCGGTTGAAGGCTCGAATCGCATCCTTGGCGTTCACGACAATCAGTTTGATGACGTGGATGCGAAAGGCCACTCCGCTATGGCAGATCGCCAGCGTGCGGCTTTTGCGCGCGAGGCAAATGCGCGGGGTACTGAAGAACAGCAACGAGCAACCGAGGAAGCCGCCAATAAAGCGGCTGAACTCGCCGCCAAGCACAAGCGTTCAATTGAAGAGACGGAGAAGATAGAGGCTCAGGCGCGGGTTCACTCGCTGCGCGACGAAAAGCAGCGCTACGCCGCCATCGACGCCGAACTCCAGGAAAAGCTGGCTCACTATAAGGAAGAACTTGCTGGGCAGTCCGATGCCGACGCACAATATCACCGCCGCGCCATTGCTGCCGAGCAGGAAGCCAACGCGGAGCGCATCCAGGCCTCGACCGAAGCGCGCAAAAAGATGGCCGGGGAGTTCACCTCGATGTTCGAGGAGATGAATCACCCACTCAAGATGCTGGAGAAGCTGGGCAATAAGGCCGCGGGTGAGGCTGCTGCATCGATGGTGCAGCGCGCGCAGCAGCACTTTCAGGGAGGCAAGGGCGGCGCGGGCGCGGATGCTAAAGGCGGGGCGGGTGGCATCTTCGGCGACGTTCTTGGCGGCTTCGGCAAAAAAGGCAAGACGCCTGGCGCGGGCGCGCACGCCGGGGCGGAGATTCCGGGAGTCCATACGGCGGCGGATCAGTCCTTCAGCATCGCATCGGCTACCATCTATGTCGGCAGCGCAACCATCACAGGCGCAGGCTCGGGCGCAGGCGCCGGCTACAGCCCCGGCAGTTCGACTGCGGCGGGTACAAGCTACGGTCCCGGCAGCTCAACCGCTGCAGGCAACGCGGGGATATCTGTTCCCGGCAGCACGGCGCTCATGTCTCCCGGCAGCGTGGGCGGCGCATCCGCGTCCGCCGACAAGGCGGCATCGGGCATCACCGGAATGACGAACGTGGGCGGCTCCGTGGCCAGCGCAACAGGCACACACGAGCTGGGGCATGCGCTGGGCGATGTGAATCAAGGCGTTGGGCTGACAAGGCAATTGATTAAGAATTTCAAAGGCTCAGACTCAGGCAATGCGGGAGCAGCGGACAGCGCGAAAGGCGATGATGGCAGCGGCGGCCCGAGCGGAATGGATCGCGCCTCAGGCATTGTCAAGGGCGGCGTGGGCTTATGGGCCGCGCATGAAGGCGGCGGTGGCGTTGGCGGCGGCCTGAAGGGAGCAGCCAGCGGCGCGGAGATGGGCTTGATGATTGGCGGCCCGATTGGCGCGGTGGTTGGCGCGGCGGCCGGAGCCATCATTGGAGGCATCGGCAGCGGCAAGAGTGCGCGCGAATATGACCTGAAGACCGTGCGGCCGCGCATCGCCAACGATCTGGAAGCCTATCATTCGGGCGGCATGAATTATCTCGCCGCCTATTCCGATGCGCAGAGCCTGCAAAACGAGGCGGATCAAACTACCAAGAAGATGGGGCCGGCGGACAGCCGTTACTTCGGCAGCACGATTCTGCCCGAGATCAAGCAGCTTTATGGCAAGCTCGACGCTGAGCAGCGCGCCGGTCGCAGCATGTACTCGACCGCTGTTGCTCAATACGCGAGAGGCACCGATTACGTACCTGAAACCGGAATGTACAAGCTCCACGAGGGCGAGGGCGTCTTCGATTCAAACCGAAATGAGCGCGTCACCCAGGCCATCGAGAGCAGCAGCAGAATGCCCGTGCAGTCCACTTCCATGGGCGATATGCATATACATCTCCACGCAAACGACGCGAAGAGTGGAGCGCAATTTCTGATGGATAATATGCACGTTATTCGCGCTGCGGTGAACCAAAGCCTCTCGGAGAACTCGGGAGGTGGCCTGTGATCTTTCGCCCTCCCGATTCGAAGCTTTTACCGTGGGATGATAAATGCTCTATTTCCACGGCGCGCGCCGCGGAGATCCTTGATGTTTCCATTCAGACGGTCTGCCGCATGATCGAGGATGGCACCTTGAAGGCCTACCAGGTGCGCCCCGACAAGCGCAACAGTCCCTATCGCATCAGCTACGATTCGCTGATGGCACACATCGAAACAGTTCACCAGAAGAACGGCCTTGACCAACGATTCTGAGTGATTGGTATGACAACATTCTCGTAGTAGATGCAAAGCGTTTTATTCGAAGGGAAGGAAGCTGATGAATCCACCAGTTGAGAAACAGGGGCAGAATACTCTAGGAGATGGCCTGGATGGGCAGTGGTCAGGGATCTTGCGCGCCGGTACGCATGATGGCGTCACCTTTACACCCGATGATCTAGATGGAATGGTCAGCGAATATCAAGGCCGAAGCGATGCAACAAAAGCTCCCGTCGCGCTAGGTATTTCCTCTCAGGGAAGCTCTGAACCGGTTGGAAAGATCGATGCTCTTCGACGCGTGGGAAAATCTGTTGAAGGCAAGTTCACAGGTATAGATCCGCGCGTCGAGCATCTATATTCGCGCGGCATATTTCCAAAGAAGTCCATTCAAGTGAAGCATTCACCAGAGGGTGTTTCACTCCAGCGTGTTGGCTTGATTCATCCCAAGTTTCATAGCGGTTCGTGGCATGACGGCGAGACGCCTTCCATCGATGAACTGATGAAACATAAAACAGGTAATAAAGAGTATGTCTTTGGTGATGCAAGCCGCGTTGTTGCATATGAAAATTCTTCTGCCCAGGACCCATGTCAAAATCTAATGCCGAGTGCGGATGCAGTGATCGCGAGTTTGAAGAAGAGCGGCTTCTGGTCGCGCAGATTGGAACGTCTGGGCTTTCCTGCCTTATTCGCGGAGTTGGATCATCAGCCGATACTCGGCAAACTCGCTGGGGCCATGGTAATGGTGATGGATGAAGGCGATCCGACTGGGACACTCCTGTCTGAGCGCGCTCGATATTTTGCTGAGATCAGCGGCCTGTCTTTCGGTGATGCTCTTGAGCAAATCTGGCGAGCGCCCAGGAAGACGGGAGATCCGGTGACTGATGCAGCTAAGGAGCTTCAGGCGCAGGAGAAAATCACCTTTGGCGAAGCACTCGAACAGATTCAGGTTGAGCGGCCTGAATTGTTTTCTAGCCGCTAGTATTGTGGTTTTTCCGCTATTGCTTTATTGGTAACAGTCGGGTCGATAATTGCAGCGGCCAAAGTAGCCGCCAACAACGATCCACCATTGAAAACAGGCAACGGTCCAGTTCCGATCCTGGGCGGTTGCATTCGTGTTTTCAAAATCTTAGCCTTGTTTTAGTCATATATCTCCTGTACGATTATTTAAATAAATTCTGTGGCCTCATAGAGAGAGGAGTTCTGGGATGCATCCTTTTGTGTTGTACTTGGCGGCACGAGCGGGCTGGTTTGCGGAAGGGCGGTTTTTGGGCCGCGTGGTGGACGGGTGGGCTATCGATGCCCAGGAGTTTGTCCGCGTCAAGTTGCCTCACCTGCTGATCGTAGCGTTGATCGGCTTTGTTCTGAGCCGCTTGTTGCACCTGATAACGGCTCGTATGATCCACATCGCCGAGCAGCACGCGCCAGCGCCGGCTCACGTCTCCCAGGTGAAAACCCTGTCTGGGGTGATTCGCACCACGGGGCTGGCCATCATCGGGGTGGTCGTCAGCTTGCAGTTTCTGGCTGCGGTGGGAGTCAACCTGGCCCCACTTCTGGCTTCTGCCGGAATTGCAGGTGTCGCCATTGGCCTGGCGGCGCAGAATATTGTGCGTGACGTGCTGAACGGGATGCTCATTTTGATTGAGGACCAGTTCAATGTGGGGGACACGGTGCGGCTGGCCGGGGTGGCCGGAACCGTGGAACTGATGACCCTGCGCAAGACCTCTGTGCGCGACGCCGACGGGACTCTCTACATAGTTCCCAACTCGCAGATCACCACGGTGGCCAACCTGAGCGTGGGCTACTCGGTGGCCACCGTCAACGTAAGCGTGGATTTCAGCGCCAATCCCGACAAAGTGCTGGAGTTATTGAAGGGGATTGCCATGGAGATCCGCGCGAGCGAGGAGTTCCGCGAGGTTTTTGTGGCCGACCCGCAGATTCCGGGCGTAGATGCGATCAAAGGCTCGGAGCTGATCTTCCCGGTGGTTTTCAAGACACTGGCCACGAAGCAGTACGCGCCGGTGCGGGAGTTTCGGCGGCGGGTGCGTCTGGCGCTGGAGGAGAATCACCTGCTGCCCGGCGACCCCAACCGGGTGTTTCCAGGGACCAGGGACGAGGGACCAGGGACTGGAGATTCACGGGCTGTGGCGGAGGGTGCGCACCAACACGACCCAACCCTGCTGAAGCCGAAAGAGGGCAATCCCTTCAGCCAGTGAATAGAGACAGGGATCAGGGGTCATGAATTAGAAAACAAAAAGCCTAAAATGCTTACGCCAGAGCCACGCGGAGCGCCTCGACATCGGTGATCGGAGGCAGGCAGGTGTGCCCTCGGCAGACGATGGCCCAGGCTTCCACGCCTTCCGGCTTCGGCGCATGAAGCAGGGTTTCGGCCAGAGCCTCGGGAATGCCGGCGGGGACCAACCGTTCAGGAGCGATACGCATCACCGTCTTGTTGACGGCGAATCGGGCAAGGGCTGTTTCCTCCAGAGCTTCGGCCATCCACCCCAGCGACGAAGACCTGTCGCCGGGGACCCCGGCCAGGGAACCGGAACCGACAATCACCACCTGCACCGGATCGAGCAGCAGCCGTTCCAGGGCGAGTCCGTAGGAGCCGGCGTAGAGGCCGAAGTGTTCCACGATGCCGGCAAAAGAGGCGAGCGTCTGCTGGGCGATCTGACGATACTCCCCGCGGCCACTCAGGGATTCGAGACGCAGCAGGGCGGAGGCGGCGGTGGGGTTGCCGGCCGGGGTAGGCGAGTCCTGCAGGGGCTTGCGGCGGGCAGCCAGAGCGCCCAGCGGCGGCGCATTGGCGGGCTGAGCTGCGGTGTCGAAGAACGCACTGGCGGCGCGGTCGTGGAAGAGGGCGATCATGGCGTCGGCCAGCTTGACGGCGGCGTGATAGTAGCGCATCTCACCGCCGGCCAACCAGGCATCGATGCAGGCGTGGACGGTGAAGGCGTAATCGTCGAGCGTGCCGGGGACCTTGTCTGGTTGAGCACCGCACAGCGCGTCGCCATAGGCAATGACGTGGAAGAGCGATTGATTGCCGTCCCAGGCGTCGCGAAGGAGCCGGTCGAGGGTGAGCAAAGCAAAGTCGCCGGCGGAGTTAATTTTCAGGATGCGGGCAGCTTCCAGACAAGCGCTGACGGCCATGGCGTTCCAGCCGGTGTAAAGCGTGCGGTCGATAAAGGGCGTAGGGCGCTGGGTGCGTGCGGCGAGCAGCGTGCGGCGGGCATGGTCCAGAAGCTGGCGCAGATCGTCGATGCTCTGTCCGGTTTCAGCGGCAAATTCTTCCATGGTTTGATTCAGGTGAAGGACGTTGCGGGCCGGATTGTGATGCATATCGCCCAGTTCTCCGATGTCCAAGTAGCGCAGGGCAAAGCCCACATCCTGCGGAGAAAAGTTTGCCGTCAGCAGCGCCAGGCGCGCCTCGGCCAGTGTCCAGGTGAAGTAGTCGCCGTCGTCGTCGAGGTTGATGTCGGCGTCCTGCGAAGCGTAGAAGCCGCCCTGCTCGCGGTCGCTCATGGTGGTCAGAAGCCAGGCGGCAATCTCTTCGGCGATGCGGCGAAAATCCTCGCGGCCCAGGCTCTGGAAGCCGTGCAGGTAATTGCGCAGCAGCTCGGTATTGTCGTAGAGCATTTTCTCGAAGTGCGGAACACGCCAGCGCTCGTCCACGCTGTAGCGATGAAAGCCGCCAGCCAGCTGGTCGTAGACGCCGCCGCGCGCCATGTGTTCAAGCGTGGTGGCGAAGGCTACCCCAGCCGGCTTGTTGCCGCGATTCACGGCCACGTGGAGCAGGAGGTCCAGAGCGCCGGGGTGGGGAAACTTGGGCTGGGAGCCAAAGCCGCCGTTGCGCGGGTCAAACTGACGGAGGATTGAGGCGGCGATTTTATCGACCAGTTCCAGCGAGAGTTGCCCTCCGCCCCCGGAAAAGGATTCATTGTGCTCGATGGCGGCCATGGCGCCGGCGGCGGTTTCCAGCGCCTCATCGCGGCGCTCGCGCCAGACTTGTGCGAGGGTGGTGAGCACGCGGCCAAAACCCGGCCGGCCATAACGGTCGTCGGGGGGAATATACGTGCCGCCAAAGTAGGGCCGCCCGTCGGGAGTAAGAAAAGCGGTCAGCGGCCAGCCGCCCTGGCCGGTAATAGCCGCAACGGCCGCCTGGTAGCGCGCGTCCACGTCGGGCCGCTCGTCGCGATCCACCTTCACGGCTACAAAATGCTCGTTGATGAGGGCGGCGATCTCCGGGTTCTCGTAGGATTCCCGATCCATGACGTGGCACCAGTGGCACCAGACGGCGCCAATGTCGAGAAGGATGGGTTTGTCTTCGGATTGGGCCTGGGCGAAGGCCGCATCGCCCCAGGGATGCCAGCGGACCGGCTGATGACGCGCGGAGCGCAGGTAAGAGGAGGCTGAATGTTCGAGCAGGTTTGTCACGCCGGGG
>OCZT010003249.1_pt1 | contig 16668 bp, 20 predicted proteins | sample 1539031 | NCBI WGS metagenome assembly OCZT01 (sample SAMEA3539308, study PRJEB22396) | soil metagenome | biome: tundra; feature: field; material: soil | place: USA | collected 2010-05 | depth 0.15 m | reverse complement strand
ATTCTAAATCAAAGCGCTATCTTTGTTGGCAGCGTCGTCGGCTTCCTCAACGTATGTACAATACGCATCGTCGCCTCCTCCTTGCCGCCTCGATATCATCTTTGATTTAGAAATGGTATTATCATCTTTAGTTTTAAAATGGAATTATTTCCCTGTAGTTTGGGCCAAAAAAAACGCCCCAAAGTTGGGGCGTTTTCAATAAAGAATTTGTGCTTGAGTTTATTCACCTTTGAGCTTTTCCAATTTTTCCTGTTTGGTTTTGCAATCGATGCAGTCAGTGGTAACCGGCCTGGCCATAAGTCTTTTTTCCGAAATCGGCCCGCCGCAGGCTTCGCAAACACCGAATGTTCCGTCATCAATTCTTTTGATTGCTTCCTGCATTTTCATGATGAGTTTGCGTTCACGGTCGCGGATACGTAATTCAAAATTCCGGTCTGATTCCAGCGACGCCCGATCATTGGGATCGGGGAAATTCTCTTTGCCGTTGGTCATTTCCGAAACTGTTTTGCCTGCCTCACTCAGCAGCTCATTTATTTTCTGGATAAGCAATTTACGGAATGCCTCCAGTTTCTCCGGCTTCAAAGTCGTTTGTTTTTCCAATGTCACCACTCCTTAATATATATAATATAGAGTTTGTAGCCCTTATTACCTAATGGGAAAATGTTTGTAAAGAAAAAATTTTAGATGGGTCACAACATCTACTCTTGAGAGCAATATACTTTTTTTATCTTTTCCACAATGTTTGTTGTGGATTTTCCTTCCACTTCGGGAATTATTGCCACACGCCCACCCCATTTTTTTACTTCTTCACGGCCAACGACTTTATCTTCCGGCCAATCGCCACCTTTAATAAGGATGTCTGGTTTCAGGTAGTTAATCAGTTCCAGCGGTGTCAACTCCGGGAAAATAGTCACGAAATCAATGAATTCGAGCGCGGCGAGGACTTCTGCTCTTTCTTCCTCACCCACCAGCGGCCTTTTTTCCCCTTTGATGGCTCTTACGGAAGAATCACTGTTGAGAGCCAGAACTAAAATGTCTCCGGTTTTCTTCGCTTCTCTTAAATAGCGGACATGACCGACATGCAGGATATCAAAGCAGCCGTTAGTGAAGGCAATCTTCTTGCCTTCCTTACGCAGCGCTTCCAAGTTGTTTTTTAAAGTGTTCCTGTCTAATATTTTATTCACATTCTAACCCCTTAATTAATATAAACTACTTGCGACTAATATAGCTATGAAATGTTGCTTGCTAGAGAACTCTGGCCAGAGTCAATACCGCTACTTTGCCTGCTCCGGCTTTAATCAAAGTTTTTGCGCATTGGTTAATAGTGGCGCCAGTAGTATATACGTCATCAATGAGAATAATATTTTTGCCTTCAGTTTTAGCATTATCGGTGACGGCAAAAGCGCCCTCTATATTATTTTTTCTTTCCTTCTTATCCAGACCAGTCTGAGTTAAAGTAAATTTACGCCGTTTTAGCAAGGAAAAATTGACAGGGATCTGATACTTTTTTTCTATGGCTTGTGCCAGGATTAGCGATTGATTAAAACTGCGTTCCCGAAGTCGCCTGATATGTAAAGGGACCGGTATGATTAAAGAATAATCGGTAAAATCAAAATCCGGAAAACAGAATTCGGCCATAAATGAGGCCAGCGTGGCACCGGCAGATATGTTGCGGCCATATTTAAACTGATGAATTGCATCCAGAATGAGCGTTTCGTAACTGGCAACAGCGCGGGCAAGGCAGAAGTAAGGTTTACTTTCCAGGCAATTTCCGCATAAATGGTCTGAGGCAGGACTATCGAAAAAAGCGATACCACAAATCGGGCAGAGACTACCGGTTATAAATCTTATTTTTTCCTTGCAGGCCGGACAAAATGCTTGCGAGGATCGCTGCGGTAAAATTTCAGCGCACCCCAGACACCGGGGAGGGAAAATAACGTCAGTGATATTGCGTAAAGCTTCATTTAGACTCACGACATTCCCTTATTCAGCCTCTTTACTTCCGTGGTATTTTCAGCAATGTTCATGCGCGGGGCATTCCACAAATCTTCGATAGCATAAAACGCCCTTAGCGATTCCTGGAAGATAGAAATCACTACGTCGTCGTAATCGAGCAAAATCCACTGTCCGTTAGTTTCCCCCTCTACTCCCAGAGGCCGGATGCCTGCTTTTTTTAAGTATCCCTGAGTGGTGGCTGATATCGCCTGTACTTGCCGGTCGGTTGCTCCACTGCAAATAAGCATATAGTCGGTAAAGGAAGATATTTCTTTGACATTCAAAACTACCACATCCTTTGCCTTTTTTTGTAATGTGCCGTTGATACATAAAAGCAGACGGCGGGCGGATTCATTTTTTTTAGCTGGCAATTAGATCTCCTTTTTAAGGCATTTAGGCTGAAGTCCAGTGGCTGAAGGATAAAGCGCATTAAAGATTCCTGATTACCTTCAGCCTTCAGTCTATAACCCTTTTGTTTGTTGTATGCCATAATTAACTTAACTTGACAATGCTGCATTTGATTCCAGTACATCTGCGTTTTGTTTTGCAAGTGGTTATTGAGAAAAAAGAATGGCTATGATAAACAAACAGTCCTTATCAAATTCTATAAGGATTCTGACATGCAGGATATTTTAAAAAGAGTTCATGCGCATATGCCTTATCATCTTTTGCCCGAATATTTGGAGATGATTGTGCAGCAGAAGTTAAATCTGGAAATATATTTCAGCCACTATGTATTTCAGAATCTGGATAAAAAGAAGTGCGCCGAAGAAGCTAAAATATTGGCTGACACCGGTTTAAAAGTTACTTTTCATGCTCCCTTCATGGATTTGCGTCCCGCGGCGCTGGATGATAAAATTCGGCAGACAAGCCTTGATCGAATTAAACAGGTATTCGAAGTTGCTTCTTATTTTCATCCGTTAAAAATCGTCTGTCATCCATCCTTTGATGATCGTTACTATGTTTCCTGCGATGATCTGTGGCTGGAAAACAGCGTTAAAACATGGACGCAATTAATTGCATTGGCCAGGGACACAGGGACAATGATCGCGCTGGAAAATGTTTATGAAAAAGAGCCGAATATTTTGCGTCGTCTTTTCGAGCTTCTTTCTTCCGATCATATATGTTTTTGTTTTGATACGGGGCACTTTAATGTTTTTTCTTACGCGCCGCTCAGTGTCTGGCTTGCCGATATGGGAAAATATCTGGGACATTTGCACCTGCACGATAATCATGGCCGGACAGATGAACATCTTCCGGTAGGTTGTGGCACTTTTCCTTTTATCGAGCTTTTTGAGACTCTCCAGGCGGTCAAAGCGAAACCCACACTGACACTGGAGGCGCATTCCCAGAATGGCCTCTGGCAGTCAATAAATAATATTAAAGATATGGCTCTTTTAGATTTTCTTGATTGAAATGATTTAAAATTAGTTTAGGGAGACAGCGTGCTCGGATATATCTTAAAAAGAATTTTATTTATGATTCCGCTACTTTTGGGAATTACCATTGTTTGTTTTTTCGTGATGCATCTCGCGCCGGGATTGCCAACCGATTTGCAGACCCAGATGAATCCGAAATCTACTGTAGAGATGAAAGAACGGCTCAAAACTTTGTATGAGCTGGATAAGCCGGTTCATGAACAATATTGGTCCTGGCTCAAAAAACTCAGTCACGGAGATTTGGGTATCTCCTTTTCCTCCGATCACCGGCCTGTTGCCGCCAAAATTATGGAACGGCTGCCTATAACCATTATTTTAGAATTTTTATCACTGATAATTATTATTGCCATTGCTGTGCCCATAGGCGTGCTTTCCGCTGTCCATCAGGATTCTATTTTTGACAAGATTACCGGTGTGCTGGTTTTTATCGGTTTTGCCGTTCCCACTTTCTGGCTGGCTTTGCTGCTGATGATATTTTTTGGCATTCATCTTGGTTGGCTGCCTATCTCAGGTCTGCGGTCTTTAAATTATGAATATCTCGCTCCTTGGGCGCAATTTGTTGATCTGGCCAAACATCTGGTTTTGCCGGTATTTATTTCCGCCTTTGGCGGTCTGGCCGGGCTTTCCCGCTACATGCGGGCGAATATGCTGGAAGTGATCAGACAAGATTATATAATGACGGCGCGCGCCAAAGGTTTGAGTGAAAGAGATGTCATCTATAAACACGCCCTGCGGAATGCATTGTTACCGGCTATCACAATTCTGGGGCTTTCCATTCCCGGTCTGATCGGCGGCAGTGTTATATTTGAAACGATATTTGCTATACCAGGTATGGGGCAGCTTTTTTATATGTCGGTTATGGCGCGGGACTATCCAACGGTAATGGGGATTTTGCTCATTGGCGCGATTTTGACTCTGCTGGGCAATTTAATTGCCGATGTGTCTTATGCGCTGGCGGACCCGCGCATCAGAATTTCTTGACGGTGTAATATGAACTTCTGGGGAACATTTTGTAAAAACAAATTGGCACTTACCGGCAGCGGTATAGTTTTGCTACTTTTTATTGTTTCCCTTTTGGCTCCCTGGCTTGCTCCTTACGACCCAGGTCAGATTGATTTGAAGAATGTCTTGGAGTCTCCTTCCTGGAACCATTTATTCGGTACCGATCAGCTGGGTAGGGATGTGCTCTCCCGGATGATCTGGGGTGCTAGAATTTCTCTCAAGGTTGGTTTTGCGGCCACAGGTTTAGCCATTATTATTGGAGTGATTTTAGGCGCGACAGCAGGTTATTATAGTGGTTGGGTCGATGCGGTGATCATGCGTTTTGTGGATATCATGCTTTGTTTCCCCACATTTTTTCTGATTCTTGCTGTAATCGCTTTTTTAGAGCCTTCTATCTGGAATATAATGATCATTATCGGTCTTACCGGCTGGATGGGGGTGACAAGGCTGGTGCGGGCTGATTTTATTTCCTTGCGGGAAAGAGATTTTGTGAAGGCGGCAAAAACCATAGGCGCAAGTGATTTGCGGATTATCTTTATACATATATTGCCTAATGCCATGGCCTCAATATTAGTCGCGGCGACATTGGGTATTGCCGGTGCGATTCTGACCGAATCGGCCTTGAGTTTTCTAGGTATCGGTGTGCAGCCGCCAACGCCCAGTTGGGGCAATATTTTGACTTCCGGTTACGCGAATATTGATATTGCCTGGTGGCTGTCACTTTATCCGGGAATGGCTATACTGATTACGGTTGTCGGGTATAATTTGCTGGGAGAAGGGATCAGGGATTCACTTGATCCGCGTCTGAAAAAATGACAATTTGCACAACCTATACCATTTAAATTTGCCACCGCCTCTATTCCTCTTTTAGCTTTATTTCAAAATAGAAAAGGAAAAAACATGCTTGTCCTTTTCATATATATGGCATAATCCCGCCCAAACTTAAGTATGTTTTCTTTTTCTTCAGTTCGCGCTATGGCGTAAAAAAAAACCGTAGCCACACTAAACAAGCTTGTCGCCAGAAGCGAAGGGTTTTTAATTAATGTTACCGCACCCAAAAGTATCATTGAACTGTAAAGAGGGTGGCGGATGTATTTGTAGATTCCGGATGTTACCAGGCTGGTGGTCGTCTCAATATTGCCGCTGATCTGGGGCTTTCCGCCCTGAAGCAAAAGATAGATGCCATAACCGGCCAGAAGGAGGGAACCGCCCAGAATCATCCAGGTTATCATTCTGAAGAGGGTAAAGGGATTTTGTAGCCAGTAGCCGCAATTGACGAGAATTAAAAGAAATAAAAATTCAAAAGCAAAAAAACGGTAAAATTTACGGCTGTGAATATTAAGAATATCGGGCCAGGAAATCTTGACAATTATCAGTGAAAATATAAAAAATATTACAATTTTGAGCATGGTTATTCCTACTTTCAATAATAAAACAGTAAAGTTGTGTATTATTTATAACGGCAAAATGTGCATAATCTTTAGCTAAAACACCCTACAGTGTCAAGTTCTTTTAAATTAAAGGCATGTTAGATCAGGTTTCTGGCAGGTGTTATTCCAATTCTAAATCAAAGCGCTATCTTTGTTAGCAGCGTCGTCGGCTTCCTCAACGTATGTACAATACGCCTCGTCGCCTCCTCCTTGCCGCCTCGATATCATCTTTGATTTAGAAATGGTATTAGTTGAATAATGGACGGTTTGAAGGCAGATTAACTCTTCGGGCTTGATTATGTTTGAAAAATATAATAGTAGTCCGCGACAGCGATACAAAATAAATATGTCTTCCGGTAAGGGATTAACCGGTCGGATTTTATAATATTGCATTCCATTTTTTAATAATGATTGCCCTGATTTTAGTGAAGGAGGAATTTTTAAAAATGCCCAGAAAAGTCAATTCAGAATCGTTAAATATCGACAGACGAATAATTTCCCGTAAATTGTTATCCGGTGAAATTACCGAAAAGGATTTGCAGAGTTTATTCAAGAAGCTTCCTGATGTTACTGATAATGTTGCGGAAGAGATTGAGAACCCTGACGAAAAATAGGTTCTTATGCTGATAGATTCCCATGCCCACCTGGAAATGAAAGAGTTTAATCCTGATCGTGAGGATGTCATCGAACGTGCGCGGCAGGCGGGAGTTAGTTATATTGTCACCGTGGGAACAAATCTGGCACTGAGCAGGAAGGCAGTGTCTCTTGCCCGTCAACATGAAAATATTTATGCGACCATTGGTGTCCATCCCCATGATGTGGCCAGGGTCGATAGTAAAACTTTTGATGACCTGTGCGAGATTGCCCGCGATCCGAAAGTTGTTGCCTATGGTGAAATCGGTCTTGATTTTTTCCGTAATATTTCGCCGCGCGAAAAACAAATCGAGATGTTTAACCTTCAGCTGGAATTGGCTGTGCAGCTGAAATTACCGGTGATTATCCATGATCGTGACGCGCATGAGCGGACATTGAGAATGGTTAAGGCATCCGGTGTTCGGCGTGGCGTGTTTCATTGCTTTTCAGGTGATTATTCTATGGCCAGGCAATGTATTGAGCTGGGTTTTTATATTTCCATCCCCGGTGTAGTGACTTTTGATAATGCCAAAACTATTCAGGATGTCGCACAGCGCGTCCCGCTTTCTTCACTGCTTCTGGAAACAGACGCACCTTACCTCACTCCTGCACCGCACCGCGGCAAAAGAAATGAGCCTTCTTTCATTATTAATACTGCAAAAAAAGTTGCTCAAATCAAAGGTCTGCCCTGGGAAGAAGTGGCGGATGTCACGGCTCGCAATACCATGAATCTTTTCGGCATTGAAGCTTCCAGCAATATTAAATAAAACATATCAAAAAAGAGTTGCGAGATGACGGATCGTAAAAAAAAAGCTGTTGTCCTCTTGAGTGGCGGAATCGACTCCACCACAACGCTGGCTATTGCCCAAAAGATGGGATTTACAACCTATGCGTTGAGTTTTCGTTACGGGCAGCGCCATGAGATCGAACTGGAAGCCGCCGCCAGTATTGCCCGTAAATTTCATGTTACTAAACATTTGATTCTCGATATTGATCTGCGTCTTATTGGCGGGTCGGCATTAACCGGTAATATCGATGTGCCGAAAAGCCGCAGCGTTGCACAGATGGGAAAAGATATCCCGGTTACATATGTTCCGGCGCGCAATACTATCTTCCTTTCTTATGCTTTGGCCTGGGCCGAAGTAATCGGTTCTTACGATATTTTTATCGGCGTGAATGCTCTGGACTACAGCGGGTATCCCGATTGCCGCAAGGAATATATAGCTGCCTATGAGAAAATGGCCAACCTGGCGACAAAAGCCGGTGTGGAAGGCAATCAGAAATTAATAATTCATACACCGCTTATTGAGATGAGCAAAGCGGATATTATTCGCAAAGGGATAGAACTGGGAGTTGATTATTCTCTTACGCATAGTTGCTATGATCCATCAGCCGCAGGACTGGCCTGCGGTGAGTGCGACTCTTGTCTTTTACGCCTGAAAGGTTTTCAGGAAGCAGGCATTAGTGATTCAATCAAATACAAAAAGACAAAAGGTTGACTTTGAGCTATTTAGTCAAAGAAATATTTTACTCGATACAGGGTGAGGGCTACTATGCCGGACGCCCGGCGGTATTTTGCCGATTTGCCGGATGCAATTTATGGTCGGGGAAAGAGGAAGACAAGGAAGATGCTCTCTGCAAATTTTGTGATACTGATTTTGTGGGCTTTGATGGACCGGAAGGCGGAAAGTATCAAAGCGCGCCACAACTGGCAAAAAAAATCAGACAATCATGGCCGCAAAGAGATGTAAAACCAGCAAAGCCTTTTGTGGTCTGCACCGGCGGTGAGCCGCTTTTGCAACTGGATGCTGAATTGATCACCGCGTTACATGAAGAAGGATTTGAAATTGCCGTGGAAACCAACGGCACCATCATGCTGCCGCCGGGCATTGATTGGGTTTGTGTCAGTCCCAAAGCTGGGGTTGAATTGTTGCAGCTTTGCGGGGATGAATTAAAACTTGTATATCCGCAGCCGGGGGCCCAGCCGGAGAAATATGCCAATCTCGATTTTCGGCACTTCTTTTTGCAACCGCTGGGTGGGCCGGAGCGGGATTTAAACACCAGGCTGGCGTTGCATTACTGTCTTGCCCATCCGCAATGGCGGATCAGTCTTCAGTTGCATAAAATACTGGGAGTGCGATAAGGAATAAAAATGGAAATATATAAAGTGTTCAAATTTGACGCGGCACATCGCCTGCCCAACGTTCCTCACGGGCACAAGTGCGCCCAGTTACACGGGCATTCTTTCCGTGTCGAAATTCATGTGCGGGGTAAGGCCGATCCGCATACAGGCTGGGTAATGGATTTTGCCGATATCGCCTCCGCCTGCCAACCCATCATAGATCAACTGGATCATAAATATTTAAACGACATTGCCGGACTCACTAATCCAACATCGGAAAATTTAACCAAATGGATCTGGCAACGCCTTCAGCTCACTCTTCCGCAACTAAGCAGAATAGTCGTTCAGGAAAGCCCGGAGTCAGGATGCATTTTTGAAGGGAAAAGTAGTGTTGATCATCTCAGAAGGAATGGCAAATTGAATGATGAAGCACCGTTTGATAAGCTCACAAAAGTTTCCCCATTATTATGATTAAACAGATTGCTTTTTGGGGGCTAATGTAATAAATTTTACGGCAGGGGTGCCGAATAAGGCTGAGATTATACCCTTTGAACCTGACCTGGATAATGCCGGCGTAGGGAATGGCGACACAAAAAATATTATCAGAGCCATATCCTATGCAGGCAGAAGGGTATGGCTTTTTTTGTTTAAGGTATGTGCAGAGCGTTGAAAAATATAATAGTTGAGTAGGCGATAGTTGTTGGCACTAAAGATTGATACATCGATCCAAATATAAGGTTGATTTAGAGAAGTGAGCATATCGCAAATAATAAACTTAGTCAGTGGTGGACGCTTGGGTGATCGCGATTTTTTTCAGAAAAAAATTGCCCAGATGGAAAATTGTCTGATCATTTGCTGTGATGGCGGCGTGCGTCATCTGCAACAAACAGGGATTAAACCGGATGTGATCATCGGCGATATGGATTCCATTGATCCTGCCCAACTGGGAAGTTATTCCCGCCAGGGTATAAAGATAATAAAATATCCGGCCAATAAAGATTTTACCGATACGGAACTGGCGCTCAATTATGCCATAAACCTTAAGCCTGCGGCAATATACATCTGGGCTGCGTTGGGTGGCAGACTCGATCATACGCTGGCCAATGTGTTTTTACTTATAAAAGGCAAGGATGCATCCATTGAAACTTATCTGATTGATGAATATTGTGAGGCTTTTATTCTTAATGGAAGTAACGAGTTTAGTAGTGCTGCGGGTCAAACCGTTTCCCTGATCGCATTGAGTCCGCAAGTTGAGGGAATAACTCTCCAGGGTTTTCTATATCCTTTAGATTATGCAACATTAAGGATGGGCGAGTCACGCACAGTGAGCAACATTATTAATGAAGATGATGCGAAAATCAGTGTGCGGTCGGGAAATCTTCTGGTGATCCGTTATTGGCAAAAGGATATTTTCCCGGAGGCGTTATAGTTTATGAAGCCGGTTAAGGTATTATGCGTGGGTGGTTCCGATTCCAGCGGCGGCGCAGGTATTCAGGCTGATTTGAAGGCTGTGAGCGCCTGCGGCTGTTACGGGATGAGCGTGATCACCGCCCTGACTGCTCAAAACACCCGCGGGGTTCAGGATATTTTCCCTGTTCCGAAAAAAATTATTTTGGCGCAATTGGATTCGGTATTGAGCGATATAGGCGCTGATGCGGTTAAAACCGGTATGCTTCTAACCGCAGGTGCTGTCGAATCTGTTGTTAAGAAGGTTAAAGAATATAGTCTGGAGAAATTAATAGTTGATCCGGTGATGATCGCCAAAGGTGGCCGCACGATGATGCAGGAAAAGGCGCGACAGGCGCTTGTCAAAAAGTTGCTGCCGCTGACATTTGTTGTCACGCCGAATATCCTGGAAGCGGAATCTTTAACGCACATGAAAATCCGGTCGATTTCGGCGATGAAGAACGCCGCAGCCGTCATTTTGGGGCTTGGTGTAAAAAATGTTGTGATTAAAGGAGGGCATTTGCCCGGCAGCCGGAAATCCGGCAGCATCGATATCCTTTATGATGGGAAACAATATTACGAGTTTTCAGCAGACTGGATCGAAACAAAAGACACGCACGGCACCGGCTGCACATACGCCTCGGTGCTTGCTGCCGGCCTTGCGCAGGGCAAAAATATACTTCACGCTGTAGAACAAGCGAAGATAATGGTAACGCGGGCGATTGAAAATTCGCTGCACCTGGGGAAAGGACACGGGCCGGTACATGCGGGCATTGCGCTCTATCCACGGGGAAAAAGACACGAATGCCTTCTGGAGCTTCGAGCGGCGAGCCATCAATTGACCGCCTTAAGAAGCGGTCGGTTAATCCCAGAGGTTCAATCCAATCTGGTCTATGCGATGGCGGGCGCTGAGGATGAACGTCATGTCGCGGGATTTCCCGGAAGGATCATTTGTTTGCGCGATAAGGCGCACGCCGTGGCCGATCCGGAATTTGGCGCTTCCAGACATATTGCCAATATCGTTCTGACTGTTTTGAGGTATGACCCGTCATACCGCAGCGCGATGAATATTAAATACTCGGAACAAATTATCGAGGCCTGCAGAAGGCTCGGTTTTTCAGTGGAAAGTTTCGCTCGGGCGAATGAGCCTTCCGAAACGAAAAACACAGAAGGGGCATCCTTGGAATGGGGAGTCAATGAAGTACTGAAGCGAACCAAAACGGTTCCGGATATTATCTTTGATAAAGGGGGGTGGGGCAAAGAACCGATGGTTCGCGTTTTGGGCAAAAACCCACTGGATGTGGTGAACAAGGTGCAAAGCATCTTAAGACAAATATGAATACATTGGGAGGAGAAAGAAGCATGGCATTGGATGAAGTGGTGATTACTCGAGCAATTATGGAGAGGTTTACGCAAAAGTTTTTGGAATGCACCAGTGTGGATGTGGCCATTGTCGGCGGCGGTCCGGCGGGTTTGGTGGCCGCTTACTATCTGGCGTCTTCAGGAAGAAAAGTCGTTCTTTTTGAGCGGAAGTTAAGCCCGGGCGGCGGCATGTGGGGCGGCGGCATGATGTTCAATGAAATCGTTATTCAATCCGAAGCCAAAGAAATTCTTGATCTGTTCGGCGTCCGCACCCGGCAGTATCGTGAAAATTACTTCACCGCCGACGCGATTGAAGCGGTCACAACGATTTGTTCGCGATCTTTGCGCGCAGGCGCGACTATTTTCAATTGTATGAGTGTGGAAGATGTCATGATTCGTGAGGGGATGGTCACAGGCCTGGTGATAAACTGGTCGCCCGTGGAAATGGCGGGGCTTCATGTCGATCCCATGACGATTGCGGCGCGCGATATCATCGACACAACCGGCCATGCTACTGAAGTCCTGAAAGTGATCGAGAGGAAAACTGATATGTTGTTGGCCACACCGTCAGGAAAGTTGATGGGCGAACGCTCCATGTGGGCTGAAGAAGCAGAGAGGCAGACCCTGGAAAATACCCGTCAAATCTGTCCGGGCGTATATGTGGCCGGCATGTCGGCTAACGCGGCTTTCGGCGGGCCAAGAATGGGGCCGATCTTCGGAGGCATGCTTCTGTCCGGTCGGAAGGTTGCCGAATTGATCATTGCATCATCCTGAAGACGGGAATAATGCATAAATATGTTTTGGAGGAAGAAATGACACAATTGGAAAAAGCCCGCAAAGGCATGATTACTGTAGAGATGAAAATTTGCGCGGGTGATGAAGGCGTCGAGCCTGAGTATATACGTCAGGGTGTTGCTGATGGAACCATCGTTATTGTCCGTAATGTAAATCATGCAACAATAAAGCCGCTGGCGATCGGCAGGGGCTTACGCACTAAAGTCAACGCCAATATCGGCACGTCCAAAGACAATAATGATTTGACTCTGGAGTTGGAAAAATTAAAAATCGCCACAGCAGTGGGCGCCGACGCCGTGATGGATCTTTCCACTGGCGGCGATCTGGCTGCCATCCGCAAGGCGGTCATGGAAAAATCCACTGTGGCTATCGGGACTGTGCCTATTTATCAGGCTGCGGTAAAGATTTTGCAGGAAAAGAAAGCGATATCGGAAATGACCGCGGAAGATATGTTTGCCGTCATTGAAGAAAACGGCAGAGACGGAGTCGATTTCATTACAGTGCATTGCGGCGTCAATAAAAGAAGCGTAGCTGTGGTGGAGCAGCAGGGAAGAGTGCTGGGTATTGTAAGCCGGGGCGGTTCGATGACGGCCAATTGGATGTACTGCAATAACCGTGAAAATCCCCTTTATGAAGATTATGACCGGCTTGTGGAAATTGCGCATCGCTACGATATGGTTTTGAGCCTGGGCGACGGACTGCGTCCCGGAGCCATCGACGATGCAACTGATCAGGGACAACTGCAGGAACTGATCATTCTGGGCGAACTTGCTTCACGGGCGCAAGCTGCCGGAGTGCAAGTGATGATCGAAGGTCCCGGGCATGTGCCGATTACTGAAATTGAGGCCAATATCAAACTGCAAAAGAAAATCTGCCAGGGCGCTCCATTTTATGTCTTGGGACCGCTGCCCACGGATATCGCGCCGGGTTACGATCATATAACCTCTGCCATTGGCGGAGCCATTGCCGGAGCAGCCGGTGCCGATTTCCTCTGCTATGTTACTCCCGCCGAACATTTACGGCTGCCGACACTCGCTGACGTCCGCGACGGAGTCATTGCTGCACGTATTGCCGCACACATTGCCGACATTGCTAAAGGAGTGCGCGGCGCAAGGGAGCAAGACCGGAAAATGTCTCAGTGCCGGAAAAATTTTGACTGGCAGGGGCAGGTGGACTTATCCATTGATCCGCAAAAGGCCAGCGCGATTCTGGAAAAAAGCAAGAGCGCACAGGATGAAGGCTGCACAATGTGTGGCGAGTTTTGCGCCATTAGATTAGGTAAAAGATAATTTGGCAAAGAGGAATAAGAGATGGTTCATAGTTTGTCATTGCGAGGCGACTCTCAGGAGCCATGGCAATCTCTATGATGTGCATTAGATAAGAGATTGCTTCGGTCGTTTCACTCCATCGCAAAGACATTACGACACAGTTTCATAAAGAAGAGGAGTACGCATTGCCTGACAAGTGTGCAAATACAGCAAGAGATAAACGCAAAGAAGCAGCCCGTATAGTTTTACGGTTGAGATCCGCTGGATTTGAAGCTTATTTCGTCGGAGGTTGCGTGCGTGATTTTGTACTGGGTGTAATTCCGGATGATTACGATATCGTAACGTCGGCACTCCCTGATCAGGTCATGGCGGTTTTTAAACGCACTGTCGCCATTGGGGCAAAATTTGGGGTTGTTGCCGTTATTGTGGAAGGCCATCCATACGAAGTGGCAACTTTCCGCAGCGATGATGTTTACATCGACGGCAGGCGACCCTCGCAAGTTCATTTCTCTTCAGCTAAAGAAGATGTCTTCCGGCGTGATTTTACCGTCAATGGTTTATTGATGGACCCGGTAACAGGGGAGATCACGGATTATGTTGACGGCCTTGCCGATATCAGGAAAAAAATAATCCGTACGATTGGTGATCCCGATCAACGCTTCAAAGAAGACCACCTGAGGATGTTGCGGGCAATTCGTTTTACCGCCAATCTGAATTTTAACCTTGATTCTTCCACGCAAGAAGCCATTGCTAAAAATGTTGCCGAAATCAAAAAAATCAGTGCTGAGCGCTTGCAGGACGAGCTCAACAAGCTTCTCACCCGTGGTGGTGCCCGCCGGGGATTGGAGTTAATGGTGCAAACCGGAATGCTGCGGGAGATATTGCCGGAGGTGGATTCTATGCAAGGTGTTAAACAACCGCCTCGTTTTCACCCTGAGGGTGATGTCTGGCAACATACTTTGATGCTGCTGGAGATATTATCTGATGAAAAAAGACCAAGGGTGAACCCAGTGCTCGCCTGGGGAGCTCTTCTGCATGATGTCGGTAAACCAGTCTCGCGCAGTGAGGATGAAAACGGTGTGCATTTTTACGGCCATGTCCAGCAGGGTGAAAAAATCGCCGATGAGATAATGCAGCGCCTGAAGTTTTCACGGGCGCAAAGGGAAGCAGTGCTCAATCTCATTGGTCAGCATATGATTTTTATGAATGTTCAAAAAATGCGTCCTGCCCGGCTCAAAAGATTTTTACGCGTGCCGGATTTTGATTTGCATCTGGAGTTGCATCGTCTTGATTGCCTGGCCAGTCACGGTATGATGGATAATCATGAATTTTGCCGTAATCAACTGGAAAACTTAGCTGTGGAAGAATTACATCCACCGCGCTTACTTACCGGTGACGATTTGATTGCCCTCGGTTTTACCCCTGGGAAAATAATCGGCGAAATTTTACGTGCGCTGGAAGATGAACAGATGGAAGGCAGAGTTAGTTCACGAGATGAGGCAAAAATATTTGTTGAGAATAACTGGAAAAAATAAATTTGCACTTGTCATTTTTCCTGAATTGTTTTGTACTTATAAGATTTGGATAAAAGATTAAAAAGATGAATAATGTACTTCCAAAAATAATAATTCTTTTATTTATTTCATTTCTTCTTTTATCTTGTGCCAGCCGGACGACACGCCTGGAGCCGGAATCACCGGCTCAGAAAAATAAATCATTAGAGCTCATGGGCCATACCATTCAGGCCGGAGCATTTGCCAAAGTTGAAAATGCGGTGCGTTTGACGGAAACTCTAAAAAAGCGTGGATTAAATGCCACCTATTTCAAGGCCGGTGACGGATTGTTTAAGGTTCGCATCGGAAACTATTCGACAAAGGAAAATGCCCAGCAAAGAGCGCAAAGCTTGAAAGATGCTCATCTCATCGAAGAGTTCTACATTGTCAAACCGGAAGATTATACTGTTGCCAGACAAAAACAATATGGCACAAATTATTTAAGAGAGGCGCTCGTAAAAACTGCCCGTGATTTTATCGGAGTCCCATATCTGTGGGGTGGGGCATCTTCAGAGACAGGATTTGATTGCAGTGGTTTAACCATGACAGTATATCAGTTAAACGGCTTAAATTTGCCGCGTCATTCAAAACAACAGTATGAAGCCGGAAGCCCTGTAAGCAGAAGTCAATTACAAAAGGGCGATTTGATTTTCTTTGCCTTAAGCGGCACAAGAAAAGTTTCGCATGTGGGAATTTATATCGATGATGGAAAATTTATCCACGCTCCATCTCATGGTAAAAAAATATGTGTTGAGTATCTTTCCACTCCATTTTTCGCTAAAAGATTCGTCAGCGGGCAAAATTATCTCTGATTAAAATTGTAATAATATTTTGCGATGAATGATGAAAATGATTATCTTTCAGTATGTGATAATCATAATAATGCGTCTGGATAATTTAATATCATTGGCAAACCAGCGTCAGTTCTAAGTTTGGCGAGTATATGGATAAGGCAGAAGTTGTTTTTTCAACTTCACATTTTGATCGTTATCGATGGTTTCATCAAAAAAGAAGTGCTAATGGAGAAATAAATAAAATAATAAATTAATATTTTTTTACATTATTTGTTGACCAGAATATAAAAATGAAGTAAAATTAAACCATAAGCAAGTATTAATGGTATTAACCGAAGAATAAAATTTGATCAAAGGAGGCCCCACAAGATGACAGCAACAGCTAAGAAGGTCGTGAAGAAAGCAGCAGCAAAGAAACCAGCAGCTAAGAAGGTCGTGAAGAAAGCAGCACCAAAGAAAGTTGTAAAGAAGGCAGTGGCAAAGAAAGTTGTAAAGAAAGCAGCACCAAAGAAAGCAAGATAGAAAATAAGTATTAAGAAATAACAATGAGCAAACAACTTCTTTACGGTTGTTTGCTCATTTGTTTGTTAGTAGCACAAAATATCACAGTTAGTCTTTTCCATAAAAATTATTATCGAGGGATGAAACTGTGCAAGCATATCCATCTTCAGACAATGCCACATAAAGTTTAGTCCAATATTTCTGCCGAGCAGCAATCCAAATTAAAAAAAACTTTATTCCAATAAATATCATTAAATGATATGAATATAAGCAGTAGGGTGGAACAAGCGCAGCGGTTCCACCAATTGTAATATATCAGGTGGATGCG
>OCZT010003248.1_pt1 | contig 16672 bp, 10 predicted proteins | sample 1539031 | NCBI WGS metagenome assembly OCZT01 (sample SAMEA3539308, study PRJEB22396) | soil metagenome | biome: tundra; feature: field; material: soil | place: USA | collected 2010-05 | depth 0.15 m | reverse complement strand
GCCCGTGCGAGGTACTCACTGAACCTCGGACGTAGCTCCCTGGAACCAACCACGTACGTCATGACCAGACGCTACCGCACGCCTACCGGCAATGCAAGGTTAGTTGCGTACCATATGGCGTACAAATATCAGATCAGGACGGGGTTCACCAGGGAGGGAGGGGCCTTGACAGCCTTGCGTTGTCAGGGACTGACAGCAGGATCTGAACGCGTGTTCGCGTTGACGACATCGTCGCCGGCGGAGGCCATTGACAGAGGCGGACGGAGGCGCCACGGCCGGGTCACACAGCGGCTGCGGAGCCTTGCCCGATCGGCGATACTGGAGGCCAACGCCCGGCTGCCTCCCCCCTCGGCAGTCGGTCCCGTGAGCCGGCCCCTACCCCCTCAGCGGCCGGCTCTTCTTTGTCTCCGGATCCCGCATTCCGCGCGGAAACCCATCTGGCCAGGGTCGGCTGGCATCGCACGTGGCACAATATGAACGTATGTGCGGAAGGTTCGTCCAGCAGCGACCGGTCAGCGAGATCGCGGCCATCTTTGCCGCCGTGCCCCTCTTCGAGGACCCGGGCGGCCACTACAACGTCGCCCCGAGCCAGCTAATAGCCGCGGTCGTCGAGCGACCCGATCGGCGGCGTGGCGTCGCTCCGTTCATCTGGGGCCTGGTTCCGTCGTGGACGCCGAAGGACAAGCCGCACCAACGCGCCTGTTCAACGCTCGCTCCGAGTCCGTCGTCGATCGCCCGGCATTCCGCGGCCTGCTCGAACGGCACCGGCTGATCGTGCCCGCCGAGGGCTTCTATGAATGGCGCAGCGGCGCCCATGGTCCGCCTCAAACCTTCTACATCCGTCGGATCGACGGGCGCCCGCTGGCCCTTGGAGGGCTCCGGACGAGCTGGCGCGACCCTGACGTCGCCCGACACGTCGATGAGCCATTCCGGACGACGACGATCCTCACGACGAGTCCCAACGGGCTGATGGGCCAGATCCACGATCGGATGCCCGTGATCATTGCCGAGGGCGCTCTCGATGCCTGGCTCGATCCCTCGTTTGGAGATACCGCGGCGCTGCGCTCATTGCTGCGTCCGGCTGCCGACGATCTTCTCGAGGCGGTTCCGGTTGGTGCGGAGGTCGGCAACGCGCGTAATCAGGGACGTGAGCTGATCTCCCCTATCGGCAGGCCGCTGGTGGCCGTTCCGCTCGACTGACGACGGCAGCGACCTCGTTTTTACGTTTGGCGAGTTGTTAACCCGGCGCTAGCGAGGAATGTGCCTCGGGAGGTGGTGTCAGCCGCCTGGTCCAAGCTCACCGTGCGGACGGGCCTTTCCACTCTCGTTGATGAGAAGTCATGTGCCGAACGGAGAGGTCATGGGACTTGATGGCGCTCGTCCTTGTCGAGGTCGACGAGTCGACCGAGCGACCGGGCCACTGCCCCCAAGGGCGGCGGAGCTTGGGATCCCGATGGGCCACCCGGGATAGGGTCGGCCAGCCTTGTCGACCGCTCTATCTCTGTGTCGAATGCCGCCCTTCGAACGCCTTGACGCGCCTAAAGGCCTCCGGGCGACTAGGAATGCGAATATGTGTCCGCCCCGACCAAACATGCTCTCGCGAATCGATGGGGACCGGACATGGCAGCTTCTACGCGCCAGATCGATCTTGTGAACTTCGCGCGGCTTTTCGCGGCCCAGGCTCCCTGGGTCCTCTTCGTTGGTTCGCCGATCTCCGTCGCCGAGCCCACGTGCGTGCCTGGCGTTCCGGCGATCATCGATGCGCTGCTTGGCGAGCTAGGAAAAGGCGAGGAAGCATCGGTCCCAGGGGCCTCGCGTCTTCTGCGCGATGGCGCCGCGGCCTTGGCTCGGGACGATCGGAAGCGACTCCTCGGCGACAATCGCCGCGTGCCTTTCGAAGTGATCCTGAGCGAGATCGCGAACCATACTGGCGATTTCGTGCCGCGGTTCGTTCAGGAGATGGTTCGGTCTAGGCAAGATGCGCTCCCCAACGCGAACCATCTGGCGATCTCGAGGCTGGTCGATGTCGGATTGGTCGACTTGGTGGTCACGACCAACTTCGACGAGAGCCTCGAGGCCACCGCATGCAGGCTCTCGGTAAGCATTCCTCTAGGCAGCGAGCGAGAGGTGCCCGGCTCCCCGGGCCTGCTCAAACTCCACGGGACGATCTCTCGTCCGGAAACCATGGCGATAGACCCGGAGAGCCTAGCCCGTCGCGACCAGCCGGATTGGCGGGAGTTCGTCGCCGATCAGCTTCGCGGCCGCAATATTCTGTTCGTAGGGTACGGCTTCAACGATCCGTTCGATATCGCGCCCGCACTGCTTCTGGCGGCCCAGAGTGAACGAACGCAATTCTACTGGGCCTGCCAGCTTCCCGATCTCGACAGGCTCCCCAGGGTAACCCTCGCTGGCGTGATCCTCCACGACCTGTACAACTCCGCCGGCAACCTCCTCAACGTGTTGGCCAGGGAAACCGCGGCGGTCGCCATACCCCCGGACCCAGAAGGGACGGAGGGAGCGACGCAAGAGGCGGAGGCCGCCGAGGCAATCTCACGGGCGATTGCGTCCAGGCAGATATCTGTTTCGGAGAAGCTGGCAGCGCTCGCCGCCCTCTTCTATTGGACCGAGGACGGCGAGGCCGCGCTCCAGTACTTCCGGGTCGCATCTGAGTGCCCCGGCAGCCGCATAGACAACCACATACTCGCTCGTGCCTCCATGCGAGCTCGCAGATTCCGACAGGCGACCCGGTATTTCGACAGGATGCTCGCCACTGAGCTGCCGGTGATGGGCGCCGATGCGAGGGTGCGAGCTGAGATTGACTGGTCGGTCGCCGCTGGCTTCTGCTCGTCTACGGGGGGACGTAGACGGGACGCTGGCCGCTATTACCTTCGCGCCCGACGCGCCTTCAATCGCTCCGGGTTGTCGGTCTCGGACCTCGGGCCCTACCTCGCCGATCAGCTCCTTCGGAGCCAGGCTGGCCACGAGATCGGCAAGGCACGCTTTAGTGTGGACAGGAGCAGGCGTGAGCTGCGCCTTCGCCGTGCGGAGCGGTATCTCAATGTCCTCGAGAAGCTCGATCTAGCACTCGCGACGCGCCCACTGCTGGCCCTCGACCGGGCAAGGATCGCATTGGCTCGCGGCGACAGCAAAGAGGCCCTCTCTAAGATTGCTGTTGCCAGGACTCGCATTCAGCACCTGCGCGACCCACACGCGGTGTCGGTCTGTGATCGACTAACGGCCATGGCCGCCAGAGACCGGCGAGCCCTAGTAGAGGCAGGTCGTCGCGCTCGCACCGAAGGACGGATGCTTGAGTGGGCGAAGATCGGCTTCGAGTACTTCGGCTTCGACGGAAATGGGCCTCTCGCGCCGTGGGAGCGCGCAATTCGCAACCGAGCGCTCGCATCCTGGGATCTTGCGAAGGACATACTCGACCCAATGGAGGGGGGCCGCCGACTCACATCAGTTCAGCAGGGGGTCGAATCGTCCGCCTTGCGCCGGAGGCGTGCTTGTGGCTCTATCCGCCCGCACTAGCCCCACTAGCGCAGCAATGGCCCCTAGCCAAAGGGCCGTCCAGAACGCTGCCAGCAGGTCTCCCATCTGATAACTATGCGTAAGTACCGCGGTCACATAGACGGTCGCCAATCCAACTGCGCCAGCCGCGACTGCGATTCCGCACTGGACCGCAAACGACGCCGAGAACGAATGGAGCCTATCGCCGGGCCACACCCGGGCATGCCGATCTACCGTCAGCACCAGAGGGGAAACTAAGGAGACGAAGCCCAAGTAGGCACCCCCAAGGATGACTAGCTGTCCCCACCGTTCGCCCGCCGGCGCCTGCTCCACTGCGATTGTCGCCAACACCGAGATGCTCGCGCCAAAACCGATCCAACAGACCGGTCTCAATTGCCAGGTCGTGGCCGGCCAGGACCACAGCGCCAGAACACCACAAAGGACCACGATGCCAACGTGGAGTACGTTCGAAGCGGCGTCGGCATTGAGCAGCAGCGCTGCAGCTCCGGCCAGACCGATGCTGCCAGCCGAGCCGACGACGGACCGTCTCGGTGTCAACGGGGAAGATGAGCTCTTGAACCGCGTCATGTTGACTCGCAAGTCGCGTACTCCCCTCAGTTGGCCCAGCAGCCGTCTCGCCGACACAGGCAATGTCGCGTTGGTCGCCCACGTAATCCTTGCCAGGTATCGGCACGGTCAAGAAGATCCTGAACCTACGCCACTGTAGCGCCTCCGAGAGGGCTGAACACACTCAGGTCATGGTGCCGGCGCAGCACCTTGATCTGAGTGGCCGGCGGCTAGGTCGCCGATGGGACGCGTCCCCTCGCCCTGCAGAGAGGGGTCGGCGCCAGCTTTGGGCGCGTGTACTCCAGGTATAGGAAATGGCAGATTGCGCCAAGTACAACAAGGCTCAATAGAGCGTCCCCTGGGAAGCGACCGAAGCACGATCGCCTCGGCGATGCCTACGGTCCTAGCGCAACTTCTACGCACGCGCCCGCACGACGATTGCCGTCCACACTCAGTGGCGGCTGCGCCTGCTGGGTCCGACAGCCTGGGCTCGCTGTCGCACGATGGAAGGCAGCGGAAGGTCGGCCACAGTAGAACTGACGTACGACACCGCCTCTTCGGTCTCAGCGTTTGAGCCGGAACGGGGAGCGGCACGACCGTTTCGGACCTCGTACAGAGCTGCTCTTGCACGGTCCGGATCACTTAGAGCTTCCAGCGGAGTAAGCGGGCCTTCGTCGGTGTCGAGCGAGCCGCAAATGAGCCATCGCCGCATTTGACTAGGCTCTACCTTGGTTCCGCCACCTGGCGTCGGGTACTTGGCCTCTAGGTAGGCCTCCAGTTCCGAGGCAAGGGCGGCGAGAACGGCGATGTGAGCGAAAGTCCGGACTGATGATGTTCGCTCATTGAGGGCCCGAGATAACGACGACGCATTTGTGCCCGTCAGCTTGACCATGACGTCAGAGGTGGGTTCTATTCCAAAGGCCGAAGCTATTCGATTTATGTCGTTTGGGAGCGTCGTGTGCGCAAAGATATCGACGCTTCCGAGGACGTTGAGGTTCATGAGGTCATCTACTCCGTCGGGGTGGCGGCCGTCTCTACGAAATTGGAGATGGTGCCATCCGCGCTTGTCTTTGAGGACCCTGGACTCATGACCATGTCCAGGTGTCCATTTGGTTTGCACATTGTCCCACCCGGACGGTGCCTCGGCAAGTCACTGCCTTTGCGACGGGGTTGCGGTTGAGGGTCTACATGGCACCATTGTTATCGGCTCCGGGCTGCACTTCCTAAGATCCCAAGCCAAAGTACCTGGTTCACCCTACCATCCGGCCCATTCGATGGGGGCCGAGGCATAGGACCTAAGGCCTACTGGCCCCGTGGGCGGTCTCTGGGCGATCTGTTATCATCCGCGGGAATCGCAACCCGAGGAGCAAATCCGTGGACAAGCCGCCGACTGCGCAAGCGCCTTCCATCCGCCCCTCCGTTAGCAAGCCTAACGCATCTACTAATGGTGTGTCCAATTCAGACGCACCGAATGCTAATGGGGACGCAGGCCGGTCCAGCAGCAGGCGGCACGTTGAGGTTGAACCCGTCCTTGGGAACGTAGGGCTTTTCTTGGCGGCGCTCGGCATTCCTGCGACGGGCGAGGGCAACTCTCTTAGTCCAAGCCGCACTCGTGTCTTCCTGATGCCCCGCAATTCTTCCGCTGCGACTTCCAGAGCGGTCGTCATCAGTTCCTCCGACGGGTCGGCGGCCAACGTACGCGTCAATGTTATCGACTTGGTTCAATCGGACGTTGAGCTTATCGAACGTCCTTCGGCGGCACCCCACCCCGCCAGACTGACTGAGGCCTCGCCGACGCTGCAAACCGACGCGGGTGATGGTCCCTTGTCGCGCTGGGAGCACGATCACGGCAGGGGATGGCTTTGCGCCAACTGCCTGGGAGTGGCTCACAGCAAGTAGCAATAGGGCCGTCGATCCAATCGGGTAGGGGCCGAGGTCAACTCGGCCCCTCCCACACCACCGGACATGCGGGTCCGCATCCGGCGGTTCGCCAGTTCTCCCGAAGACGACGGACACGAACGCCGATCGGCACCAGACCAAGATCGGTCCAGTAGCTGATCGGCATGGCCCGACTGAGCGGAGCGGAGCCTGCGAGCCGCCAGTAGCCCTTCCGGCTGGCCGCCCATTGGCGAGCCTGCTCGTCTGGAATACCGAGGGCACGGAGGTTGCGGCGCCTTGCGGCGTAGCGCTTCCACTCTTTCCAGCGGACCTGCCGCAATCGACGACGGAGCCATTGGTCAAACTCATCGAACACCGAGGGCGTTTCGGCCAGGGCGAAGTAGGCGGACCAACCTGCCAGGAACCGGTTGAGGAGGGCAAGCCTGATTGGCATGGCGATCGAGCGACGACGGGAAGTGAGTTCGCGTAATCGGGCACGCAGACGAGTCTTCGTCTTTGACCCGAGCCTGACTCTGATCCTGCCATCGCGCCGATAGAAGCCGAAGCCGAGCAGGCCCCGGACCGTTGCCGGGGATATGCCGCTCTTGGCCTGGTTCACTTGGAGGTGGAGTCGCTTCTCCACGAAGGTCGTGATGCCTTGGAGTACCCGTTGAGCCGCTCGCTCGCTGGCCACATAGACCCGCAGGTCGTCGGCATAGCGGACGAAGGCATGGCCCCGTCTTTCCAGCTCGTGGTCGAGGTCGTCGAGCATGATGTTCGCGAGCAGTGGCGAGAGCGGAGACCCTTGCGGGGTGCCCTCTTGCGTCGCGACCTTCACACCGGCGACCATGACCCCGGCATCGAGATAGCGGCGGATCAGTTTCAAGATCCGCCGATCGCCGACCCTTCTGGCCACGCGGGCCATGAGGGCGTCGTGCTGAACTCGGTCGAAGAACCGGTCCAAATCGACATCGACGACCCACCGCTCCCCTGCCTCGATTGCCTGCTTGGCGGCGTTCACCGCCTGATGGGCACTCCGTCCTGGCCGGAAGCCGAAGCTTGCGTCCGAGAACGTTGGTTCGAAGATCGGGGTGAGGACCTGACTCAACGCCTGCTGGAGAAAGCGGTCGATCACCGTCGGCACGCCCAACTCACGCTCACCACCGCCGGGCTTGGGGATCGTTACCCGTCGGGCTGGACTTGGTCGGTATGTGCCTGCGTCGAGCGATGCGCGGAATTCCGGCCAGTGGGCTTTGAGATACGGCCGAAGCTCGGTCGTGCTCATACCGTCGGGACCTGGAGCGCCGCGATTGACCTCGACGCGCTTGAACGCCCGGGCAAGATTGTCTCGCGAGAGGAAGACCTCCCAGAGATCCTCTGCCCGGACGGGGTGAGGGTTGGTGTCGGGAGACGCCGGGTCGGCGCTGCGCTCTTCTCCGGTCCCAGACGGCTTTACCGTCCTGCCTCCGGAAAAGGTCCGCCACGCTGGCGGGATGGCTGCGGTCGATGCGCCGATCGCGAGTCTGTCCGGACCATCTCTCGGACTGACGTTTGGCCCTTCCCGGCGATGCTGATCCCCGCCGGTACTATGGCCGCTGCTGACTCCTGACCGGTCCAAAGCCACCTTGCGGCAATGCCGGTCGGAAGCTCACGCCTCCGACACCCAGCCAGGTCTCCCCGGATAAGAACGGCCGCCTTCGCTCTGGCCCCGCCGCATTTACCTGACAGCCCCTTGGTGGTGACGGACTTCACCGTGCCTTGCCGGCTCGTCCGGGCTGCCCAGCCTTGTATACGGTTCGTGTTCCTCGGGTCAGAGCTTTGCCTCGGGCTTCCTTCCGACCCCACCTCACGGTGACGCCGTTGCCTCTGGCTAGCAGTTAGCACCACCGCCTCCTGCAGAGGACTTTCACCTCCGGGCTGCCGCCCATGCCGGGCGTACGAGGATTGCGGCATCGGCGCCCTCGCCGATGCCGCAACTCAGATGTCCCGTATCGACCAATATCGCTGGGGTGCTGACCATCAAATGTCCACGATCCTGGTCGTACTGCATGGCATCCCCTGAAGAGGCCGCAAGGCGTGTGTGGGAATGATCAGGAGAGACGAACACAGCGTCCCTTTGCCCCGCCCCTTCATCTTGGTCTCGAAGCCCAAAGTTAAACCGCAATCCGTCTCATTGATCCCGGAGAGGAGTGGCGTTCGCGTCGTCGGCTGCCTGACGCGAACGCAGCCTCTGGGATTGAATACAACCTGTCGGGATCGCCGTCGGCGTCAGGGCCGAACACATCAACTTCCTGGTCGGTAACGGACGATTTGAGGCTATGCGTGTCGGCTATGGCCATGGCCGGCTTCTTGTCCAGCGGCCGCAACTGGAGTTCATTAGGCATCTGTGGGCGGAGGAAGCGGCGAGAAGACTTGTGCCGCCAACACGACGGTGCGAGGTTGCCCGCGACGCGGTCTCAACATGAAGGTAGAGGCCGCGTTTCTAACTAGCCAATTCGCCCGCGGCGAACTCCGCCGGAGCCCGTATCCGGGACCCGGTTTGGCTCGCAGGGACGCCGTGCGCGATGCATCGAGGCAAAGCCAACATTGAGTAGATGTGCCGGGGGATCAAAACCCAGATTCAATCACGCGGTGCGTCCGTAGTATTCGTGGATCAGGCCGCCGAGCAGATCGCGACGGCGAACGTCTGGATGACTCACAAGCGGCGCGGACTCGTCTTTCGCCACAGGTGCAGCCCGAAGCCTTGCCATATTCCGTTGACGCCGCAGATGACCCGGACATCCCCCGAGGGGGACAAAGCGCGATGGCCGGTGCCTCTCACGATGCTGGCGGTCTCGCAAGCAGTGCCGCTACTGAGGCATACCCCAAGGCGAGGGCGAAGGAAACAACTCCTGCCACTGCGGCTTGGGTCAGAAGGTCCGCGAATCGACCGCCGGACAGGAGATCCGGGGCGTCAAAGGCAACCTTTGCGAGTGGGATCACTGCGAGGACACGGCCTTCTGCAAGCACGGAGGCATCGAACCGAAGCCCCTGGACGAATCTGCGCCGGCCCATCTTGTGACCTCCGCGTTGCCGAACTCGCTTTAGGTCTTCAAGATAGAGTCCTCTCCGAGACATATCTCGTGTGTGAATCGCCTCACTTTTGGTGCTGTCTGGTCTATGTGGGTTGTGATCGTGTTCCCGCCGCTTGTTTGGCCTCTCGGCGTGGATAGGCCAACCGCGTGCCGGCGGTGTGCTTCGAAAGGCCCATTCCACGTGCACGAGAGGCGCACTGCGAGCATCGCCAATGTGCGCCGAATCTCGCCAACCGGCGCGGAGCAGGTGGTATCCCAGCCAGTCGTCCGCTTCCGGTGCGGACGCTGTGGCAGTACGTCGACCAGGCCAAGCTCGAACAGAATGGCCGGCTTCCGGCTTCAGTGGTTCTTGTCCAGCAAGATCATTGTCTGGTATGCACTCGGTTGGCCACTAGCGAACATTCAAGCGTATCTCGGCGCGATGGGCACGCCGGTGAGCCGCTCTACCATGGTCCGCGTAATCGATGTCGCGGGCGACGACAGACTCCGGGCCATTCACTGGCAGAATCGTCGTCGCGTCGCCATGATGGCCGCCAGAGGGCGTCCGTTCCGATTCGTCCAGGGGTCGTGGGAAACCGGGCTCGCCGGCGAGTTCGCTTCTGCGCTGGCAACGCCAGCCCAAGTCTTTGAGCGTAGGGATGATCGCGGCGCCGGATCGGTCGTGCTGCGTCTGACGGCGCTCGTATTCTCCTCCTACAAGACGCCTGCCCTGGAAGCGGCACTCAACTGGCTAGATTCCTACCACCGTTTCATAGGCAGCGGAGGCGTTCTTCGATTCGCCTCGCGGCGATCCCTCGACAAGGCATTCTCCGTTGAAGAACCCCTACCTCATAACCTCGCCATCCAGAGAGGTGCTATCCGTCCAAATAGCATCGGAGGGGATCTGAACACGGCTTCTCCATACGTCCGCCAAGCGGTCGTCTCTGCATTGAGAATGGTCGACCAGCCAGGTGACGACGGCTAGCGCCCATCGCTTCGTTCGAAGCGATCAAGGTCTTTCCTGGACATGGACGAACCCGATGATGCGGACCTCTGGGATCCAGTAACCCGCGGTCGATCCCGAGCTTCAGTCTCCGGCGTGGGCTGGCTTCCAAGCCTGCCAATCTATCGACGACGTGCAGCAACATGAAACAATCCAAGGTGTTGCCGCCGGCCCGATTCGATGCGAAGGAGGCGAAGAATGACGGCGGCCATGCCAATCTCCCTGTAGGCGGACACCGACCTCCACGCTGACGGACAGCTGATCTCCATGTCGGCGGCCACCAAACCGCCAATGACGATCCCCCCGACGGGCCACGCTTGCGGTGTTCCAACACCCCCAAGCGAAACCCAACCGGAGGGATCGTGCAGAAGTCTGACAGGGAGATCGTGGAAATCCTCGAAGCTTTCGACCTCACCCGCTGCCCCAACACGGTCAGGTGGCCGCGGACACCCGTCCAACGAAATCGACGCCTGTCAGCCGGTTGTCGCAAACAATCCAGTCTTGGGGTCGTAGACGTCCGCCGTGAGCAGCGCTGTGTGGTTCGAATCCCGACCGCCAACGATCAACACTCGTCCGTCACTCAGCAGGGCCGCCCCATGAGACTGGCGCTGAGAAGACATGGACCCGGTGGCCGTAAAGGTTCCAGATGCAGGGTCGTAGAGTTCGGCCGTTGCGAGATTCCCGGCATCCCCGTCGGGGTCGCTTGTTTCAGAACCGAATCCGCCGGCTACCAATATGCGCCCGTCGCTGAGTCTAGTCGCCGTCTGCTCGGTCCGATCCCTCAGCATGGAGCCCGTCGTAGCAAATCTGCCGGTCGCCGGATCGTAGAGTTCGGCGGAAGACTGCGAGCCTCCTATGTGATCCCCTCCGGCCACAAGCACTCGTCCATCGACCAAAGTGGTCAGAGTAAGGGCGCTCCGCTCAACGGACATCGAGCCGGTTGGACTGAACCTGCCGGCTTTCGGGTCGTAGATCTCCGCGGATCGCAGATAGGTGGCGTGACCGGCGTAGCCGCCTGCGATCAGGACTCGGCCATCTGCCAGCAGCGCGGCATCGGCATTTTCACGACCGTCCGCCATAGAGCCGGTCGTGGCAAACGTGCCGGTCTTGGGGTCGTAGATCTCGGCGGATGCCAGTTCCACCGTGTTGTCGACCTCACCTCCGGCAAGCAGAACGCGTCCGTCTGCCAGGAGTGTTGCGGTCCCGCGGTAACGTCCCTCGGCCGTCGAACCCGTGGAGCTGAAAGTCCCAGCCACGGGATCGTAGAGTTCGGCTGATCGAAGGTAGTCGGAACCATCCGTTCCGCCGACGATCAGGACTCGGCCATCCGTCAACAAGGTGGCCGTCGCGCGATCACGCGCCTTCCCCATCGAGCCGGTCTCGGTGAACTTGGCCGTCTTAGGGTTGTAGATCTCCGCAGACGCGAGATCGTCTCCGCTCACGTATCCGCCAGCAATCAGAACTCGACCGTCCGACAGCGTCGTGGCCGTCATGGCGACACGGGCCGTCGTCATCCCGTGATAGTCCGGCCCTGGGGTCTGGGCATGAACCCACACCCCGGAGAGCACCACCCACTCTCCCGCGATGATCGCCAAGGCGAGGGGAATGCTCAGTATCGAGACTGCGATTGCCAGCTTTCGGGGCACTCTAACCGTGCTACCGGGTCGACCCGAACGCCGGGCCAGGGTCCCCGCAACTAATGCAGTCAGCACGCCCCCGAAGGCTGCAACAAGCGCGAAGACCGCAAACCCGAGCGCCAAGGACGAGTGGTATTGATTCATCGAGTCGAAACCAAGCTCCTTTAGTTTCCTGTGTTTCCGGTCGCGCGTCACGAGGGCGCGGCCGAAGCCTTGCATTAGTCTAGTTCTGCCCTGCCAGGCAGCCCATGACGTCGGAAAAGGACTTGCGGGACCTGCATCTTGCTAGCGTTCTCATCCTTGTGCCCGAAAGGTTGACGCCAATACCCGGACCCGCGCCGACATTTAAAGTATAGACGGCGTGCTTGTCTTTGCCCTCCCCGACTTCCCCGATATCTACGTCAAGACCAGCGTAGCCCAGGTAGCCACCGCCAACCGCGAAGTCCCATGAGTCACCGAGCAATTCGTCATACGACTTGGCAGTACTCTCGAAGTAGCTGCCTGTCGACGAGATATCGGCTGAAATGTTCAGTCCAACGGCGAAGTTGATCAGCGCTGCCCATTGTCCTAATGCGTCGTGAACGATGCATGTGGAATAGGAACCAGCAACAAAGAAAGCGGCACCCGCCCCAAAACATACTCCGGCGGTCGCGTCGCCTGGGAAGAACTCTCTCGAGATGACGCCACCGGCCCAGTTGACCGCCGCTCCACCCGTGGCTGGCCAAACGTGGCTCACAATTGGGTCTGCCGCGTCCCCCGCCAGGTTTCCGAGACCCCCAGCTATCTGGCTTTCACAGCTGTCTCCATCCTGTGGCCACCAGCTGCATGGTGTCCGCGTGGGCGTGACAACGGGCAGGGGCAGCGGGGGCTTCGGATAGAAAGCCTCACGCGCTTCGTATCGCTCTTCCTCTGAAGCGACGCGTTCCTTCTCGATCTTCGCTTCGGCGGCGATCTGGTCTGACGCTGCCACTAGATCCGGCGAAGCTGTATACCCGGATGTCGTCTCGACGTAAGTCCCCAGCTTCTGCACCGTTACTGTCTGGGTGTAGGAACACCCGGCAGCATAGAAGTTTGTGGCCAGGCACTTGTTGAATGGCACGGTTGTGGCCGCTGCCAGGTTCCTCTGGAAGTTGCTCTGATCCACCCCAGAGCTGTCCTTGCAGGTCATCGATGTCGTGTCGAACGTGCAGGTGCCCATCGGATCTACCCCGCCCAACGGATTCCCCGCCACGTACGCATACCGGTCGAGACTCTGCGGGCGAGCGGTGTTGCCCGAAATTGGATCAACGCTCAGGAACCGCCCCAGAGTCGGGCTATACCAGCGGGCGATCACGTAGTAGAGGCCGCTGTTGGGTTCAAAGAGACTGCCCTGCCAGCCGATGGCCGGAGCAGAGCCTCGGGAGCAGACGACCTTCCCGAACGGGTCATAGGCTGCATTGGAAACAACCGAGCCGCTGGCATCGGCGGTCCAGGTGACATCGGTATGACCGTTGCGCCCCAGATACACGGGTCCGGCCACGGTCGGGCTGCCGTTCACCGTCGTCGAATTGGCCAGCTCGGTGCCGGCCGCATCGGTGTAGTGGGTGGTCACGCTGCTCGTTCCGGCGCTCGTGACCGTCGTCTTAGCGATGGCGGCCGTGAACCCGACATACAGGTAGGTCGTGGTCGAGCCGCCCGAGACGACACTCACCAGTCGATCGAGCGGGTCGTACGTGTATCGCGCGGTGACCATCCGGCCACCCGAGGGTGTCGTGTCCGTCTCGACCAGACGCCCGAGGTTGTCCCAGCGGAGGGTCTGTCCGGGCGAAGAGGTCAGTCGGCCTTCGCCATCGGAGCGATACGGGCTGCCGGAGCTATCGGCGAAGGGCCGGCTCGCGGCGGTGTAGTAGGTGGTCAGGGCACTGGCAGAGCCGGTCTTGATAGTGGCCCGGTCTGGCTTGGCGTTGCTGGTGTAGGACTGGGTTGCGATCCCGCTCGTTGCCGGTGGCGTGTAGCCCGTCAGCCTACCCAGTGGGTCGTATCCATAGGCTGATTTGCCGTTGGCGGTGTCGGAGGTCACGGTCCCGGTTGCCGATAGCTCCGAGCCCGCGGCGTTGTAGGTGTAGAGGTAGGCGGCCGGGGTCGCGGTTGTGGTGCCGCCGGTCTGGACGGTCGCGGTTTTGGTGGCCAGGCGACCGAGCGGATCGAATGTCGAGGCGCTGACAAGGTGAGTCGTGCCGCCCGGGCCAAGAGGCTCGCTGATCGAGACCGGGTCACCGGCTGGGCCGTAGGTCCAGGTGTAGGGGTCGCCGCTTGCACCTGGCAGGGGGTTGGTCATGGCGACCTGTCGGCCGTAGGCGTCAAGGGTGAATGTGGAAGAACCCGACGGATCGGTCCGCTTGGCATTGGTGAGCGAGCTGCCATATGTCACGCCATACGCGTACGTCGTGCCCGGGTCGCTCGATCCGATCGGGCCACCCTTATCGGACACGCTCGTGGGCCGATTGGCGGTGTCATACGCAGCGGAGACGACCTGGCCGCTCAGAGCGTCAGTCGCGCTCGCAAGGTTGCCTGCGGAGTCGTAGGCGTAGCGGGTGTCGATGCCCGCGCGGTTGACCTGATCGGTGCAAGGATTGGCAAGTGACGAAAGGTCCCTGTCGGACAGGCCGGGACCGACTGCTGGCGCTGCCACGCGGCGGCAGAGCCTTCCTGCAGCGTCGTAGAGCCAGGCGAGGGTGGCTCCGCCCGCGGTGTCGGGGTCGGTCTCGGTCGCCTTGTTGCCGTTTGCGTTGTAGGTGAAGGTCGTTGTCCGACGGTCGGGGTCGGTCTGACTGATGACGTGACCCACGCCGTCGTAGACGTAGGTCGTCACGGCAGCCGTCGTGCCCGAGGCGGGGTCGGCGACCTGGGTCTGGCTCGCGAGGTTGCCTGCCGGATCGTAGCTGTAGGTCGTGGACACGTTGGCCGTGGTCGAGCCGCTCACCGATGAAGTGCAGGTGAGGGCGCCGCCAGCGGTGGCGTTCTCAAGGACCCGGCACGGCCGGTTGTCCGAGTCGTAGGCGTATAGGGTGGTGACGGTCGCGCCGCTGGACCCGGTATCGGCGGGCGAGGGCGCGGTCGTGGAGGTGAGGTTGCCCGCCGGATCGTACTTGTAGGTTGTCAGGACGTTGGTGGTCGAGCCATATAGATCGCCCGATCCAGGCAGGCAGGTCGCTATGCCCGAGTCGGTCGTTGGCACAGCGCCGCCACTGGTGCAGTTGACAAGCTTGGCCACCATGTGGCCCGCCGCATCGTAGGCGTAGCGGCTGACGGTATAGCCATAGGTCTTGCCGTCGGAGGAGAGGACATCGTTGGGCGCAGCGACCGCGATCTTGCGCCCGGCAACATCGTAGTAGTAGGCGGTCGTCGCACCGGCCGCGGTGACGCTCGAGATCCGCCCGGCAGGATCGTAGGTATAGCTCGTGATCGCCCCGGTCGGCGAAGTCATGCTCGTGACATTGCCCGCGGTGTCGTAGACATAGGTCATGCGTAGGTTGTGGACCCCATCGGGAGCCGCGCTGCCGATACAGGCCGACCAGACCGCGCCGGGGGCGGTGTCCAGACAGTTGGCGATCGTCTTTGCGATCCGTCCGTTGGCGCCGTAGAAGGTGACGCTCACCACTCGGCCGGTGCCCGAGGGCGCAGGGCTCGACTGTGCGATCTGGCGCCCAGCATCGTCATATGCGTAGTCGGTCTCGATCTGGAGGCCGCCCGACCCTGGGTCGACGACGGTCCGCAGGACCCGGCCGTCACCGTCGCGGGCGGTGGTCGTGGTCACAGTGCCGGCGGTGCGGGTCGTAACGATCTCCCCGCGGCCGGTCACATCGTGGGACTTGGTGACAAGGTTGGTCGACCCGTCACTCGTGCCAAGACCCGCGCAGGTCGCGATCGCGTAGGGATTGCCCGGGGTGTCTCTGGGTGAGCGCGGCCCTGAGTCGGTGCAGTTGGCGATCGTCTCGGCAAGGGTGCCGCTGACCGCATAGATCGATCGGTTCAGCACGCCCTTGGGATCGAGTGTCGCGACCGCGTGGCCGCCCTCGTCGTAGAAGATCGTGGTCACAAGATTGGCCGCCGGATCGGTCGAGCCTGGGACGTAGTTGGTGGTGCTCGTGACTGCCCGCCCGAGAGCGTCGTAGGCGGTGGTGTTGAGTACCTTGGTCTGACCGGCGGCGTATGGCAAGGTCACGCTCGTAACCCGCCCATCGAGATCGTAGGTCGTGTCGAGCGTGGTCTGGACCTTGGTCGAGCCTGTGCCATCTATCTTGGCGACCGTGTTGGTGGTCATGGCGCTTGTGACCCGGCCAAGGGCGTCGTAGGAGGAGCTGGAGACCGCGAGTCCCGCGGCGTCGATCGAGCCGATCTGGCGCCCGATTGCGTCGTAGAGATAGGTGATGGTTCCTTCAGCGTCGGTGGTGCTGGTAGCGACGCTTCCGCTCGGATAGAAGGTCCGGCTCGTGGTTGTCGTGGTGGTGTTCGAGGCGGGCGTGGTCGTGGTGACCTCGTCACCGAGACCGTTGTAGGCGTGGGTCGTGGTCGCACCGGCACTCACCGAGGAAACCACTCGGCCGAGGCCGTCATAGGCCCTGGTAACGCTCACAAGATCGGGTGGCGTGCTCGTGTAGAGGTTGCCGGCCAGATCGTAGACGTTGTTGACGGTGGTACTCTTGGCGGCCGTGGTAGGGGTAGCTGGCACGCGATCGGTGACGGCGGTGGCCCGGCCCCCTGTGTCGCGAGTCGTAATCGTCCGGCTCGTGGCACCGCTCACGCAGTCCGTAGCGCTCGAGGCCGCAGGCGTGCAACTGGCGCTCGAAACGAGGTTCCCGAACTCATCGTACGCGTTGACCATTTCGCTTGTCTGAACCCAGGCGTCCCCAGGCATGGTCTTTGTCAGGAGGTTGCCGGCAGCGTCGTATGTGAAGCTCGTAGTAGCGCTCGTCGCCGGGGTGATCCTGTTGGTGATCGGGTCGATCTCGGCCGTCGCGAGACCCGCCTTGCCCGCGGTCGTG
>OCZT010003247.1_pt1 | contig 16678 bp, 10 predicted proteins | sample 1539031 | NCBI WGS metagenome assembly OCZT01 (sample SAMEA3539308, study PRJEB22396) | soil metagenome | biome: tundra; feature: field; material: soil | place: USA | collected 2010-05 | depth 0.15 m | reverse complement strand
GAGATATTGGCGTGACTGGAGTTCAGACGTGTGCTCTTCCGATCTGCTGTGGTGAGGATCGCCATCAGTACAAGCTTCCGGTCTTGTTATGACGCAATCCGAGCGAGACGCTCAATTGCCGAATACCGGCGTACACGAATTTTAACATGGTCTGTCAGTCAAGTATATTTTCACCAAAATCCGACCATGCATTGCGGCGATATGCCAGATCTTGGGCGGGTTGATGTCGGCGATCCCAACGACGAGGTAGCTGCCAGGTATTTCCTGACTCGATGGCGGCCGCCGTACCGATTCACGATGGTCGACATCAGCGTTCACCCCTGGGCGGGCTGCGCGGAGAGATCCCGAAGCGGACGAGCAGCGCACGCTGTTCGCTGGTCAGGATTGGCGATAGAATCGTCCCTATGCTACGCCGCCTCGCTCCAATTCTCCTATTTGCCTACGGCTGTCTCCTTCCGGGCGCGGAACCTACGCTGCCCGTCCCGGCCAACCTGACGGCGGAGGAGATTCCCGCCATTCCCGTGAGCCTGATGGAGGAGCTTGGGCCGTACACCGAATTCCGTACCGCGAACCTGGTCGACTGGCATCCCACGCGGCGCGAGATACTCATCTCCACGCGCTTCGGACAGGCGCCGCAGATCCATCGCGTCACGCAGCCGGGCGGCGCGCGCACCGAGCTCACCTTCTATGCCGATCGCGTGCAGGGCGGGCGCTACCGGCCCGATGGCGGCTCGTTTCTGTTTTCGAAAGACATCGGCGGCGGCGAGTGGTACCAGATCTACAACTACGATACGCGCACCGGGCACGCGGCTCTGCTGACCGATGGGAAGTCGCGCAACATGGGCGCGGTGTGGTCGCGGGATGGCGCGCATTTCGCCTACGCCTCCACGCGCCGCAACGGCCGCGATATGGACATTTATATCGGCGTGCCGGAGCATCCCGAGGAGGCGCGCCGGGTGGTGGAGGCCGATAGCGGCGGCTGGGAGGTGGAAGACTTCTCGCCCGACGGCAAGTCGCTGGCGGTCATCCGCGCGGTGTCGGCTTATGAGGCGGGCTTGTTTCTGGTCGATACCACGTCGGATCGACAGACTACCCTGACCCCGCGTCAGCCGGGCGTATCCTACCGGCATGCGCGATTTTCGCCGGATGGCAAGACCATCTATCTGGTCACGAATCAGGATTCCGATTTCGAACAGCTTGCCGCGCTCGACGTCGCCACGCGCCGCGTGACCATCCTGCGGCCGGGTTTGAAGTGGGACGTGACCTCGTTCGATGTTACGCGCGACGGCCGGCGCATCGCTTACATCGTGAACGAAAACGGGTCGGACACGCTGCATGTGATGGATACGGCGACGCGCAAAGAGTCCGCCTTGCCGAAGCTTCCATACGGCAGTATCGGCGATGTGCGCTGGCACGCGAACGGGCACGACCTGGGCTTCACGATCGCGTCGGCGCGCACGCCGTCGGACGTTTACTCGATCGATACCGCGACCGGCAAGTTGGAGCGCTGGACGTACAGCGAAACCGGGGGCCTCGACGCTTCGCAATTTTCCGAGCCGGAGCCGATCCAGTGGAAGTCTTTCGACGGACTGGCGATCTCGGGATTTCTGTACCGGCCGCCCAAGCGGTTCGCGGGGCCGCGGCCGGTGATCGTGAACATACACGGCGGGCCGGAGGGACAGTTTCAGCCGGGCTATCTGGGCGCCACGAATTATCTGCTGAACGAATTGGGGACGGCCATCATTTTCCCGAATGTGCGCGGGTCGACCGGCTATGGGAAGACGTTCCTGAATTTGGACAATGGGCGCAAGCGGGAGGATTCGGTGAAGGACATCGGCGCGCTTCTGGACTGGATTGCGACGCGCTCCGACCTGGATGCCAAGCGCGTGATGGTGACCGGCGGCAGCTATGGCGGTTACATGACGCTGGCCAGCATGACGCACTTCAACGATCGCTTCCGCTGCGCCGTGGATGTGGTGGGGATTTCAAACTGGATCACCTTTCTGGAGCACACCGAAGCGTACCGGCGCGATTTGCGGCGCGTGGAATATGGCGACGAGCGGGATCCGGAGATGCATGCGTTTCTGGAATCGATTTCTCCGATAGCGCACGTGGGCAACATTACGAAGCCGATGTTCATCGTGGCGGGGCGGAACGATCCGCGCGTGCCGTATACCGAAGGCCAGCAGATGACGGCGGCGATCCGGGCGCATGGCGTGCCGGTGTGGTATTTGCTGGCGGCGGATGAAGGGCACGGGTTTGCGAAGAAGGGCAATCGGGATTTTCAGTTCGCGGCGACGGTGATGTTCATCAGGAAGTACCTGATGGAGTGAGCCGGTATGGAGATTCGATGCTCGTCAAACAATTCAGGTTCAAGCGCAATAACGAAAAGGGCGGCTTCCGTTGGACGGCGGAATCGGAGGTCGAGCGTCCCGGCTTTTACCGTGGGTTCACCGCCGTTGGCAAGACGCTCTCGGACGTGAAGGAGTTCGCCGCCCTGGTGCGATGGTGTGAGCGGACGGGTTTGCTGGAACGCTTATCGGAGATGCACCCACCCGGTTTCGAGAGCCGAATGCAAACGACGTGGGGCGGCGATTGGTACCCGAACAGGAGAGGAGGGCGATGAGAATCTTGGCCACCGCCATTATCGCCCTCCTATCCGGCTTCGCCAGTGCGCAGACTGACAGCCCTCCCGCAGTTGGCGCGGTCCGCATATCGGGTCGAGTCGTGGACCCAACTGGCGCTTCGATCGCGAATGCGGCCGTGAGACTCAAGCTGGCCGCGCAAGGCGCTGCCCCAAAACCGCGGTTGGCAGCCGAAGCCCCTTGTCCCACCACACTCACGTTCGCTACTCCGGAGACCACGGTGTTGGCCCTTGCCAGTCCGGACGGTACGTTCTCATTTCCAGCCGAATCGCGGCAGACGTACGAATTGAACGTTGAAAGCCCGGGGTTCGCCACGATTGTGAAGACGATTCACGTTGGAGCCGACAAGGAGTTCAAAGCCGGGGATATCGTCTTGTCCGTTGCGAGTTCCTCCTTCGTTGAAATTGAGAGGACGGTGGTTGTCCACGGCATCGGCGGAACGAGCGCCACCATTTCGATGGCCGATCTCGCCAAACTCCCGCAGCAGACCGTGAAAACGACCGACCACGGGATCCCGGTCACATTTCAAGGCGTACTGCTTGCCGATGTGCTTTCCAAAGTCGCTGTGCCAACCGGCGAGGTGCAGATAGTAGCCGGCACGTATGGCGTGTGGTGCTACTCGACCGCGGCGTCGTACGGCGTACTTGTGCAAGCCAAGGAACGCAACCGGGCGGTATTCGCCTGGGCGGAACTGGAGCCGAGGTTCACGGACAGAGCGGTGTACCTGGTGACGATGCGAGACGGGAAGCCGCTGCGGGACGAGGACGGCCCGTTTCAGTTGGTGGCGCCGGGTGAGAAGAGCGCCGCAAGGTGGGTTCGGCAGGTGAGTGCGCTTTGGATCAGGCGAGCGAACTGAGCCAGTACACCGATACTTTTGGATCATCACTTCCGTGGACTTGATGACCACGGTAACGCTGTCGCCGGTTTTGAGATTCATTTCCTCGGCGCTGCGCCGGGTGATTACACTTTCGACTTCATTCTCGCCAACCTGAACAACGATATGCGCCATCACGGTGCCGAGTTTTACATCCGCGATCTGACTACGAAGTTGATTGCGTGCGGATAGAGCTATGCGAACCATTGCGGCCTCGACAGGCCAGGAGGTCAGCCCAGGGGGCGGCCTGAGAGGCCGCCGCAGGCTGGGAGCCTGCCCCACAAGAGGATGGATAGTCGCGCAAGGTTAAGATAGTGGTAGTGAAGAAACTGCTGTGGCTGTTCGCGATCCCGCTGGCCGCTGTCGGCTGGTGGGCTTACCACCGGAACAACGATGCGCCGCAGGTCCCTTTTGCCAAAGTCATCCGCGAGACGCTGGTCAGCACGCTACCTACCAACGGCAAAGTGGAGCCGATCGAGTGGCAGGCGGTACGGGTGGAGCAGGCCGGGCTAGTGAGCAAGGTTCCCGTGCAAGAGGGACAGACGGTGAGCCAGGGGGCCCCGTTGGCCATCCTGAGCGACACGGGTCTGCAGGCGGATCTGGATGCCGCGGAAGCACGTGTGGCGCAGGCGAGGGCGGACTTGGCCACCCTTGACGCGGGCGGCAAGCAGCTCGAATTGACCACCATCGAAAGCGACTTGGCCCGTCTTCGCGTGGAAAAGGACCACGACCAGAAAGAATATGCTTCGCTGCGCCGGCTGGCCGATAAACAGGCCGCCTCGATGTTGGAAGTGGATGAGATGAAGAGCAAGGTGCAGGCGGCGGACATGGGGATCGAGGCGGCGGAGAAGCGGCGCGCGGTGCTGGTCACGCAATCGGACAAGACGGTGGCGCGGGCGCGGTTGCGCGACGCCGAGGCCGCGGTGGAGCTGGCCAAGAGCCACATCGCGCAGACCGCGATTCATGCGCCGATCGGCGGGGTTGTCTACGATTTGGCGGCGCGGCCGGGAGCCTATCTGAACATCGGCGACCTGGTGGCGAACGTGGGCCGGATCGAGCGTTTGCGGGTGCGTGTGTACGTGGACGAGCCCGAATTGGGGCGGGTCGCGGAGGGCCAGCCGGTGACCATCAACTGGGATGCGCTGCCGGGCCGCGCGTGGCAGGGCAGGGTAGAGCGGAAGCCGGCCAATATTGTGGCGCTGGGAAGCCGGCAGGTGGGCGAAGTACTGTGCACGATCGACAATCCGGGGCGCGTGCTGCTGCCGGGCACGAATGTGGATGCGCACATTCGCACGGCCACGGTAGACAAAGCGCTGACCATTCCGAAGGAGTGCTTGCGGCGGGACGCCAATGGTGTGGGCGTATTCGCGCTGCGCGACGGCCGCCTGGCATGGCGGGCGGTGTCGGCGGGCGTGTCGAGCGTGACGCGCGTGCAGATTCCCGCAGGGCTGGCGGAGGGCGACGAGGTGGCGCTGCCGACGGAGCTGACGCTGCACAACGGGGAGATCGTGACGCCGCTACGGCAATGAATCGGGCGGTGCGAGAGCGGCGTTAAACAGAACGCCACAAGTAATTGCGCATCCGCTCCCTGACGGGGCGCCCTCTGGGCCCGGCTCCGAATGGGTGTGGTGGCGAGCCGCGCGCGTAAGCGGTTGCCGCGCAAACGATAGCGTCGCCGTGTCTAGATGAAGTTAGTCCAAGTTAGTTTCTCGGACAAGCCGGCCTGTGCTAACCTATAACGAGATTTGACACGAGACCTGGTCTACGCGCTTCGGGGTTTTCGGAAGAACCCCATGTTCACGGCGGTGGCGATCGCCTCACTGGCTTTGGGAATTGGCCTGAATACCGCCATTTTCAACTTAGTCAGCGCCGTGCTGCTACAGCCGCTGCCGGTGCGCGATCCCGCGCGGCTGGTCTCGGTATTCACGTCGGACCGCATCTACCCCGGCTTGCTGTATTGCTCGTATCCGAATTACAAAGATTACCGCGACCGCAACACGGTTTTCTCGGGCCTTGCGCTATACACCCCGATCCAGGCAACGCTCACCGGAGAAAGCGAGCCCGGAGATGTGCTAGGTCAGATTGTGTCCGGGAATTACTTCGATGTGCTGGGTGTAAAGCCGGTCCTGGGGCGCACGTTCCTTCCCGAGGAAGACCGCGTCCCCGACGCGCAAGCGGTGGTGGTAATCAGTTACGCCTTCTGGACGCGTAGATTCGCCGCCAGCCGGAGTGCGATCGGCCGAACCATAGGTCTGAACAACCGCCGGTACACGATTATCGGCGCGGCTCCCAAGGATTTTCATGGCGCCAACGCGCTGGTGAACACGGACCTGTGGGTTCCCATGATGATGTACTCGCAGTTGTTCTCCATGGCGGACTGGGTCGATCATCGCAAGGCGCTATTGTTCCCGGTCATCGGCAGGTTGAAGGACGCCGTCAGCCGGCAACAGGCGGAAGACAACATGAAGACGCTAACCGCCCAACTGGCGCGAGAGTATCCGGCGGACAACCAAGGCCGCACGGTGACGCTGCTGCCGCTCACCGAATCCGTCATTCAACCCAATTCGCGCGGCGGTTTCGTGCTGGCTGGAGGTGTGTCCCTGGGAGTGAGCGGGCTGGTGCTGCTGATTGCGTGCGCCAATGTTGCCAATCTGCTGCTGGTGCGCGCGGCAGGCCGGCGAAAGGAAATGGCTCTCCGCCTGGCGCTGGGTGTGGGCCGCGGGCGTTTGATCGGACAACTGCTTACCGAGAGCGCGCTGCTGTCGATAGCCGGACTCGCGGCGGCCCTGGCGCTGGGGCGCTGGGGGCGAGACCTGCTGTGGACCTTCCGGCCGCCCTGGATGTTAAGCGGCGATGCCGCTCTCAGGTTCGACGGCCGCGTGTTGGGCTTTACGCTGCTGATTGCCGTGCTGGCCACGCTGCTGTTCGGATTGGCGCCGGCCTGGAGTGCGACCCACACCGATCTGGCGACCGAGTTAAGAGAACGCCGCAGCCCATGGACGCGCGCGGGACATCGCGTGAATGTACGCAGCGTGCTGGTGATGGTGCAGGTGGCGCTGTCCGTGGTGGCGCTCACCGGCGCCGGGTTGTTCCTCCGCAGCCTGCGCAACGCGCAGGCGGTCGACCCCGGATTCGACGCGGCGCACATGGCCACGGTCGCGCTAAACGTGAAGGCGCGCGGTTTCACCGCAGCGGAGGGGCGGGAGTTTTACGCGCGAGTGCTGGAGCGCGCCGCAAGCTTGCCGGGAGTCGCAGCCGCGTCCCTGGCTTTCAATCCTCCGTTCACGGTGCAGCGGGCGCGGAGCATTTCCGTGGAAGGACAGGAGACCGGCACGGGACCCGGCGCGGTGGCGCCGATCGATCTGGTCGAGCCGGGATATTTTCAGACCGTGCGCATCCCCCTGCTGCGCGGCCGTGCGTTCACCAGCGGCGACTCGGAGAGCGCTCCGCGCGTGGCGGTGGTGAATGAAACCATGGCGCGGCGCTTCTGGAGCGGGAAAAATCCCATTGGCGCGCGCTTGCGCTTCTTCGGCGAAAGCGCGCCGGTGGAGATCGTGGGAGTAGTGAAGGACAGCACTTACATGAGTCTGGGACAGGCGCCCCAGATGTTGATTTATCTGTGCCTGCGGCAAAACTATCTGCCCGCCGTCACCTTGTGGGTGCGCACCACCGGCGCACCGGAGGCGATGCTGGGCGCGGTGCGGCGCGAGGTGCAGAGTCTCGACCGCGATGTGTTGCTGTCGGATCTCCAAACCGCCATGCAAGTGAGTCACGAGTTGCTGTGGGCGCCGCGCCTGGGCGCCGTACTGTTCACGGCTTTCGGCGCGCTGGCCGGACTGCTCACCGTGGTCGGCCTTTACGGGGTCATTTCCTATTCGGTGGGGCAGCGCACCCGCGAGCTTGGAATCCGCATGGCGTTAGGCGCGCAGCCCCGCGCCGTGTTACGGCAAGTCCTGGCGGAAGGGGCGCTTCTGGTGTTCTGGGGATTGGTGCTGGGGCTGGTTGCGACCATCACGATTGCAGGCGTACTCAATAGCCTGTTGTTCGGCGTGAGCGGACGCGACCCGCTGACTCTCGGCGTGGTGGTGGCGGTCCTGTCGGTGACGGCGTTGGCGGCCTGTTCAGCGCCGGCCCTGCGCGCCGCGCGCATCGATCCGATGGTGGCGCTGCGAGACGAGTGACGCCGTCACAGGCTGAAGCCTGTGCCACCGGGCTTACCAAATGGCCAAACTCCAGAGCGGGTCCAAGGGACCCGCGCAGACCTGGAGGTCTGCCCCACAGCGGTCAGTTGGCGGGCGCCGCTCTCTGAAACTGCATCTCCCACTGCACGGGCCGCGCCGCTCCGGAGAAGCTCACCGTCAGAAGATCGCCGGCGATTCGCCGGTCAACCGGCAGTTCGGCGCCGCCCTGCGCAGCCGCCCGCAATCGCGCCAGGGTCAGCCCACGGGGAACGTGAACCCATAGGACATAAGGCTCCGCGGGAACCGTCGCGGCCTCGCCCGCGAGCTTGCGGGCGGCAGCATTCCACGACAGCTTTGCGACGGAATAAGCGCCGGTAATGTGCCGGGAAGTACCTAACACTTGCGGCCTGTCCAGTAACCGGTGAATCAGCAAGACCCGCGTATCGTACGGCTCGATCTCCACCTGCAACCGGTTCTGTGCGACGCCCACCAGCCGTTGGTTCCAGAAATCGAGAACTATGTAGCGCGCGCCCGCATCGAGACCCAGCTTCTCCACCAGGTCCAGGTCGCGAGTGGTTTTCTCGCTCCGCCAGTTGGTCAATCCCACTACATCATAGTTGCCGGAAGGCGCATCCACCTTCAGATCCAGAATCTCGGGATAGTTGTGGATATAGAAGTCCGCCTGCGTGTGTTTGAAGGTGTCCCAGCGCATGTCGGTGCCGCGGCTGTATAGATCGACAGGGAGGATCGGCATGGTGGGCATGGTGGCCTTGAGCAGCTTCACGCGTTCCGCCGGCAACTCCGGCATGACGCTGGCCAGCGGATAGGCGACGCCCGTCAGCGCCACGTAAGTGACCAGCGTGCGGGCTTCGGCGGAGGTGACGCCGAATCCGGTCATAGGCTCTTCGCGCGTGCGGGCGGTATCCACCACGATGCGCGGGCGCTTGCGCATGGCTTCCTCTACCGTCATCGGCAAGCCCAGCTCGAGGCCCTCGCCAGGCATCACGTAGACCGCCAGGTGGTTCAAGAAAGCGTTGGCGTTGATCGAGCTGAACAGCGGATGCATGCCTTGCCAGTTGTTGTAGAGATCGTGGCCGTTGAAATAGGAGTTGAAGAAGCCGATGCCGTTCAAAGGCGTGCCCGCGGGGCATCCTTCTATGAATCGCCGGGGGCCCAGCGTGTCGCGAATCACCTCCAGCCGATGCCGGTAAGCCGCCAGGAGGTCCGCCGCGCTGTCGTGCAGACGCGCGCGATCGACAGCCGGAACATATCGCGGCAGCGCGTGCTCGCCATCGAACTTGTAGTACTCGAAACCCCAGTCGTCCAAGGTCCGGAACATGCGCTTGAGAAACGCCAGAACTTCGGGATTGCCGGAGTCCAGGGCGGGCGTCGCATAATCGAGCACGAGGTTGCCTTGCTTGTCTCTGAGGTACCATTCGGGATGCTCGGAGACGGCTCCGGCATAGGCGTTCGGAACGATCCAAATGCCCGCTTGCAGGCCCTTCGACCGGATGTAATCCGCCAACCACTTCGGGCCGTGCGGGAACTTCCGCGCGTCCCAGTTTTCGATCCAGTAGTGCTCGCCCTTGTTCCCGCGGTCGTAGCCATCGTCGAGTTGCACATACTGGAAGCCGTAGGGCTTCAGGTTTGCGGCCAGCCAGTCGGCGTTCCGGACGATGTCTTCTTCGCGGACGGCTTCGTAGTAACTGGTCCAACTGGACCACACCATGGGCGCCGCGCGGAAGTAACTATCGTCGAAGGGCTTATAATACGGTACGCCGAGCGACTTGGTGAAATACTCCGGAATCACGCGGATCGTGGCGTTCCCCTCGATGGGCATGGTGACGTCGAACAGGTCCGCGTCTTCGGCGTTGCGCCTGAGCACGGTCCGATCGGTGAACTGGATGGCCGTGTCCGTCTGGCGGTCGAAGAGGCTGTGAAAGATGGGGCTTGACACCCTGCCGAGCGCGAAGTACATACACTCGGGATTGCGGCGCGGCAAAAACGAAGGATTGTGGGTCTCGGCGCCGCCATACCCATCGGCCACTTCCGAGGTTCCCACCCAGTCCACGGGCGTGCCTTGCGGGTCGAGCAGCCGAGCCACGACGCGGTTCGCGGATGCCGGCGCCACCGCAGTAATAACCGCGTTGGCGACGGTGCTCGAAATCTTAAGCGTCTCCGGGCCCAATTCGAACTGCCAGGCGGTGCGGGGCTGCGCGGTCCGCACGACGAACGTGTTCGGACTGCCCGGCGCCGGCGCCCAGTGGTCCAGGCGATGCAGCCGGTTGCCTTCCCGTAAGTTCAGGCGAACGTCACCGAGCAGGATACCCAGAGTGCTGTGGCTGATGGTCAGCGTGCCGCGGGCGTGGTCTTCGGCGATGGTCCACGGGCCGCTGGTCTGCGCCGGCGCCGCGGCGAGCGTGGTCCCGATGGCGATCAGGAAGGAGAGCTTGGTCATGGTTATTCGTGGGGCAGGACTCCAGTCCTGCGGCCGGCGTCCACGCCGGCCTGTTCGTGCCCAGGATGCCAGAGCGGGTCCTGGAGGACCCGCGCAGACCTGGAGGTCTGCCCCACTTTACGGCTTGGCGAACTTGGCATCGTCGATGGGCACGTTCTGCTTGGCTTCCTGGATCTGAATCGTGAAGCGCCCGTTAACCCGCGCCAGCGTCCAGCGGAACGGCGCCTTGACGCCATCCACCTCGCGATAATCGGCGTAGTCGATCTGGGTGGGATTGCGCCCAATGGGCGTGTCGGTGTAGCGCACCTGCCGCAGCAGCAAGCCGGACGACTGGTCGAAGTAAAGCCTCACCGGCGGCTGGCCCTGGCGCGTGCAGATCAATGCATAGGCTGGGCGGTCGCCGATCTTTTCGGGATGCCCCACGCGGAATCCGCTGAAGATCTCCTTGATGTGCGTGGCGAAGTAGAAATCGGCGTCGAGCCTGGCGGCTTCGGCTTCCGGCCCCGACATGTCGCGCGCCGGGCGCCCGGTATTGCCGAGCCATCCGCCCTGGCCGTCGAAGGCGGTGATACTGTCGCCCGACGCCGAATGCGTCACGGACATGCGCTTATTTGGAGCTTTGGCGAAGACTTCGATGGGTGTTTCATGGCCACTGAAGGCGATGTTGCCCTTCGACACGCGAGTCGAAATTTTGTGCAGCGCTTCGGCGCCGCCCACCGCCGCGACGTATTTTTCGAGGATTTGATCGGCGGTAGGCGCCGCGGTAGTGGAGGCGGCCGGGGCGGCTTCGGCGTGCTCGGGCTCCGCATCGCTGGTGAGGACCGGCGGCGTTCCCACTGGGTCGTGACTGCCGCGATGGCAGGAATAGCACGTCACTTCCTTGCGGCCGCTGAAGCTGTCCTTATTGATGGCCAGCGTCATGGCGATCATCTTGCGCGCGGTCTTCTTAGCCGGCTTGTCGTCGGAATCGAACTTGCCCTCCACGTGGCAGAAGTCGCATTCCACTCCGAGCGAGGCCGCGATGAATTGCATGGCGGGGAATACTTGATCGGCCGGCGTGCCTTGCAGCGCTTGAATGTTCTTGAAAGCCTGCTCGGCGGTCTTGCCGGCCGGGGCGGGCTGGGCGTGGGCCGGCACCGAGAGGGTCAAGGCGCATGTCACTACGGCTGCAACAGGTAAAGCTCGCGATTTGGAGTGCATTTATAGAGACTACCACTTGCAGGGGATAGGCGCAGGCGCTTGGGCCTGCTACACTAAAGCGACAATCCAGCCCGGAACTCCGCACTGTCTGTGAAACGGTCCGCAGTTTCGGCGCACTATGCAGATGGAGGAATTATGAGATTTGCCGGTTTCACGCTCGCGTTAGCGGGCATTTTCGCGGGTAACGCGCTGGGGCAAGCGCCCACAGTCGGCGGCCTGTTGAACAACTACAGCTACACATTGCCAGGGCTGCCGAATTACGGCATTGCGCAAGGTTCGATCGTCGCCATTTTCGGCACGAATTTCTCGTCAACGAACGTATCTGCGAGCCTACCCCTGCAAACCACGCTGAATGGCGTGACCATCAACGTGACGGTGAACGGCACTACCACGCAACCGTTGATTTATTTCGTAGGCCCCGGCCAGATTAATGCGGTTCTTCCATCGGCGACGCCGGTGGGCACGGGCACGATCGCGGTGACCACCAGCGCCGGCGCCAGCGCGGCCTTTCCCATCCAGGTGGTGGAAAGCGCCTTTGGTCTGCTGACGTTTAACAACGGCTCCGGGCCGGTGTCCGGCTACGACGCCAGCAATAGCTATGCCTCCATGAACTTTTTGGCGGCCAGCAACCCGGGCGACGTCCTGGAGCTATGGGGAACGGGGTTGGGCCCGGTACAGGACGATGCTACGGGGGGCGCCGTGAGCGCTCCGGCCGAGGTCTTAATCGGCGGCATTTCAGCCACCCTGAACTATCACGGACGGTCGCAGTTCATCGGGCTGGACCAGATTAACGTCGTGGTTCCCGCGGGGGTTTCCGGCTGCAATGTCTCGGTGGTGGTGGTGACCGGCAGTTACGTGAGCAACTTCGGGACGCTCGCGGTGGCCGCCAGCGGGCGCACCTGCGCCGACGCCTCTAATCCGCTTTCGACCGCCATTCTGGATAAAATCGCCCAAACGGGCACTTTCAGCATCGGCGTCGTTTCGCTGAACGAGATAACCACGCCAGGGATCGATGGGATCCCCGCCGGCACGACGGTAGTGACACTACCCGGCACGACCGAGAACGGTGGCGCCATCTTCTTTAAAATCACGGCCGCGCAATTCAACGCGGGAGCCCACGCCACGGCCTCAATCGGCAGTTGCGCCGTCAGTTTCTACAACGCGAGCGCCACTTCGCAGACCCCGCCTGCGGCATTTACGTTTACCTACTTGAATGCCGGCCCGGACGTCAATATCAACGGTCCGGACGGCGCCATTGCCATGCCTCTCCAGACCGTACAAAGCGGCGGCAACACCATCAATGTCTACAGCACTCCGCAAGCTGACACGTCGTTCATCCCGGCTTCCGGCGGCACTTTCAAGTTCGATAACGGCAGCGGCGGCCCGGACGTGGGCGCTTTCACCGCGCAACTCCAGATGGCGTCTCCGTTGGTGTGGTCGAACATGGGCAGCATCTCCACGGTGACGCGTTCGAATGGGCTCACGGTGAATTGGACCGGCGGCGATCCCAGCACCTACGCCAGCATCACGGGCCTTTCGTTCGGATCCGTGAACGGCAGCATCACGGACTTTGTGGTGGGCGACTTCACCTGCCAGGCGCCAACTTCGGCGGGCACGTTTACAGTGCCTTCCGCTGTGTTGCTATCGTTGCCCGCGAGCACCACGATTGCGGGTATTTCCTTTTCGGCGCTGTCGGTGTCCAGCCATACGGGCCCGGTGACTTTTACCGCTACGGGCCTGGACGTGGGTTGGGCGGAGGCGAGCGTCGAAAACACCATCACGGTAACCTACCAGTAGGCACACACCGGTCCCGGCGGGGCATTGAGCGGGTCCAGGGGGACCCGCGCAGACCAGGACGCAGACCAGGGGTCTGCCCCACCGGAGCGATCGTCGTATCTATTGAGTTTCGCTTAATACAGTTTCGTCCACGCAAGGACCGCTCCCTTACGGGGTGCCCTTTGGGCCCGGCTCCGAATAAGGCACACGGCCGCACACCGTTGTCAACGTCCGTGCGTCATCATGCCTTGGCTATGCGCAATGCAATTGCCGAAGCCTCTCCTGCTAGAGTAGAAGATGTGCATGAAGGTGCTAATAACCGCTGTAACCGTTTTGTCATTAAGTGGCCGCCTAGCGGCTCAGTCGCCGGATGCTCCCGCTTTCGAGAACTGGAACCTGTATTATCAGGCTACGTCGATCGGCCAGACTCACGGGACCTTCAATGCTCCCTACACCGGGCCGCTTAGCCTGCAAGACTATCGCGAGGACGACGTATCCCTGACCACCACGCTGTTCTTCGATGCGCGGCTCGCCAAGAATCTGCAGTTCGTCTTCGATCCGGAGATCGCCGGCGGCAAAGGATTCAGCGGCGTCAATGGACTGGCGAACCCATCGAACGGCGAACTGCCGCGGGTTGCCACCGCGACGCCCAAGCCGTATATTGCACGGCTGTATCTTTCTTACGACTTCGGCTTCGGAGCGGAGAAGGAACACGTGGAGAGCGATGCCAACCAAGTGGCGGGCGAGCGGCCGATGGTGCGCTACACCATCACGGCCGGCCGCTTCTCCCTCACGGATTTCTTCGACAACAATGCCTACACGCACGATCCGCGCACGCAATTCATGACGTGGGCGGTGATGTACAACGGCGCCTGGGACTATCCGGCGGATACGCGCGGCTACACCTGGGGCTGGGTGCACGAGTTGCACACGCGCAACTGGTCGTGGCGATATGCCAGCGCCGCCGAGCCCAAAGTGGCCAATGGGGGGCGCTTCGACCGCCGCCTGTTCGTAGATCGCGGCGACGTCTTCGAAGGCGAGCGGCGATACACCTTGGGCAGCCATGCGGGAACCATCCGGTTGCTTCAGTATTTCAACCACACGCATTCAGGCAGCTATGCGGATGCGATCCGGCTGGGCGAGCAGACTGGAACGGCGCCGGATGTCACTGCCGTGAAGCATTTCGGAACGCTGAAATATGGAACCGGCGTGAACCTGGAGCAGGAAGTCACGCACGATACGGGCTTCTTTATGCGCCTGGGATGGAACGACGGGAAGACCCAGGATTTCGCCTTCACCGCAATCGATCGCCTGGCCAGCGGCGGCGTATCGGTGAAGGGTACGAAGTGGAAGCGGAAGAACGATACCGCCGGCACGTCCTTCACGGCCAGCGGCATTTCCGGCGTGCATGCCGTCTACCTGGCGCACGGCGGCCTCGATTTTCTGATCGGAGATGGGACCCTCAACTACGCGCCGGAATACGTTTGGGAGAGTTACTACCGCGCCAGGCTGTTCCCGGGCTTGTTCGCCACCTTCGATCTGCAGCACGACAACAACCTGGCGTTCAACCACGATCGCGGGCCGGTTTGGATCGAGAGCCTGCGGCTGCACATGCAGTTTGGGCTGCGGCCCTTCTCGGCCAAATAGACACCGCTCGCTGACGTGCGCGGCTCCGTATGAAGAGCGCGCGATAATGGTAGTTGATCCGCTTCAATAGATGTCTGACCGCGCTGGCCGTGGCCCTTTGCGCCGCGCTGCCCGCTTCGCCCGCGGAACCGGAGTACTTCGTGCCCACCCACCGTTTGCCGGGCATCGGGGTCGGCCGCCAGGTTCTGACGGACGAGACACTGGCGCGGCGAACGGAGGCCATGATCCAATCGCAGACCTTCGGCATCATGCGCGAACCGCTGGCGGCACAGGGCGCCGAGCGCATCCACGGTTCCGGTTTGCAGCGTCTGTTCCGCGATGGCGAGCGCAAGAGCGGCTTCCCGGCATCGGTGTTGCAGGCGATGGCCTATCTGGAGAGCTGGGGTGTGGCAAACGCCGAGAGTCCGGCCGGCCCGCGCGGCATCCTGCAGATTTCCGAAGCCACCGGCAAACGCATGGGGCTGCGGATCGTCTACGCGACGCGCCATCGCACGATCAAGACGCAGACTGCGGTGCGGAACAAGCACGGCAAGCTGGTGTATCGCACAGTGCGCCACAAAGAGAACTACACGGTCCTGGCGCGGGACGATCGACTGAAGCCCGAGAAGGCCATCCCCGCCGCGGCCATGTATCTGGCCGGAATGGAGCAACGCTACGGCGGCCGCGATTGGGCGATCTGGGCCTACCACTGCGGCGAAGGCTGCGTGGCCGATTTCCGGGCGATGGCGAAAAGCACCAAAGGGTTGGACGATCCTCCCGCCAGCGTGGCCAAGGTCTTCTTCGGCTGCAGTCCCGTATGGAATCGCGAGCTCTGTGAAGCCATTCACACGCAGATGGATCGCGACTACTCGCCCACCTATTGGTTCCGCGTGATGCGGGCGGAGCAGTTGCTGCGCATGTATCGGGACGACCCGGTGGAGTTCCGGGATTTGGCCGCGGAATACAAGTATTCGGCGGCTCCGGCGCAGAGGGCGCCGGACCGGCTGTCGGCCTGGTTGAAGCCGCAGGATCTGATTTACGAGACCGGCGATCTCATCCGGAACGAGGAGGGGAGCAAGCTGGTCAGCGCGCCGGACGCCCCGGAGTTCTTGGGTTACCGGGTGCATGGGCACACGCTCCCGCTTGGGAATGACGAGAATGACAACTGGCGGTTGAAGGCGCTGCCCTCGACCATAGGAACGCTGGCATATATTGCATTCGAGACGCGCCGGCTCTATGAGGCCCTGCGCCCGGGGGAAACATTCGTGCCGCTGGCGGCCACCGCGCTGGTTCTTCCCAAGGCCGAGGGCGGTTCCGCGAACGGTGTGCAAGGCGCGCGGATGCTGGACCACGCCAGCGGACAGGTGTTCGACCTTTCCGCGTCCGGGCTTCCGCCCGGCGAGTGGGAGTGCCTGCAGTTTGTGCTCGACGACCTGGGATGGAACGGCTCTCTGGGTTTCATCGAGGAGCCGCCGGGGAGGCAGACGATGCACATTGGGTGTTCGCCCTCGTCGCGGGATTTCTTCGCGCAGGTTTTCGAGGAGACGCAAGCGGCGTTGCGCGATCGGCGCGCGCCACCGGCGCCACCGGAGGCGCAGTGAATTTGGCGACGTAAATGGTCCGAAAGGCATCCCCGGGGGCCTTGACGTGGACAGCGATGCCTTTTTGTTATGAACATTGAAAGGAAGCTCGCGCAGCGGACATTTCGCAGTTTGAGGAGGAGAATAGAAGTGGACTCTGTTGTAGCAGATGTGTTGAGGAAACCGCTGCCTAGCTATAGCTAGCTAGTTGGACCGTGGCGGCTGTTGCTCTTGGTATTGGAGTCAGGCTCTGCGCTACTGCGCAGACGGCACCCGTCCCTGTGCCTGCGTCCGTCGATGCATCGCTCGTACTAGATGCGGCAGGACCCGAACAACGC